>Ga0169931_10013637_pt1 | contig 11077 bp, 14 predicted proteins | sample Kivu_15m_20L_FD_129675 | JGI IMG/M metagenome (GOLD analysis project Ga0169931, IMG submission 129675) | Freshwater microbial communities from Lake Kivu, Western Province, Rwanda to study Microbial Dark Matter (Phase II) - Kivu_15m_20L... | ecosystem: Environmental > Aquatic > Freshwater > Lake... | reverse complement strand
TGCCATCGCGCACCTCGCCGACCTGGGCCCGCACCAACTCGGCCCCGACCAAGCCGTGGCCGGCCACGGCTTCCCACAGGTACGTGACCGCCCCGCCGTCCGCCCGTACGCCACGGGCCACGATCGTGTTCTGGTCCGGGCAGTCGAACCAGGTGATCGTCGCGTCGGCCAGCGACAGGTGAACCCGCTCGCCGCTCGCGTTCGCCCCCACGGTCACGATCCGCCCGGAGTCCAGTCGCAGGGTCATGCCCCGCCACTCGCGCTTTATCACGTTGCACCTCGCTGTTTGGTTGATTCGACTGCCGCGACCAGAACCTCGAACGGCATCGTCCACGACACCGTCGTCAGATTGCCGGCAGCGTCCACGCCTTGCAGTGTGACGAGCCGGCTCCTGTTACAGACCCATTTAACCGCCCACGTCTCGTACCCGTGCCACGCGTGCCAGATGGCGACGTGATCGCCGACCCTGAACTTGGTCACGCCGCCCCCTCGCCGTTCGGCTCCGGCGCGTTCGGCTCCGGCGCGTCCCGCATCGCGTCCCGCACCGCGCGGCGCTTCGCGCTCCCCGACGCCCGCGACTGGCACTGCTGGCACCTGACGCGGCCGGCCAACGGCAGCCGCCCGCACCCGTTCGCGCACATGCCGGCGGCTTTCAGCTGCGTGTACCTGCGTAGCACACAGGCGGTGATGTACCTGGCGCAGCCGCCACAATTCGTTTTCCCGACGCGCGGCGGCACCTTGAAGCACCTTTTGCAGAGCCCGGCGGCGTCGGCGGCTGTCCGTTTGACCTTGGTCTTGGCCCCCTGCCGCGCCGCGCACGCCGCACAGACCTTGCGGTCCGGCCGGTCCCTGGCCCCGCCGCAGCGCAGGCACGCCCCCGCCTCGTCCCGGATCTCGCACGTCGATTTGCGATCGCCCATCGTAAGCTCCCGGTTCGCGGTAAACGGTTGTCACACGCACTGCTTCGGCGGCATCGGGAACGCGGCACCCGGGCGCGCCCACAGGTGCAGGCAGTTCTTGTGGATGTTGACGTAGTCGTCGGCACCCGGGTGGAACTGGACGACGCACTCGTCCGGTCCCCAGAACAGCCCCTTGATCCAGCACATCTCGTCCCACGACGGCGTCCCGTGCCGCGCGCTGACGGAGACGTGTTCCCAGCGCTCGCCGGGCAACCCCTCTTCGGCCCAGTCCCGCCCGTCCGAGACGATCACCATCAGCGCCCGCCCCAGTGACGGGGAGACGAGATTGAACGCGCCGTAGCACCCGCCGTTGAGCGGCCCGCCCACGCGGCGGCGCTCGACTTCGTCGGAAAGCGTAGCCCTCATAACTTGCTCCCGGGGTGAAGGGAAATGTGGACGTACCGACCCCTGTAAATCAGGGGTCGGCTGAACTCGTCCCGTACGTGCTTGGGTTTCGGAGTCCCCGACTGCGTAGTTGGTTTCGCGGTTCGTCGGACTAGCCCCTTCGCCGCGTCGCAAGCGAGTGGCAACGGTTGCCACTCACACCCCGCCCGTTCGTCGTCACCTTCGCGGGTGTGCGAATCTGCACCCACTTGACGCTGTACCTTGCGGCCTCGGCTGTTGGCGGGGTGCCGTTGTTCACGCCTGCGATGGGGGGTCGCGCTGCCAAATAGTGGCTGTTCGGAGTTGACGCTGGCTGAGTGGAGCGGTAGAACAGCTTCTCAGTGGGTCGCGTCACCCGACCCCGTAGCGGAAGGATCCGCGTCGCCCGCCAGTGACTGGAACCCACTGGCGGGCGATTGTCTTTATACCGATTGCAAGACCGGCGACCAGTATAAATCCCTAGAATTTCTAGGGATTTATTCATTTCCGTCTCAGGGCCTCGTAGATCTTTTCGCGGTCCCTCGGTCGCCACACGTGGACCGGACACAGGGCTTGCGCCAGCTTGTCGTGCCACACCTTTTGCTTCTCGGACAGCGACCCCCTGTTCGTCTTCAGTTCGACGTGCAGGATGATCGGCCCGCGTACCATCACCAGGTCAGGGAACCCGGCCCCGTCCGCGCGGGCCGGCGTCTCCCAGTAGGTGCGGGTGCCTGACTGCACCTTGACCTTGGCGAAGTGGGCCACGTGCCAGCCGTGCGACTGGGCGATGCCCACGACCCACTCCTGGAACCCGGCCTCGCTCGGGTCGTCCGGCAGCAGGGCGAGCGCGTTCGTCTGGGACGCGGCCAGGATCTTCTTCAGTTGGTCCCTGGGAACTCTCACTCCGATCCTCCGATGTCGTGAGACGGGGAGATTGTGGTGGTGCACTCGTCACCGTCGTCCTCGTCAATTCCGTACAGGCGAGCGGTCAGCTTACTCAGTTCGGGCCAACTGAGGTAGTCCGGGTTGTCTTCGGCCTGGCGCTGGATCGCGTCCTGAAGGGCGGCCAGCAGGAGCCCGCCCTTCAGGACGTGTTCGCGCTCCGTGTTGGAGAGCGTGCGGAACTCGGCGGCCCGCGGGCGGTACCAGCCGAACGCGGCGGTGACGCGGCGGAACGGCAGCGTGTAGCACAGGCTCGACGCCAGCACCTGTTCGCCGTCGTAGGCGAACGTGGTCTGGAACGGGGTGACCCCGGTTGCGAGGTTGATCGTGGTGAAGACGTGCGTGGTCACCCCGGACTTCTCGTCGCGTGCGACGTACGCGTTGACCGCCCCGATCGGCTCGCCGGTGCGGCCGGGGACGCGCTCGTCGCGGATCGGTTCGTGCGAACTCATTCTTCCCTCAGTTCTCGGATCCGGTTGGTTAGGTGCTCCGCGTCGCCAACCGGAGAGGCGATGTCGCGGAGCAGTTCCTGAGCGGCGTGCCACGCCGAGCGGGCGGTGGCGTGCCAGTGGACGCACTCGGCCGCCGCGGCGGCGATCTGGGCCGGGGTCGAGTCGTGGTCGCAGCCCCACTTGATGACGTTGGCGGTGCCCCACTCGCTGAACGGCCCGGTCGTCCAGCAGTCGGCGACGTACATGGCGACGCTCTTGCGGTCGGCGAAGTCGTCCAGCCTGCCGCAGTCCCGGGCGACGCACAGTTGGCGGTACGCGAGTGGCAGATCGGGCCCGAGCGTTTTGCCGCCGGCGATCAGGGCGACGATCGCCTGCTGGTTGGCCCAGTAGTAGCAGTCGCACGGGTCGAACCCGAGCTTCCGCAGGCCGGCAACCGTTGCCAGTGGGGCGCGCAGCAGGCCCCGCACGATCAGCCGCTCGGCGACGCGGTCGTACAGCACCGGCATCTGGCTACTCGCCATCGGCGTTCCTCAGCGAGCACTGATCGACCGACTTCACCCGCAGGTGCCAGTCGTGGCGGTTCCGCGGCATGAGCGGGAGCCGCTTGGGCGGGTAGTACCCGTACTCGTGCAGGAACAGCCCGTAGATCTGGTTGAACGTCATGTCGCTGTTCTTGCCCCGGTAGTACATCTTCCGCCACAGGTCCGCGGTGTTGGGCTTGCAGTCCACCCGCCTGGTCTGGAACACGTTGCCGGTAACCTCGCGGATGGTGCCGTCCCGCTGGATCACCGGGCGGGAGCGGCGGCGGAAGTCGAACTGGTGCCCGCAGTGGTGGCACCGGCACTCGGTCGAGCGCATCAGCGTCCGCAGCACCAGTACGCCCTTACACTCGGGGCACACGAACGGCTCGATCTCTTTGGGCGGGTTGTCGGTGTCGCCGCCCAGGTCTTCCTGGCGCTCGGCGGCGACCGTGCGGTTGGTCATGCCCAGGGCCCACTCGCGGTCGGCGTTGAGCGACCCGTGCCGCCACCAGTTGCCGCCGTGATCCTGTATCACGACGTGATCGACGCCATCGTACGCCCGCAGCAGACGCCCGCCCGATTGCAGGTAGGTCTTCAGCGTGCCCATCACGCACGCCATGATGCCGTGCCTCAGCCACGGCATGTCGATCGCCTCGCGCAGGACGAACCGGTTCCACACGCACTTGATCTCGCCGGACAGGCTGAGCCGCAGCAGGTCGCGTCGGGACTCGGTGGTACTGGACCGCTCGCCGCCCCGGACGCGGATGCGCTCGCCGTCGATGTGCGCGGACGGGACGCCGTGCCGCTCGAAGTGGTCCGTGAACCCGACCGACTCGCCGACGCCGGGCGCGAACCCGATCGAGGCGTGCTGGTACGGGTTGAGCTTGTTGAACCAATCGAGCACCCGGCCGTGGATCCCGGGCACCATGATCGCGCACACCTGGTCCTTCTCGGTCAGTTCCTCGCCGACCTTGTACGACCGGATGTGTGCCAGGTCGGGCTCGTCGCACCCGTAGTGGATGGCTTTGACCAGCGCGCCGCAGTCCCGCAGTTCGCTGGTCTTGCCGGCTACGACCAGGCACTCGTACCAGTCGCATTCGAGCGGGGTGGCCGTGAACCCGACGACCGCCGCGCCGGCGGCCAGGTGGATGTCGAGTACGCTGCACGCCGCCGGGTTGGTGTTGAGGTGCGCCTCGTCAACGATGACCAGGTCGGACGGGTGCCGGCTCCACGTCTTCTTGCGGACCATGCGGGAGTGGTCGGTCTGGATCGAGCACAGTTGCAGGTCGGCCCACTGGTTGGAGTCCCGCTTGGACGACGCCGCCCGCACGCCGAACGTGTCGCCACGCTGGTCGAACTGGTCGGCGATCTGGTCGAGCAGCGCCTTGCGGTTCGTGTACAGGCTGACCGGGTGGCCCTGGGCCAGAGACAGGTCGATCAGGTCGAAGATCGACGTGGTCTTGCCGCCGCCGGTCGGCGTCGTCACGAGGATCCGCTTGCGCCCGTCGTGCATCAGTTCGCACACGCGCCGCACGGCGAACAGTTGGTGCGGCCACCGTGGCCGCCCGGAAGTGGGGGTTCTGTATATCACGGGGTGTCACCTGAGCGGATCGGGGCGGCCCGCGGCGGCAACGGTTGCCGCCGCGGAACCGGGCCGCCCCGGAGCCAGTTACTTGACCTTCGGGCGGTGCTTCAGCACGAACTTCTCGACCACCGCCGCCACCTCGTCCAGCAGCCGGACGCCGGCCAGGCCCTCGGGCTTGCCGCGCACGCCGGCCGCACCGGTGGCGGCGTCCCACTCGCGGATCAGCCCGCCGAGTGCGGTTTCGAGCCGCCCGTAGTCGTGGCCCGGGCCGCGCACCTCGGCCCCGGGCTTCGCGTCCTTCTGCTCCTTGCAGGTGAAGGGCGACGCCACCCACGTCGGGTGGATCTCGGTGCAGATGGCGATCGCGTCATCGCTGCTCTTGGCGACGATGCTGCCGAGAACGGAGTTGGTCCCCTTCGAGGTGAACACGAACGTCTTGCCGTCGGCCGGGTCGGCCGCAGCGGGCATCGGTTCGGAGCCCTTGTTGGCCTTGGTGGCTATCCGCTTCTGCGCCTTCACGTCTTCGTGCGAACGCCCGTTGGCGTTGCGGCCGAACGGGTCCACGTTGTTCACGAACTGCCGGCTCACGCCCAGCAGTTCGGCGATCTGCCGGTTGCTCGGCAACTCGGACTTGGGGGCGTCGGACGGGAACGCCCGGGCGAACAGTTGCACGGCCCGGGCCTTGTCGGCGTTGGACCGGGGAACGCCCTGTTTGTCCCACTCCTGGTTGGCCTTGGCGGCGGCGATCACGCCGTCCTGGTAGGTGCCGATCCACACGTCGCACTCGACGGACGACTTGCCGTTGATCTCGTGCGCCCGGGTGGTGTGGAACCCGTCGAACAGCAGGAAGTACGGGCCCTTATCGACGCCGTGGTTGGGGAACGAATCGACCTGGATCACCTTGGGGCGGGGCAGGTCTTCGGTCTTCAGCACCTCGGCCAGCGCCTCGGCCCGCTGCTCGCTCGTGCTGCCCCGGACCTGGAACGAGGCGAGGCGTTTGATGTCTTCGATTTTCAGCCGCTTCTGCTCGGGCTTGCCATTGACGCCGCCGACCTTCACGTCCTTGTCCGCCTTGGCGGGCTTGTCGGCCTTGACCTTCGGCGCTACTGCGGTGGTGGACTCGCTCATCTGAAACTCCGTGGTGTGGCAGATCGCTCCGGGCTGCGGAGCGAGAGGCGATCTTACTCCCGCTCCGGTGACTCTTCAAGTGGCAACCGTTGTCACTTGGGGTTGACGAACTTCTTCTGCTTGGCGTCGTACGGGAACACGGGCTTGACGATGCTCTGGATCAGTTCCCACATTTCGGCCTTGATGTCCGGGTCGGACACCAGCTTCAAGTTGTGGAGCAGGGCGTTGACTTCGTCAACGCCCTCGACCATGTTTAGCGAGCCGGTCCAGAAGTCGGTCCACTTGTCCCGGCCCCAGGTCAGCTTTTCGTCCTGGGCGGGGGCGGCACTGGCCGGCGCTTCGGCGTTCGGCTCGGGCTCCTCGTCGGCGTACCCGACCACGTCGGCGTGCTTGGCCTTGGGAACCGCCCACTCGGGAAGCTTGGGCGGATACGGGATCCGCTTCTTCACCGGGTCGTAATCGACCCAGGTCATGGGCAGCTTGTAGATGTACCGCCCGACGCCGAACTTGACGGCCGCCCGCTTGAGCGCGTCGCTGAACGCCGACTTCATGCGGTCGCCGCCGTCCGGCTGGTCGGACGTACTGCCCACGTCGGTCTTCGTGATCCACTCGCCGGCCAGCCGGACCGAGAGCCGGCACACGACGCTCCCGTCCGGCAGCACCGAGTAGTCGTCCTGCCACCCGTTGGCCCCGACGACGGCGTCGAGGCGGTCCATGACGATGCGGGCGTCGAGGAACGCGACGGCGAGGGCGCGACCGTTCTTCACCTGCTGCGGCTTCCACTTGACAACGGTTGCCGGGAACGGATCGGCGAGCATGAGATCGACGCCCAGTCGCAGCAGCGTGCGGTCGCCGGGCGGGATCGCTTCCATCTGGAACTTTTGCCCAGGCTGCTCGGCCGGCTTGGCCGGAGCGTCGGGCTTGGGCTTCTTCGGCGGCATGGGAAACTCCATGGGTCACGGGCGGGCGAATGGGTTTGGTTCGGTCACCAGTACACGGGGCGGCCGGGATCGCGCTCGGCCCGGCTCCACGCCCAGTTGGCGGCGCGCTCGGCGGCGATGACGCAGTCGCAGTCGTTGGTCGGCACGTCCCAGCCTTCGGTCAGGTTGTCGGCCAGCAGGTCCATCTGCGAGTCGAACCGCGCGCGCTCCCGGTCAAGCATCCCGGGCACGCGCATGTCGTTCTCCTTCCACCACTCGATCCAGACCCGCATCCCGCACTCGGCCGGGTTCGGACACCCGGCCCCGGCCCATCCGAGCGTGCAGGCGTAGCTGGTCAAGCAGCGGTTGAAGTTGGAGTTCCCGTCGTTCACCCCTTCCGGGGAGAAGAGGAACGATTGCAGGAGCGTGTCGCGGTCCATCCGGGCAACGTTATCGCACACGAACGCGGCCCGATTGACGAACAAATGGAGCGACAGGCAGTATTTGCGGACCGCAGCTATGTGCTTGGTCTTCGTGGTGACGCTGGTGTTCACTCGCCTGGTGCTCACGGCGAGCGCGGGCCTGCCGCCGCAGTTGGGTACGACCCACCGGGCGATCGGCATGCCGGTGTGGTACGAGTAGAGGGTGCCGTCGTAGCCGAACAGCGGGCCGTTTCGGCACTCGTACTTGCCGAACTGTTCGATAAACGATCGGACCGTGCCGGCGTGGTTGCGGATCGTGCGCACGTTGCCGAACTCGTGGTCGCACCTGTACGTTTTCAGTAGCTGCTGCATGGTGGCTCCGGTGGTGGAACGTGGCGGCAACGGTTGCCGCCACGCAGGCGGGCGGGTCAGGCGGAAGTCTTGGGCGCGGCGGAGAGCTCCTTAATGGCGGAGAGCAGCGTGTCGGACAACTTGGGCCGGCCCAGTTCGACCGACAGCTTCGTCACCTCGGAGAGCAGGGCGGAAGTGAGGTGCCGCAGCGCCTCGACCTCGCTCTTGACGGCGTCGATTTCGTCGCGCACCTGCGACACCGCCTCTGTCACGACGGTCGGCATGCCGCGCATCACGGAGTCGTTGTTCCGCTTGACCACGGACTCGTGCAGCTTAACGTCGCACTCTTTCATCAGCCGCCGCAGCGAGTCCGGGCTCCAGCGGAACTCGCCCAGGTGGGCGATCTTGGCGTTGACCTCCTCGCTGACCTTGGACCGCGTCCACGCCTCGCGGTAGATCTGCTCGCGCCACGCTTCGAGGTACTGCATCGTGGCGTACGTGACCTTCGGGGCCGCCTTCTTGCCTTTGGACTGAGTTGCCATGTGTCACCTGGGGGTTGGAAACTGTGGGTTGGAACCGGTGAGGGGTTGGCCGGGCGGCAACGGTTGCCGCCCGGCGATCGGGCCGACTACACTTCCTTCGCGGGCTTCGCCTTGATGCCGAGCAGCGTGCCGGCGATCTCTTGCAGTTCGATGCGGCGGTCCGACGACACGCCGGGGGACTGGGCGAAGAACGAGACGGCGTTGCTGAGGCGGTACACGGTCGGGCCGGACGGAAGGTTGACGGTGTCCGGGCCCTCGTACATGGCGGTGACCGCCTTCCGCTCGGCCACGCCCAGGTGGTCCTTGAGCCGCTTCTCGATCCCGTCCCGGGACTTGACTTCCTGCTCGCTGCTGGCGGCGATCACGGCGCACATCCGGTTGACGCGGTCGGGCCCGACCGTGTCTTGCAGCACGTCGGCGATGGCCGACGCCATCGTCTTCGTGTCCAGTTCGTACGTGCGCTGACTCAACTGGATGTCGTCGGGCAGCCGCCCGCCCAGGTGCCGCTGCGTGAGGGTGCGCTCGCCGATGGCGAGGTTGGTGCACCACATCCGCATCAGCCACAGGCTGAGGCCGACGGTGCCGTCGCCGTAGTCGGAGTTGGCGAACTCGACGCCGAACACCATCGGTTCGTTCGGCACCGGCTCGAACACCCGGGGCAGCACGGCCCGCAGTCGGAACTTGGTGTCGCCCATCACGCCCTGGTACGGGAGCAGCCCGATCGCGGAGCAGCCGCCCATGAACGAGTCGAGCAGCGGGCGGGTGTCCAGCCGCCGGAACTTGTCGGACAGGAACCCCTTGATCGTGTTGTCCTCGGAGCGGATCAGGTTCCGCTCGCCGGTGCGGTTGGCCAGCACCTTGTTGATCGTGTCGGCGACCAGCCAGAGCGGCCAGTCGCTCTTGCTCTCGGCGCGCATCGCCTTCACGAACTGCATCCCGACCCGGGACCGCTCGACCACCTGGCCGAACGCGTGGTCGTGCAGTTCGAGGAACGCCCCGTCGCCGGCCGACAGGGCGAACCGGTCGGCGGTCAGGGGCTGGACCTTGATCGACGGGGTCTTGGCGACCACGTCGGTGATGGCCCGGTCCTGGGCCAGCCCGACCACGTTGAGGGCGGTGGGCGACGCCTTGGAGAGAACCTCTTCGAGTTTCTCTCGGGCCTTGGCGGCGGCGGCGGACACCGCCTCGTTGTACTCGAGCTTGTCGTGGTGGAACATCAGTCACCTGTGGGGTGGAACGTACTCGCGCTCGGTGCTGGGACGGGCGAGCGGGCCGCACCGGCTCCCGCTCGCACCGGCAACGGTTGCCGGGTCAGTTGCAGTTGAGGCGCTGGCACAGCGCATCGATCTCGTCGTGCGTCAGGGCGTGGTGCGTGCCGCCGTTGGTGGCAATGTCCCAAACGTCTTCGGGCAGTGACCCGCGGGCGGTCGCGAGCTCGCACTGGAGCAGCCGCAGGGCGGCCAGTACGGACGACAGTTCGCGGACGGTGAGCTTGGACACGTCGGGTCTCCGGTGGTGGCGGAAGGGCGACGGCACCGGGCCGGTGCCGTCGCCCGGTGCGACTACTGGGCGAACTCGGACAGGATCCAGAACACGTTGCTCGACCCGCTCGGCTGGGATGATAGGGCCGGCAACCGTTGCCGGCCACGTTGGTTGTCGCGGTGCCGTCACAGCAGCGCCCGCACCACGGACGGGCGGCCGCTGCCGTGGGCGCGGAACAGGACGGCGGCCCGGCGGGCCAGCAGGGCGTCGGCGTCCATGCACAGGCGGCACGTGACGCACTGGCGGTCGCGGGTCTGGGCCGGGCACGGGATGCCGAGCCAGTCCCCGTCCGGGGCGGCGACCCGCTGGGCCGTGCCGTTGGCGCTGTCGAAGTCGGCCACGACCAGGGCGGACGCGTAGCCCCGGGCGGCGGCGTCCGCGATCTGCTCGGGCCGCTCGACGCTGGCCAGTACGGACACGTCGAGCCACGCGGCCCGGGGCACGGTCGCCCACGCGTGCGTGAACTTGAACACGGCCACCGTCCCGCCGGACCGCCGCTTGTACCGGCTGGCGGCGGCGGCCACGGTACCGGCGCACGCCTCGTCCGGCGCGTCGCCGACCACGTCGAGCCGCATGTCGGTGACCGGCACGAGGCGGTCGATCTCGGCGGCCATCGCCACCGCCACGTCGAGCGCGGTGGCCCGGCTCTTGGCGGCGGCGGCGTTGAGCCGCTCGGTCACGATCCCGACGTAGCCGTGCTCCCCGTAGCACCCCGAGTCGCGGAACGGGCACCCGGCGGGGCACGACACTTGCGCCCCGTAGGTGGCCGCGATCGGGCCGAGCTTGCGGTTCTGGGTGGACTGAACCGCGACGGCGACGGCCGCCCGGCGGGCGGCGCTAACTCGTCTGCGCCCCATTGGGGAGCTCCTTTCGCAAGAATTCGATGAACGCCTTTTCCCCCGCGCCATCGTGAACGCCGCCGCTGAACGCGAACGCGATGACGAACGTCTCCGTGCCGCGGACCGGGCAGAACGCGGACACGAGCGTGAACACGCTCAGTTCGCCGTTGCGCTCGGTGGCGACCCAGCACGGGTACGCTTTGTGCGCGAGCCCGTACAGCACGGGCCGCCCGACCAGTTCCCACGAGCGCGCCGTCGAGTGCCCGCCCGCGACCAGCGTGTGCGTGTAGGAGCCCGGCTGGCAGAAGAACCACGGCTCGCAGGCGACCGGGAGCGGGCCGGTCGGGACCGGGCCCTCGTTGATCGGGTTCGAGGTCGGGTCGCCGCGCTCGCCGTACCGCCCGAGCGTGTAGCGGATCGCCCGCACGGCATCGGCCGTCGCGGTGTCGAGCAGCCGGTCCATGGCGGCGTGCAGTTCGGCCCGCTCGCGGGCCAGGCGGGCCTGCTCGCG
>Ga0169931_10013636_pt1 | contig 11078 bp, 10 predicted proteins | sample Kivu_15m_20L_FD_129675 | JGI IMG/M metagenome (GOLD analysis project Ga0169931, IMG submission 129675) | Freshwater microbial communities from Lake Kivu, Western Province, Rwanda to study Microbial Dark Matter (Phase II) - Kivu_15m_20L... | ecosystem: Environmental > Aquatic > Freshwater > Lake... | reverse complement strand
TAAGGATCATCCAGAAGGGGGCGAAATGGAAGCAGCAATAATCGCAGGAATAGCTCATGATAAAAGTGAGGCAAAGGTGACCATAGTTGGCGTGCCAGATAGGGCGGGTATGGCAGCTGCAATATTTCAAGCAATCGCTGACGCCGACATTAACATCGACATGATTGTGCAAAATGTTTCAGCGGCGGCAACTGGATTAACAGATATCTCTTTCACCTTACCAAAAACAGAAGGTGCCAATGCGACCGCTGTGTTAAAGCGAATTCAAGGTGAGATTGGTTTTGCCTCTATTCAATATGATGATCAAATTGGTAAATTGTCATTAATCGGCGCTGGTATGCGAAGTCATCCAGGAGTAACTGCAACCTTCTTTGCGTGCCTTTCAGAGGCTGGCGTAAATATCGAAATGATCTCAACTTCTGAGATTCGAATCTCAATTGTTTGTAGGAGTTCTGACCTTGAAAAAGGTGTTAGAGCAGCTCATACCGCCTTTGATTTAGATGCAGATCAAATTGAAGCAGTTGTGTATGGCGGAAGCGGCCGATGAGTAAAAAACCTTCCCTGGCTGTAGTTGGGGCAACTGGCGCCGTCGGAACAGTAATGCTTGATATTTTATCTAAGCGAGAAAATGTCTATGGCGAAATTAGGTTAATTGCTTCTGCAAAAAGTGCTGGTAAGAAACTTCTCTGTCGGGGTGAGGAGTTAACTGTGGTTGCACTCTCCCCTGAAGCATTTGAAGGAATTGATATTGCAATGTTTGATGTACCAGATGAGATCTCCAAAGAGTGGGCGCCGATTGCTGCAAGTAAGGGAGCGGTTGTAGTTGATAACTCTGGTGCGTTTCGTATGGATAAAGATGTGCCATTGGTTGTGCCTGAGGTAAACCCACAAGAGATTAAAAACAGACCAAAAGGAATTATCTCTAACCCAAATTGCACAACCCTTTCCATGATTGTTGCAATGGGAGCTTTGCATAAAGAGTACGGATTAAAAGAGTTGGTTGTTGCTTCTTACCAAGCTGCATCGGGTGCTGGACAAAGTGGCTTGGATACTTTGCGAGAGCAGATCAATTTAGTTGCGAATAAACAAGTAGGAGATGAAGCAGGAGATATCAGAAAAGTGGTTAAGGATTTTGGTCCATTTTCAGATCCGCTTGTATACAATGTGATTCCATGGGCAGGATCGCTAAAAGAAGATGGCTACACATCTGAGGAACTAAAGGTCAGAAATGAATCGAGAAAAATCTTAGGGCTTGCAAACCTAAAGGTCTCAGCCACTTGTGTTCGAGTTCCAGTGTTAACCACCCACTCACTAGCAGTCCATGCAATTTTTGATAAGGAGGTTTCGCGCTCTGTAGCCCAGGAGGTATTGAGAAATGCTGCTGGAGTTGAATTAGTTGACGATCCAGAAAATTACAAGTTTCCAACCCCAGCAGAGGTTGTTGGCACAGACCCAACCTGGGTTGGCCGAGTTAGAAAATCACTTGATGATCCAAATGCAATAGATATATTTGTTTGTGGTGATAACTTGCGCAAAGGCGCAGCATTAAACACGGCTCAAATAAGTGAATTAGTTGCCCATAGTTTTGGGGAGATACAATGAATAAAGCTGCCAAAGTATTAGAACGCAGTTGCCACAATGAAAAATAAATTTACAGAAATGGTAAAAGTATTTCTCTACTTTTTGTCTGCGAAAATAAGGCTAAAATCAATACTTTTAAGCGTTAAGTTTTTGTACAATCTAATGCCCTCAAATAATATTACGCTCTTACTAATCAATTTATTTGACCCGAATTCAATCCGGCGAAAAGTCCCATCGAAAATAACCTTAACTAAAGTAAAGCTTCAAACTTCCGAAGGTACAAGGTATGATCTTGAACTAAATGAACACGTAGATTGGGTGACATTTATAAATAATACATTCGATAATCTACATAAGAATTTACTTGAATATTTGATTAGTAAATCTGGAAGAAACTGGAACTTTATTGATGTGGGAGCAAATTTTGGATCCGTAGCCATACCAATTGCTAAAACTAGCAATGTAATTGCATTTGAACCACAGTTAGAATTGTTCAACAGATTAGTTAAACATGCTGAGATTAATGGCTGTCAAAACATTAAGATTGAGAATTTTGCGCTTTCGTCTGAAAAAATTGTACAAAACTGTGGAGGAAGGCTTACTTTATATAAACCACGTGGTAATTCTGGTGCAACATCTTTTAGGCCTGATTGGAACCCAAGTCTTTCTGCAGCTGAGCATCTAAACGTAGAAGTGACAACTTTTGATAGGTACACCCAAACTTTCTGTCATTTCTCCAACACTGACCTTTTTCTGGTAAAAATCGATGTTGAAGGAGGTGAGTTAGATGTCATACAAGGAGCCATAAAATTCATAACTGAATTTAAGCCAATAATAGTTTTGGAATTTCGCAAGTTCTTGCTGAAGGAAAAGTCTGTTGAACTCTTAAAGTATCTTTCTAAAATTTCAAATTACAATATCAATGAGATAAGTTACCAGAAAAGCTCTAAAGCAATAATCCTTAAAAAATTCAACCCATATCATTCAAGTTTTGAACTTGCTCTTATTCCTAAGGACAAAATGTTCTACTTTAATTCTGACTAAGATATTTTAGGTGGCGGGAGTAAGAAAATTTTTCTAAAAACTTTTCGAATCAAATTTAAATCAGATATAGAGTTCAAATATACAAATTTATTGCTCATCATGTAATCCTTATCGAATCTAATCTTAATTCTTGAATAAATTCCACTAATCAGGAAACCTTTGCAAAGATCGGGTGGTAGACATAACTTCTGTAAAAGCAGCAGTGAATCTCGCCGGCGCTCAGATTTTCCATTTCGGTATAATTCAATCACATCATATGTTTCATGATTTTTGCGTCTAGCTTGATAAGTTTCATCATTAACTGATTTTCCTTGACGATATTGTAAATGTTCAATTTCTACATCTGGACAATAGAATAATCTTTTGGATTTTCTGGCAACTTCTGAAATCCAAAAATCAATTCCATTATCCTTCATGTGAGGCGTAAATATATGTCCATACAACGCAACCCAATTGTAATGAACCATTCCTATAGTCGCATATTTTTGCTCGTAGGACGCTAAATCATTTGCATGTACAACTCCAAGCCGATCGGAAACTCCAATTAAGGGCATTTTTAATGATTCATCCCAGTATGAACTCTGAAAACTAACGTCATCGCCCGACCAAAAAAAGAATTCTCCATTTGCTACCGTAAGTAATGAATTAAACATCGAAGATAGAGACATTTTCGGACCTCTTATAATTTTGGTATTTGCAGATATCTCATATATCTTATTTATATCGTAAGAGAAATCATCATTGTCTATATATAGGCAGAATTCGATTAAATTGGGGTTGATGGTTTTTTCAAGACAAGACTGCATCATTGCAATTAATTGATTTGGTCTGTTGCGAGTGGGGCATAAGACACTGGTTAAGTTTGAGACATAACCAAAGACATTAGTTTCAGGCAAAGGTTTAATCATTAACTGATGGACTCCATACAACTATTGAGTATCCATCAATAAAAAATGAACCCAACATAGATCTCCTTGCATCATGAATTATTATTTCCCCCTTTTTTTCAAGTGACTTTAAATAGTTAAAATATCCAGCTAAGTAATTTCTCTTAGCAAAATACTTCAGCGATAAATAATCCAATAAATTTTCAGAATCAAGGAATTCTCCCATCGGTTCTATGTTGATAACAATCTTAGGTTTTGCCTGTAAAATAAAGTCAACAAATTTCACATAGTTATCGTATGTTTGCTCTAGGGAGGCAACAGTCAAGAACATCGAATCTTTATCGATTTTTAGTTCATAGTTTGGCGCAAAGAAATCAAAATTTTGGCCAAACAACTGAGAGTCATTTTTTGATTTAGCATAACTTGAAATTAACTCTTGTGATGATGTAGCCCAGTCTAGTCCAACTAGTTTTTTACTTGGAAATAATCTTCTTAGTCTAAACAAGTGATGTCCGGTACCACAACCAAATTCATAGATAGGGCTTACCTCGTTACCAAACTTGGAAACTAGGACATCTACCAATACAGCTAAAAGTTTTTGCTCCAAATTATGATCGTTTGGTTTTATCCATTTTTGTTCCCATCGAATGATTCTAGACTTTTCAAAATATCCAGGTAAAGTTGCGTGATCTTCTCCACTTTCCCTAAATTTTCGTAAGTTTTCTCCCCAACCATTCTCCCAATCATTTTGTCTATGAGGCCCTGCTTTTGATAATTCTCCTTCAAGAGTATTTAGAACTTGAAGAATTGCGGATTCAAATTCTAAATTGTTTAAAGTGGCATATTTCAAATCTAAATCATTGCTATAGTTTGAATATCCTAGCCCAGCCTCATACCCCCAAGTTGCAAAGATTCTGTTCAAATCGAGGCTTTCCATTAGTTGACTCCTCTTACAAATGGATACTCATTAATAAAATATTTAATTGTGCTTTCTAATCCTTCCGTAATTTGAGTAAACTCAAAAGACGGATTGAGTGATTTGAGTTCTGCATTATTTGAGGGTTTCCTATACTGCCCATCAGGTTTACTCGTATCAAAAATGATTTCACCCTTGAAATCCATCATCTCAGCAATTAGCTCTACCACATTTCTAATGCTCATTTCCTGACTATTAGATAGTATCAAAGGTTCCGTTAGATCCTGCCGATCTAACATCCAAGTTGCTAAACGTGCAATGTCTTCCGAGTAGACAAATTCTCGCAGAGATTTTCCAGTACCCCAAACCATCAGTGGCTCATTTTTTAATTTTGCATTATAAACTTTATGGATAAGTGAAGGGATTACGTGACCATCGCGCAAATCAAAATTATCGAAAGGTCCATAAATATTTGCAGGAATTCCAATCGAATATTTTAATCCCCATTGCACTCTATAAGCTCTGCATTGCACTTCTAGCATTCTTTTTGCGTAGGCATAGCCAAAGTTGCTGGGGTGTGGAGGACCGGCATGGAGAGAAGACGGATTAAGTGGGTATTCGACTTTGTCAGGGAATACGCAAGTTGACATAAAAGAGACCAATCGGTCTACACCATTAAGTCGGGCTGCTTCTAGAGTGTTGATATTCATCTGCAAATTACCCATAAAATAATCGGCAGAATTCAAACTATTTCCACCGATACCACCAACGAGTGCCGCTAGGTGTAAGACCCTTTGCGGTTTAACATCTGAAAAGAGAGACATTGTTTGATCAAAATTCAACAAGTCAGCATCTTCACGCGATGCAAAAAAGTATCCTTCGAGGTTTAAAGCCTTGACCGCTGATCCAACTAAGCCACTAGATCCAGTAACCAGAGTTTTCATAAAAAATCCTCGATATTCACTCAGTTTTCCAATCTAATTTGAGTGTTTTTGATCCATGAAATTGTCTGTTCTAAACCATCTTTCATATCAACATATTTTTTCTTACCGCTAAGATCCTCAATTTTTGTTAAGTCCAACCAGACTTCTGAAGGCGCGTCTGTAAGAAAGCGTTCGGAATCTTGGGGAATTCTAACAGGCACTTCCATAATTTGCCCAATTTCAGTTGCTAATTCTGCAACAGATAGCCTTGATTTGCCTCCGACATTATAAACATGGTCACGTGCTTTCATTAGAATTGCTATGCACTGTTCAATTGCATCAGATACAAAACAATAAGTTCTAATGGCGCTACCTGAATCGCGTAACACGATTTCTCTGTCAGTCAACCCGTTAGATATCAATTCATACAGAACTCTTGAATCCCCTGGTTTAGTGCCTGGACCATAAGCCAGAGCCAGCCTGGCACACGATGCAATCATGGAAGGAAATTCTGATTTAATCGCAAATACTATGGCCTCGCCCGTTCTTTTCGCCTCAATATAACTAGAGCGTGGGTGATTCGTATTTGTAGTTCCGATTTGGCTTTCCCGAAAAGGTGGATTAGCCAGCCCTGAATATAACTCCGAAGTACTAATAAATAAAAAACTTCCTGCGGGGCGGGCCAACTTAGATAGTTCCATAGTTGTAGAAGTATTTAAGTGAATAGTTTTAAGTCTCTCATCCAAAAATTTTGAAGGCTGGCCGTAACCTGCACCATGAATAATGGTGTCAAAAGCTCCTAAATTGTTGGGCAGAGGATTTACAGTTAAATCTTGTTGAATGATATGAACTTTTTTATCTAATACAAAAGGAAAAACGCCAGTTTTACTTATAACAGTTATTTCTGTTTTTCCATCAAAACTTCTATTAAAAGTTTGAAATAATTGAGTAAAATGCATCCCAAGCAAACCACTCGCTCCCGAAATCAGGATTCGTTGGCCTCGGAAAAACTCAATAAAATTTCGATCTATAATTTTACTATAATTTGTATTATTTTTAAATTCAATCATATTAAAAATCGAACTTTTCTAGATAAAGATTCGGCATCTAATTCGTGAAAATTTAAATGCGTTTTGTAAGTTCCATAGTTCAGAGAAAAATCTTTTTTAACCCCAATCTGAACCGGTTTTAAATTTAAATGAAAGGTTTGATTTTGAATTTTGCCTAAAACTGGGCCTGAGTAGTATGGTTCTATTATGATAACTGGTATGTTTTCAAGATCGGTAATTATTTTAAGGTCTGAACCAAATGGCATAGAATTGATATAATGAATTTCAACGTCGAGCTCACTAAGCCCTAATAGAGCTTGATCTAAAATTGGGCCAACAGCTAACACAATTGCCTTTCTTCCAGACTTAATCTTTTTGACTTCGCCTAATTTGTTTAAATAGAAATTATTATTTTCGTTTTCACTTAATCTGAAATAATTAATTGACATTGAATTCCAATTTAGGTCAAACATGTTTGAGAACTCTTCTGAATGGCCAGGGACAAAGAGATTAACTCCAGGTATGTTAGATAATATCGGCAAATCTGCTGGACAGTGATGGGTACAACCGAGTGAGGCGTAATCAAAAGATGCACCTACGCTAACAAAGTTTGCAGGAAATTTTTGATACCCAAAATCCACCTTAATTTGCTCAAATGCTCTCTCAATAAGGAATGGTGCAATGCTGTGTAAGGTAGGGATAATTCCCCTAGATGCAAAACCCGCTCCTACACCTACCATTGATTGCTCCATGATTCCTAAATTAAGTATCCTAGAAGGGAATTGATGTTCGAGATTTCGGAACCCGTACACACCAATATCACCTAAAATTACAACAGAGTCATTTCCTTGATTAATCATTTTTTCGCAAGAAATCACAAACTTCTTTCTCATTTTAATTCCTCTAAGTAATTAGAAAGCTCTTTTTTGTTTGGACTTCTATGATGCCACTCAAAAGAATTTTCCATATCTCGTAACCCATTGCCCTTAATAGTATTGGCTATCACTGCAATAGGATTTTCTGAAATCGGCATTGTAAGGGTTTTTTCTAATTCGACTAGGTCATGACCATTAATACTAATTACTTGAAATCCAAAAGATTTGAATTTTTCTTCAAGATTGAAAGAAGTTATTGCTCTTGTGGTTGAATTGTTATTATCAACTATCAAACACAATTCATTTAATTTGAAATTTTCAGCAAGTAGCAAACTTTCCCAAATAGTTCCTTCATTCAGTTCACCATCTCCTACGAGACAAAAACTTCTTTGCTTTAAATTTTTCTGTCGATTTGCAAGAATTCGGCCAATAGTTATTGGTAAACCATGACCCAATGACCCTGTTGATGCAACGACTCCTGAAACTTTGTTTCTATCCGGGTGACCACCGTAATTACTTTGATCTTTGCAGAATTCTTCTACCCAGCTTTCGTCAATGTGTCCCGAGGCAGTTAATGCTGCATATAATGCAAGCGAGCCGTGACCTTTCGAAAGAATAAAGTCAAAATCCTTAAGGATTACTACATTATACTTACTAGGAATTACTACGTAAATTACATACAAAATTTCAAGAATTGAAAACGCACTTGGAATATGCCCTTCATTTGCCAAAGATGAGGCAGTAATTATCTGTTTTCGAAGGTCTTTTAGACTTTTAATCATCACACATCCTCTACCAATTCTTGTTTGGTTATATACGGTTCAAAATCAATACTACAGGTTAGTTTCTTACTTACAACTGTTTTCGTTTTGACTGGATCCTTTTGGCGTAACGTAAAATGATACAGAGTGTACTGGGCATCAATTAAACAATTCAGGTATGATATTGTGAGTATATGTCTATTCTATTAGCAGGATTTAGTGGACTGGCTGGGTCTGCAATATATGAGAGATTGACTAAAAGTTTCGGAAATGTTATTGGCGTAAATACTAAAGTGCTTGACCTTACAGATCGTAAATCAACATTTGAATTTGTAAATGATTTGAAACCAGAAATTGTGATAGACGCTGCCGCCCTTTCGGGTGGAATTCACTACAATGATTCTAAACCGGTTGAATTCATTTCTAAGAATTTACAGATCCAAACAAATTTAATGGATGCAAGCCACACTGCTAATGTTAGGAAATTTATTTTTTTAGGTTCTAGCTGTATTTATCCAAAACATTGCGCTCAGCCTATCCGAGAAGAATATCTAATGACAGGCATTTTGGAGGATACCAACCGCGCGTATGCCATTGCAAAGATTTCAGGCCTAGAACTCATAAGAGCTTACCGCAAACAATTTGGACGAAAGTGGATATCTCTTATGCCCACAAACCTTTATGGACCTTATGATAATTTCAATGTTGAAACTGGGCATGTACTGCCAGCACTCATCAATAGAATGGTATCAGCGGTACAGAATGATCAAAATGCCGTAACTTTATGGGGATCAGGAATGGCTAAACGTGAATTTCTTCACGCGAGAGACTTGGCTGCTGCAGTCGAACTCTCGATTGAAAAGTATGATTCAGATTTGCATCTAAATGTTGGCACCAGCAAGGACTTAACTATTAAAGAGTTGGCAGAGATTATTGCTCGACTCTCTGGTTTTAGTGGCGAAATTTTGTGGGATAGTACAAAACCTGATGGAACTCCGCGTAAGATTCTTGATAGCTCTAGACTTGAAGCACTTGGTTGGCGAGCTCAAATTGATTTAGAAACTGGAATTCAAGATACAATTGCGTGGTTTAACTCAAATTATGGAAATGAAAAATAGGGCGAAATTATGACAAGAAAAGTTGCATTTGTAACGGGCGTAACCGGTCAAGACGGTTCTTATCTTACTGAGTTACTTCTTGTTAAAGGATATGAAGTGCATGGTTTAATGCGCCGCTCAAGTTCTTTCAATACGGGGCGTATTGATCACATATATCAAGATCCTCAAACACCTAACCCAAAGTTGATTCTGCATTATGGTGACCTCACGGATGGTGTCAATATGACAAATTTAATTCATCAGATTGAACCATCTGAAGTTTATAACTTAGGCGCCCAATCCCATGTTCAGGTTTCATTCACTATGCCTCAATACACAGCACAGGTTGACGCAGTAGGCTCAGTCGCATTACTGGAGTCAATCAGAGCGTCAGGAATTAAGTGCCGATTTTATCAAGCAAGCACCAGTGAACTCTATGGATCTACTCCTCCACCACAAAATGAGGATTCAATATTTAGGCCACGAAGCCCATATGCAGCAGCCAAGTTAATGGCTTACTGGTCAACGGTTAATTACCGTGAGGCGTATGGCGTGCATGCCACAAATGGAATTTTGTTTAACCATGAGTCCCCTCGTAGGGGAGAAACCTTTGTTACCAGAAAAATAACTCGAGTTGTTGCCAAGATTGCAACGGGTAGTAAAGAGAAGTTATATCTTGGTAATCTAGATGCAGTCCGCGACTGGGGGTATGCCAAAGAATTTGTTGAGTCTATGTGGCTAATGCTCCAACAAGAAGAGCCTGGAGATTATGTAGTTGCAACTGGAGTTGGAGCTACTGTTAAAGATTTTGCTCAAGCTGCCTTTGAGCATGTAGGGCTTAATTACAAGGATCATGTTGAGGTTGATAAGCGCTACCAAAGACCAACTGAAGTCGATGCCTTAATTGGGGATCCATCAAAGGCTGAAAAAATCTTAGGCTGGAAGGCTAAAACCCACTGGAAAGAGCTTGCAAAATTAATGGTTGATGCTGACTTAGAAAAAGCTAAATCAAAATCAAATTAACCTCTACTACTTACGCAATCCACCCTTAGTATTTTCTGCAATATGAATTATTGCAACCGCTAACTCAAATACTAAGCGAATTGCAAGAATTACTAAGAAGGTAACAACAACTCCAGCTAGAGACACCATTGGAAATGCTGCATAATCTTGATTAATCCCATAAGTAGTTGAGGCAAATATGGGAATTCCAACCGCTGCTAAGCCAATGATAAATACAAAGTAGAAGGTGTATAGATAGGAGGCAACTTTTCTAGTTAGGTACTCAGATAACTTGAAATCCTTCATATGGCCTAAAACTGTCTTTATATCTGACTGCCAGCTAATCCAAGCCCATAGGCAGGCTATCAATCCAAGCCCTAAGATTAGCAACTTAAGTGCAATCTGAATGAATCCTAGGACACCTAGCCAAATCAAGCTCTGATGAAATCCACCTGGTAGATCTGAAGCAGCAAGCTCATAATTATCTAGGAGAGATCTAATCATCACCACAGTTGATACTAAGTACGCAGCAATGGAAATAGCATAAAAAACTACTTGATGGGTTTTATTAGATGGTGATTTAAGAAAGTTAACCAAACCGGTAAGAAGATTAGCAATACGTGTTTTTTGAACCACTATTGCAAGGACAAATGGAGCAAGTGCGATGGTTGCAAAGGCCTCCACATATGGCGCCTCCCCGGTCTTAACAAAGACATTTTGGAGTAATTGAGTAAAGGAAACCTCATTTGCTCGCCAGATATCAGTTAGCCAAACTAAAAAGAAGATTCTTGTTACAAAGGCAACAACAGTTAAAAACGCACGCATCTCAAGGTTTTGAGCAAAGATGGCAAAAAATAGCGCAAGGTAGCTAACAAGTAACCAGGTAAGACCTGTTGAGCCAGTTATTGCAGTGAACGCTGTTTGGTAGTTTGTGTAATCATTT
>Ga0169931_10013635_pt1 | contig 11078 bp, 3 predicted proteins | sample Kivu_15m_20L_FD_129675 | JGI IMG/M metagenome (GOLD analysis project Ga0169931, IMG submission 129675) | Freshwater microbial communities from Lake Kivu, Western Province, Rwanda to study Microbial Dark Matter (Phase II) - Kivu_15m_20L... | ecosystem: Environmental > Aquatic > Freshwater > Lake ... | reverse complement strand
TTCTTACACTCTGTATGAGTCAGGGAAAAAACGACGATACGATCTCCTATTCGCCATCAATGGTGGAGCCTTTGCGATCGCCCAACTTCTGAACAGCACCGGGAATAAATTGCTTGGCGGTCTGTCACTGGCTCGTCTGGCGATCGGCATGGGCATCTTCACCATCTTGATGGTCTGGGATATTTACGCATTCGGAGAGAAGATGCGCGATCGGTATTTAGGAGAAGAAGCTTTTGGCTTGGAAGGCAAAGCCGTCTTGCTCCTAATCGGATTGTTGATTGTTTCAGGTTGGTTCTTGGTTGCACCGAATTCTCAGATCACGAAGTCCAATCAAATCATCGCCCTATTATCCCCAGTTGGCTTTTTTGCTGTCTTCCGCTGGTTTTCCTGGCGGAAGTCTTCTCACTAATTTCTATAGGAGCAAAAAACAATGAAACTTCAAGGACGCAACTTATCAATTCAGATGAAAGGTGAAGATGTCAAACTTCTTCACAGTGAGCTGAGACAACTGGGCTATACCATTCCTGATAAAGAAATACAAGAAACCTTCTTTGGTAAAGAGACTCGGCAAATTGTGTTGGAGTTTCAAAAGGCAGAGAGGTTAGAAACAACCGGGATTGTGGATGAGAAGACGGCTGAACGCATCAACGCCAAAGTGGATGCCAAAAAACCAGAGAAGTATCTTGTTCGGGGGCACATTACGCAATCTAACGGCACCACGTCTACAGCGCTCACGGGGGCTACCGTTCGTGCCTACGACTGGGATGTCAACGGCAGAAGCCTGCTGGGCGAAACAAAAACCAACGAGAACGGTTACTACGAAATTGACTATACATCTGACCAATTTCGTCGATCGAATAGCGAACGGGGCGGAGCCGATCTGATTGTCAATGTTTTTAACAACGAAGGGCAGTTGTTAGCGACTTCTAAACGCAAGAGCAATGCCCAACCTGAAGAAACCATTGACTTGACCGTGCAGGTAATGGAATCGGCACCACAAGACGATCGATTTGTGGTGAAAGGCACCATCCGTCAGGCTGATGGCGAAGTTTTTGTGGGGGCGATCGTTCGTGCTTTTGACAAGGATTTACGCAGCGAACAACTTCTAGGAGAAAAAATTACCAATCAGGATGGCTATTACGAAATCACCTATACTCGCGTTCAATTTCAACGGGCAGAAAAGAATAGTGCCGATTTGATTGTGCGGGTCTTCAATGATTATGGTGAATTGCAGGTTGCATCCCCCGTGATTTACAACGCTAAGCCTGTGGAAATCGTTGATCTGATGGTGGGCGGCGGGAAGTATCAGGGACCGTCAGAGTATGAGCAGTTCATAGCAGAATTACTTCCACTGCTTGGCGAACAGCAGTTGGCAAACCTGCGAGAAGACGCAGAGGAGAACCCCGAAGCAGGAAAATTTCGAGACATTAGCTTTTTATCTGGTGAAACTGGCATTAACCCAGAATTCATTCACTTTATCGTGCTTGCTGCGAGGCTAAATACCAGAACCGATCTCCATCCTGCTGTTTTCTATGGCTTTTTCCGGCAAAACCTACCAACAGATCTCCCTGCTTTATTAACACAAGGTCAGGAAATTCAGCGCCGCTCCCTGGAAGCTGCGTTGCACGACAATATCATTCCTGTTGGACTGAAGGATGAATTAGAGCAGATTTTGCAACGTCTGCAAGCTTTGCATGTCCAACAGCCTGAGTTTTTAGTTAAGCCAGAGGTGCTGTTTGGTAGCCTGACTGATTTAAGTCATTTGAACGAGGAAGAATCTGGCTTCATTGCTGCTAAGTTGAACGATCGCCTCCGCAGTGAAATCCTCAGCTTGGCAGATAGCACCAGTGAGGCAATGACCAACGCCTTACAAACTGCTGTTACCCGGATTGATTACCAGCAAGCCAAGGATAGTGAACTGGCAACTGTTTTGAAGAAAACTATTTTGCCAGAAATCAAGAAAAATCAAGCCCTGGCAGAAGAGGCAATCCAAATCGAAAGTCGCTTGGCTGAGAATCCATCAGGAAAGGTCAGTGATTTACTATATCTGGATGTGCCATTAAAGGAAAATCCCCTATTTGATGCTGAGATTCGTCGAGGCAAAACCTTTGCCTATACTAAACTGGCAGGGTTGAATGATGACGTTGCTAGAAACCTGGTGGCTAAGAACCTATCCCTGGATGATCTGGATGATACCGTTTTGGCAGATTTGGTCAAAGACGGGATTCTGAATGACTCGCAGAAAACGACCTTGCAACTCACGGCTGACTTGGGCAAGCTTACGGGTGATAACTTACCGTTTGTTAGTACGCTCAAAACCAGTGACCTGCAATCCACGGCTGATTTTATTAGTTGGCAGCAAGCCGACTGGCAGCAGTTGATTACACACGAGAACATTGCTTTGCCCCCCAGAGAAACAGCTACTACTTATGCCGAAACAATTCTGTTTAATATCGAGAGAACCTACCCATCACAAGTTCTATTTACTCGTCTGCTCAATCCTCAACTGAGTAATCAATTTAATCTATTGGACTCAGTGAATACACTCCTGAGAAACAACGAAAAACTCATCAATGGAACAGACCCTGCCACGATCGATTGGCGGGGAGTTGGAGCGGAAAATCGTGAAAAATTGGAAGCTGATCTCCAAAATCTGACTACCTTTGCCAACACGTATCAGCATTTGGGTATTGCTGATCTGATCAATGAAAAAACGGTTGATTTGTCTCAGAAGAAGGAGACTGTCAATGCCCGTCTCCAATCGCTTGATCGGTTTTACAAAAATAATCCAAATTTAGACCTGCGGTTAATCAACTTTTTTGACACTCAAGCTAGCACCCTTAACTGGAGTAACATTCCGGCAACTCATCAGCCTCTAGTCAAGAAACAATTGATGGCTTATCAGCGATCGCTGACTCTTGCTGACACGATCGCGGATAGTCAGGTGCTGTTGAGCAAGGGCTACGATTCTGCGGTGGCGATCGCCAGCAAGCCTGAAGCAGAATTTATTAAAACCAGCGGTTTGGATCGGGGTAGATCCCGCATGACCTACGCCAAGGCACAAGAGTCTGCACTGGCAGTATCTCATAACATTGAAACCATCCGTGATACTGTTTGGGGTCGGTTCAAAGATATTTTTGTGGGCAACATTGACTCCAAATTGGTCAATGATTTACGAGAGATTGATGGATTTGCCGACCTATTTGGATGTCAGAATTACTGCGCTTGTGAAGAGTGCAAGTCCATCTTGAGTCCGGCAGCATACTTTGTCGATTTGATGTACTTCATCGAGCAGCATGTTTCCAAGCCTGTCTTCATCAGTCCCAATCGAACTAATCATCCCTTGTATCTCAAGAATCGGCGCAGTGACCTGTGGAAACTCAATCTCACCTGCGAAAATACTCACACGCTGATCCCGTATCTGACTATTGTCAACGAAGTTCTGGAAACTTACTTAAACACGGTCGTTTCCGGTGACATTTTTGAAAGACTGAGCCTCAATACTGGAGCAGCTTCTGAGAAAATTTCCTTTGGGCTACCGTTCAATCTGCCTCTAGAAGAACTGCGAATTTATTTGGGGCACTTCGGCATTACACTTCATGATATCTACCGCACCTTAAAACAACCCGATGCTAAAATCTGGCGTGCCCGACTGAACCTTTCCCAGGAAGAGTTTGCGGTCATTACCACAGCCGATCTGACCGGAGTGAAATTCCGCTTTGGCAACCCAGCGTCATTTAACGACTTTGATGTGCAGGACTTTATCCGACTGGCAGGTATTAGCCGTGAGCAATTGGATGAATTGCGATCGCTCACATTTAACCCTGACCTAAAAGCCCTCTGGGTGGGTAACAAGTCAAATCCTGATGATATACAGAGTTGTCAGGAAGTGATCAGAAATCTGACTGAAAGCCGTCTTGATTTCATCCACCGCTTCATCCGGCTCTGGAAGAAAACTACCTGGAGCATTCCAGAACTGGACCTAGTGTTGACCTCCTTGAAAGCAGTAGGTCTAATCGCCTCAGATTTGAACGATGCCCCTATCTTCTCTTTGGCTCAACTGGTCGATTTACAAGAAAAGCTAAAGCTGACGGTGGAAGAACTCTGCCCGATGGTCGATCAACTGCCAGTTTCTAAAGTGTTTCCCATTCCTCCCACCAAACAAGGCGATCGCCGCTTATACGAGCGATTGTTTGACCTCAAGAAAATTTTTGGTGAAAAAGATCCCAATACTCACGAAATAAATCCCACAGTTACGTTCCACCACTACTCGCTCAACACTGTCAATCCCAGCGACAAGACAATCGATCCCAACACTCCTCTCTTACTTGGTGGCTTAGGCATTTCCGAAACCGAACTGTTGCTGCTGTTCGATTTGCTCAAAAACGAAATGCCCTTCGATGCCAATGGTGATTGCACGCTTGATCGCAGCAAAATTTCCCTGCTCTATCGCCACGCCAGACTTGCCAGAGCATTAAAATTAAACGTTGAAGACTTTATTCAGGCACTCCGCCTTAACTTTGCTCCAGCCAATTTAGTAGTCACAGTGCTGGATCAAATTCACCAACTCGTAAAATTCAGAGAATGGCTCAAGTCTTCGCCCTTTAAGGTTGCTGAACTTCGCTTTATCCTGAAGGGTGAAGAAAGTACAACAGTCAAATTCAAGCTAGATTTGGTCGCTGTAGGGACATTGGCACAGGAAGTCCAAGCATCCTCGGAACTCGATAAAATCAAAGCCCTGAACGTCAGTCTGTCGAGAACGTTTAACCTTTCTGCCAACCAACTAACAGATACCCTGCAATGGGTTAATACCGACATCAATAGTGTCGGAATCCAAACGGCACTGAACACCACATTTACCAACGGCATACCCGATAATGCGCCTGACTTGAACGCATTGCTGACATTGGGTAGAGAAATAGAGCGCGTTTTGCTGCTATTTAGTAATCTCAAGTTTAAACCGGAAACGGTTGCCTACCTGACTCAAAAATTAGCCGTTTTGGGTATTGCTGATTCCAAGAATTTGACTCTCGACGATCTCAAAGCACTAACATTTTACAAAGACCTGATCAACCTGAGCGACGAAGCAGAACCATTCGTGCAAACCGTGTTGGATAACTATCTGGTTGCCAGTGTTTTTTCCACTGAGGATATTGCAAAACTAGCTGATCTATGGAAACAGGACAAAAGTTTGATTGCTTCTTTGATCAACTCGTTGAGCTTACCTACAGTTGCGATCGCAGCATTGAAATACCTCTGGGAATGCCTCAATCTTTGCCAGACCCTTGGTATCAATGGGTTTTCACTGCAAAAACTGGCTGATGACACCGATTACACCAAACTGAGTGCGGCTAGGGATGTGGCATTGGGAGCCTTTAGCTCAAAATATGAGGATGAAAAAGTCCGTAAAGAGAAGCTAGAACCCTATCAAGATAGAATTAACGTCAAAAAGCGAGATGCGCTCTGTGACTACGTTATTGCTCGCCAACAAGACCTGAAATTCAAAGATTTGCACGATATCTACGCCTTCTTCCTGCTGGATGTAGAGATGAGTGGGTGTTTCCGCACCTCTCGCCTGGTTTGTGCCATTTCCAGCTTGCAGTTGTATGCCCATCGGTGTTTGATCAATCTAGAGCAATCCGATCCAAAGCTCAATCCCGGCATTGTCGATATCAAAGTGAATCCAACCTTGATTCCGGCAGATGAGTGGGACTGGCGGAAAAACTACCGAGTCTGGGAAGCCAACCGTAAGGTATTCCTCTATCCCGAAAACTACATTGAACCCGACCTGCGAGATAACAAAACTCCCATCTTCAAGGATCTGGAAGACGAACTGCTGCAACAGAAAATTACTAAAGAATCCGCCGAAGCCGCTTACAAAAAATATGTCACCCAGTTTGCCGAACTTGCCCGTCTCCGCATTGCTGGCAGCTATTATCATGCAGCCTCTAACACTTATTATTTCTTTGGCTGCACTCAACAAGATCCGCCGCAGTATTACTATCGCCAGTTGGTTGAGAACACAGTCTGGACACCTTGGGAAAAAATTGAGCTGGCAATTAGTTCAGCAAAAGTTTCTGCGATTATCCATTTGGGCAAGCTGTACTTATTCTGGATGAGCTTTAAAGAGAAGGAGTTGACAAAAATTGTTGGCGGGAGTTCTAAAAATGCCGGATACAATTATACGCTTGAAATTAATTACTCCTACCTTAATGAGAATGAGAAATGGCTTACTCCGCAAAATTTAAAGTGGGCAAATTTCAATTATTTTGTTGGAGATACAAATATCGGTTCTCAAAAACTCATTCTTAGCCCATTCCTTTTTCCTGCTACATACGACAACAATATCCAGCTAATCTATCACGATAGTGATATCTGGGGAGATCGAGCTGCCGCACGACAACTAGACTTGTTTAGAAATCAACTAGTATACCCATCCTATTTGGGGAATTTACCTAAATCAATACAGATTTCTCCATCAACAAGTCTACTAGCGATCTCCAATGATGAGGCAGAAAATAACTTTAGTAGAAAAGTCAGAATTGAGAGATTTAGCACTGGTCAATACACTCCAGAAGTGAAGCTTAATAACTTCATTGTTGATAATTTAATAGACAATTTACCTGCTGGGATAGCCTTAACAACTTCATTTGATATTGATGTTTATCAACCAGAAATTAATGTGATTGGACGAAAACCCGGAGATTTTTTATTTAAGATAGGAGGGCAGCAATACCTGATTCAAAGAAATCAATTTTGGTTCATTGATGGTCATACTCTTTCTCTCTTAGGAGAACCTTTTGTCTCTGCTGCTGTCCGATCTAGCGCTTCTTCTATTACTCAACTCTCCTTGACTTCCCACATCGCATCTACCTCTGCCCTATCTTATGCTGCTCCACAAAAGATTTTTGGCAGAAAGCGCTCCATGATCCGTTTGAGTACATCATTGCCTGACCAATTAGGGGAAATTCTTTTTACTCAGGGTTTGACGGCATTTTTGAGCTTAAACACACAAAAGCGAACTGAAGAACGGTTACCTATTGATTCATTAGATTTATCTGAACTCGAGCCTCCTTACACAAATGTCAATCATATTGATTTTCGCGGAGCCTATGGTGAATACTACCGGGAATTATTTTTCCACATTCCATTTCTGATTGCCAACCACTTGAACGCCAACCAGAAATTTAAGGAAGCCAAATGGTGGTACGAACGTATTTTCGACCCGACTGCTAGTGAATCGCCCGATGACAAAAAGCCAGCCGATCGCAACTGGCGCTACATCGAATTTAGAGATGTGACGCTTCAGAAAATGAAGAATACTTTGACGGATCAAGCCGCGATTGAACAGTACAAAAAAGACCCCTTTAATCCCCATGCGATCGCCCGTCTGCGCTTGAGCGCTTACCAAAAGGCGATCGTCATGAAATACATTGATAATTTACTCGATTGGGGCGATTATCTCTTTGCTCAAGACACGATGGAATCGATCAATGAAGCTACCATGCTCTACGTGTTGGCGTTTGATATCCTGGGTAAACGACCTGCCAAACTGGGCAAGTGCGAAACGGCTAGTGACGAACAACTGACCTATGAAAATATTGGTCCGGCGATTAGTAAAGGCTCCGAGTTTCTGATTACCCTGGAGAATTGGAGTTTGAGCAACTCAGTCACAGCCGTTACTACGAAGATGAAAACGGCGATCGCATTGAATGCAGGATTAGTTTCAGCACCAACAACTCAACCAGCCCTCAATATAGAAGCAGCCACAAGAGAACCTGTTAACGTCGTAACCGCTGCTTTGAGCGATCGCATCAACATGGCTGAACTCAAACCCCAGTATCGAGTCGCCTCCTATGCCACCGCAGTTCAAGATAAAGTACGATACGTAGGAGCGATTAAAGAGTGGGAAGTAGCAAAACCCGTCACCAAATATCCTGGCTTTCACTTCCACATCCAAACTACTCCAGTCTTCTGCGTTCCTCCCAACGACAACTTATTGAAGTATTGGGATCGAGTCGAAGATCGCCTGTTCAAGATTCGGAACTGCATGAACATCAGTGGTGTGCGTCGGCAACTCGCTTTATTCCAACCCCCTATTGATCCAATGGCACTCGTCCGGGCACGGGCTGCTGGATTGAGCCTGGAAGACATCTTGGGAATATTGAATGCCCCCCTGCCACCGTACCGTTTCAGCTACCTGATTGAAAAAGCCAAGCAGTATACCCAAACTGTACAGACGTTTGGTTCAACCCTGCTGAGTGCTCTAGAGAAAAAGGATGTGGAAGAACTGACGCTGTTGAGATCGGTGCATGAACGCAACATCCTGCGCATGACGAAAGATATTAAGAAGCAGCAGGTGAGAGAAGCCCAGTATCAGTATCAGGCGATCGTTGAAACTAAAGCCAATGTTCAGAACCGAATTGATTACTATCTAGGATTAATTGATGGAGGATTAACAGGATGGGAAGTTACACAACAAATCTCCAAACACGTTGGTACTGGCTTCAAGATAACCGAAGGGATTAATCGAATCTTAGCTGCTGTATTTTACTTAATACCTCAAGTTGGTAGCCCATTTGCTATGAAATATGGTGGTAAAGAGGTTGGAGATAGTACAAAGGCATGGGCTGAATGGTTTAGTTCTATGGCATCAGTAGCCGACGCCGTATCAGCTTCTGCTGGCTTAGAAGCCACTTTCCAACGACGTGAGCAGGAATGGGAACAACAGCTCCTGATTGCTCAACAGGAACTTAAACAGGTTGAACAACAACGATTAGCAGCCGATGTACGACAACTGATTGTCGAGAAAGACTTAGAAATCCATGAGAAAAACATGGAGCAAGCCGATGAACTCCATGAGTTCTATAAAAACAAGTTCACCAGTCTGGGACTTTATAATTACCTTTCTACCACGCTCAATCGTCTATATCGTCAGGCATACAACGTTGCCTACGACCTGGCAAAAATGGCAGAACGTACCTACCAGTTTGAGCGAGACGATGACACGATTTTTATTGCAGGCGACAATTGGCAGTTCGATCGCGCTGGGCTACTGGCAGGTGAACGGTTACTCCTGCAACTGCAACGCATGGAAAAAGCATACCTGGAACAGCACAAACGCGATTTTGAAGTAACCCAATCCTTCTCGCTTGCCTTGCTGAAGCCATCTGCACTGATTGGACTGAAACAAACTGGAAGCTGCGAATTCACAATTCCCGAGCTTATGTTCGATTTGTTCTATCCTGGTCAATTCAAGCGCCTGATTAAATCAGTACGAATTACCATTCCCTGTGTAACCGGTCCCTACACCAATATCAGCGCTAAACTTACGCTTAAAGAAAGTAAGGTCAGGAAAGCGGCAACCACGAATCCCGCTGACCTGATTGATGTACCAAGCCAGAAATTAACCTCTATTGCCACGAGCAATGCTCAAAATGATGGCGGGTTATTTGAACTTAATTTCCGAGATGAGCGCTATCTGCCCTTCGAGGGTGCTGGAGCAGTGAGTACTTGGGGACTGGAATTGCCATCCAAACTCCGTCCATTCAGCTACGACACCATTTCCGATGTCATCATTCATATTAGCTATATGGCGAAGGATGATGGAGCATTCCGAACCACGATCGAAAATCAGATCGCTGATGCTCTGACTGACTATGCGGCTTCCGGTGGACTCTACCGTTTACTAAGTCTTAAACATGAGTTTCCAAATGCTTTCCATCAACTGCTGCATCCATCAGGTACAACTCAGACCACTGAATTTGAGTTGAGTAAGCAGCATTTCCCCTATTTTCTGGCTGATAAAGACCTGGGTCTGGTCTCTCCAGTGACGGTATACCTTAAACCCAAAGGCAAAGACCGCGTAACAACGACAGGGCTAACGCTCAAAGTTAACAATACTAACGTGAGTAGCTGGAGCAATTTTGCTGAAAATTTAAAAGAGGGAACAGTTTCTTTTTCAGGTAATCCGATCAAGAAATGGGCGATCTCGGCTGGTACTAATGGTTTAGACAAAGAAGAGCTTGATGATATCTTGATCCTTTTGAAGTACACAATAACTTGACTGCTTGGTGGTATTACTGCCCTGCTTGATGTGCAGGGGAGATTAGGGATGATGGAGGCGATCACTTTAGAAGGCTACACTCTTTACTGAGAAACTTTTTGCATTGCTGACTTGTCTGCGAGAATAGTTCTTGGATATTTCATCATTTCCCTTGCCATGTTCGCCGCCCAAGAAATCCAATCTGCCGATCTAGTCCGTGAATTGCATTTCCGCCTGGGACTGGCGCAAGAACAGTTTGCCGCAGAACTAGGAGTTACTTTCGCCTCGATCAATCGCTGGGAAAACCGCAAAGTACAACCGTCACCAATGGCATTAAAACTACTGCGCCAGCGTTTGGAGCAAATGGGCGATCGCTCACCTGCGAGATTATTTGAGCGAGGATGGCACAACGCCTTCCCTGCGGATGTTTAATCTACGGCAGGAATTCCCCAGCCAGTGGCATCGCTTCCTCAATCCCACTAACCCAGCAGGCGGCAACATCTTAGAACTAGAAATAAATCCCAGTCTGTTTCCACAACGGGATACAGGAAAGACCTTGAATGTCAATAAAATCTGGCTCTTGGCACGCTGTACAAATCCAGCAAGCTACACGATTGTGATGACCCCTCCATTACCCGAACCGCCTCCAGACGAAGCGAACGCACTGACGCTTACCCCAGTTAGCCAATATGGTGACTTGCATTTCAGTCAAAAGGATGTGGAGATTGAAATCGATCTAACCGTCGCCCCCGTGAAGTGGCAATTACGCATGAGCCGCTCCGGTGGAAATATACCAGAAGAGGTAGAAGATGTCCTCTTAGTGTTGGGATATGAATGGGAGAGCAGTGTCTAACGCTCCATCCCCATCTCGATATGGAAGTTGCCTTGCAGTTGGGCTTGCAAGGTTGGATCATCCCTTAGGAAGCTGGAGAGGGGCTGGCGATCGCCGTAGAACAACGCCCATGCACACCGACCGCCTAGAATTAGTTGGTATGACGCAGAGGTTATCTGCGGCGGGTGATGGGCAACGTTC
>Ga0169931_10013634_pt1 | contig 11079 bp, 9 predicted proteins | sample Kivu_15m_20L_FD_129675 | JGI IMG/M metagenome (GOLD analysis project Ga0169931, IMG submission 129675) | Freshwater microbial communities from Lake Kivu, Western Province, Rwanda to study Microbial Dark Matter (Phase II) - Kivu_15m_20L... | ecosystem: Environmental > Aquatic > Freshwater > Lake ... | reverse complement strand
CCCCATGCATCGATCGCGCGATTGCCTCACGTGATCACAGCAGCCCAAGTGGCCGCCCCACAACGGCAACAACCATCAAACTCCCTTCTCAACAGTCGCATGGTGAGAAATCCGGGCTAGTTCCAGCGTTAGCTCGATATGTTCGCCGATCAAAGGCTGCAACAGGTGCGCGACTTCGCGGGCAATCTGGTTCGGGTTCAAGTCCTCGAACTGCAGCTGCTGACGGCGGGAGAATCCCAGCAACTGCCGCGTGAGAGCGCTGGCGCGGTCGGCCGCCACCAGCACCATCTCCAGATCGCGCCGACGCTGTTCATCGTCATCAAGCCCTTTAAGCGCGTACTGGGTGTAACCTTGGATGCTCTGCAGCAAGTTGTTGAACTCGTGAGCGACACCGCCGGCCAGCGTGCCGACAGCCTCGAGTCGCTGCGAGTGGGCGAGCTGCTCTTCGCGCTTCCGCAGCTCTTCTTCGGCCCGTTTGCGATCAGTGACATCGCGAACGATTCCGGTGAAGTACAGTTCATCACCGTCTTGCCAGTAGCCGATCGAAAGCTCGATCGGAAATTCATGGCCATCCTTGCGCTGGCCCATCAACTCAGAGGGATGCGAGCTCAGCCCCGATGGTCCGTGCGCCCGCACGCGCGAGAGACCCATCCGCTGTGCCTCTCGATACCGCTCGGGCACAATTTTTTCCAGCGACTGGCCGATCATTTCATCGGCGGTGAAGCCGAAGATCCGCGTCGCGGCCGGATTCCAGGAGATCACCTGTGCATGCTGATCGGTGGCAATGATCGCATCGGTTGCCGATTCGCTGACGGCGCGAAACTTTGCCTCGGAAGTGCGGAGGCCGGTTTCCGCCTGCACGTTCTGCGTGATGTCAACGCACACGCCCCCCAGGAGCGGCCGGTTGTACATATCGCGCATCAGAAATCGATAGACTACCCAAAATTTTTGCAAACCCTCTGACTCGACGGGTTCGTAGTACTTTTCGCTGAGCTGCCCCGTCTGGAATACTTCCTCGTCATCGCGAGATATCGTTTGGGCAAGCTCGAGCGGCAGAAGGTCGAAAACCGTCGAGCATTCCCAATTGAAGTCGGGATAGAGTTCCCGCAGTTGCTGGTTCACGAATACGAATCGTCCGCGTTCGTCCTTGATGAAACAATAGGCTGGCCCGTTATTCATAAACGAAACAAATCTCGCTTCGGACTCGGCCAACTGCATCTCGGTGCGCGATTGTCGAAGCACGCGTTCGACGGCCTCCGGCAAGTTCTCCTGGAAGGCCGTCGTTTTGACAATGTAGTCGGCGACTCCCGTGCGAAGCGCGCGGATCACGGTCGCCTCTTCACTGAACGCGGTCACGATGATCACAGGAAACCGCAGGCCGGCAGCCTGAAACTGATCGATCAGGTCGAGACCTGAGTTCGAGCCATCAAGTCGCAGGTCGACGACCGCCAGGTCAATATCGCCAGCGTGTGCCCGCTGAAGCGCTTCCGCGGCAGTATGCGTGACATCCGTTCGGTAGCCAGCGGCTTCGAGTCGCAATTGCTCGAGCCGTGTCACCCAGGGATCGTCATCGACAATCAGAACGGTCGCTTGTTCCGCACCCATAGCCTGCCCCGCCGGGTTGGAAGTAGTCCACAGAAAACATAGCTCGCGGCAGGAGCGGAGGGCGAGCGGATGGATTCCCGCCAGGGGGATCAGGCGACAAACTGTCGAGAAAGGCCGGTGGAAAGCCGGCGGCGGGCGATTGGTTCCCTACAGCTCGCGCCAGGCGGCTTTATAGCTGCGGCCCAGCGTCATGATGCGGTGCAGCAGGCTTTCGTAGCTGAGACCGGCCACTTCACCCGACTCGGCAAAATCCTCGCCATAAGACAGGTTCGGGTTCGGGTTGGCCTCCAGAACATAAGCCTTGCCGTCCGCGGCTAAGCGTAAGTCGATGCGGGCATAACCCGTTAAGAACAGGGCCCGATAGGTACGGATGCACTGCCGGATGATTGCGTTGGCCACCGAATCGGGAAGATCCTTGGCGGCATTGGTTTCCACGCCCAGTTTCTGCTGATATTCGTAGTCCCACTTCACTTTGGCCGTGGCAATCAGCGGTACGCGGTCGTCAGCTTTCTTGAACTCCAGCTCCCAGATCGGGAAAGTCTGCAACCGCGAATTCCCCACGATCCCGACGTACAGTTCGCGTCCTTCGATGTATTCTTCCACCAGCGCGTCGGACTGCACATGATCATGGACGAACTGGACTCGGTCTTTCAGTTTCTCATCGTTCGTCACAATGGAAGCTTGCGAAATGCCGAGCGACGCTTCTTCGCTGACGCTCTTCACGACGAGCGGATAGTTCAGCCGCTTGGTGGGTTTCACGGCCCGCTTCAGCGGATAGACGGCGAACTTTGGCGTTGGAATGCGGTGATACGAAAGGATCTGCTTCGAGAGCGCCTTATCGTGCGCGAGCATCAGGCCCCGCGGATTGCAGCCGGTGTACGGTTGCCGGAGCAGTTCCAGATAACTCACCAGATGCTGGTCGTAAATCGAGACGCCGTGGAACTCTTCGAGCAGGTTGAAGGCGATGTGCGGCTGCCACTCGGCGACTTCCTTACGAATTTTGCCCAGGTCGTCCCAGACGCCCAGCGGACGGACTTCATGTCCCATTTCTTTCAGGGTGGAAACGACATCGTACTCGGATTTCCATTCCTGGATTTCCTTTTCCGAGTAGCCATCCAGCGACTCGGGAGGCACGAGATCTTCATGCACGAGCACCAGCACGCGCATCTTCTTGAAGTCAGTTTTTTTCGCCTTCTTTGCCACGGTGTCGCCTGTCGTTCAAGGAGAGGGCCGTTCATCCGGTCGGGCCACAAGCAGATTGGCAAAGTTCGCCGGTCTTTACAAGACCACGCGATGGTAGCCGCCATGCAGGTAATTCATCGTCTGGACGGTAACCAACACCAGCGCATCCCGCTGGGCCTGGTCCGCGGGCCGATCGATGCGTAAGTCGAGTTCGCCACAACGATCGATCATCTCCTCCAGCACCTGATCAATAATGTACTGATATTCGCCGGTCCAGTGAGCCACGGTTTTTCGCAATTCCGCCCGATTGCGCCGCAGAAATGCGGCGGCCGAGGTCGCGTTAGGGGCGTCCGCGGCGTCGGAGAACAGCCTGCGCAGATGTTGATCGTACAAGTTCGGCAAGTTAATGCCATATTGATCGCGGCGCTGCGCGTAGTGTTCGCCCAGCGTTTTCCGCAGTTTGCGCACCGAATCGACATGCTCGCGAGAAACGACGGCGGGCTTCTCGTCACGAATCTCTTCCATCAACTCCGCGACGTACTCCAGCTTCTTGATCACAGGCCAGTCGTGATAGGTTGCGCGCCAGGTTGACCGAGGCCGAAGCCAAACCGCAAACGTCTCGGCAAAGTCCTCGGCCGGATGCGCCTGAGCATACGACGGCTCAAGATGCAGCACGTAGTTTTTGCTGTACGGTTTCGGATGGTAATGCTCGGGATACGGCAACGTGTAGCTGCCGAACAGCTTGCGATACTGCTTGCGGCGATGCAGCCGGTAAGCGGTATCAATCGCGTGTCCGGCTTCATGCCTCAAGATGCGCAGGCACCAGTCTTCGGTGCCGCCTTCGACTTCGAGCATTTGTTTGCGCTCGAGCCGCGCGAGCCGCGGATGCGCAAGATAAAACGGAATCGCGATGCCTGGCACGCCGTCGGGCGAGAACCATTCATCCGAGATCCACACGTGCGGCCGGAAGCGAATGCCTCGGTATTCGAGTTCTTCGTAGAGTCGCTCGACACGCTCTTCGAGCACGGTGTCTTCGACCGTGAGCCCTAGATCCGAGATGCGCCACTTAAGCAGCTCTTCATCGGGAAGGTCGGCCCAGGCCGGTCCTCTGGCGCGTCCATTGCGATGGGCGGGCCCGATTTTTCGATGGTTCGCGCTCACGTGTTCCTGTGCGATCTGCCGGGCGTAACTGCGCTTACCGTGGCAGCTCAAGCTCTAACGGAATTCTCGGCGGGGATTCTTAACAACTTGCGCTTCAGCGTTCCCACTGGCACCCCAGTTTCCACTGGCAACCCAAGCATAATATGCATTCCCTCCAACTGTAGCTGCCCCGAGCGGGATCGTCGAGTCGGATCGCCGGCCGGACGAGGTCGCGGCCGGATCGTGTAATCGAGCCCCACGCAATGTTGCCGGGGGGCGTGGTCGAAATCCAGGTCGCAATCATGCCGCAGTTCCCCGTGGGCGGGTCGCCCTTGGGCTCCTATAATGAACTGACGGGACGCGGCGGTCGTCCCTCGATTTCCTGCACTTTCCCGTGAAACGAGCACACCATGGGCGGCGAGTTTTCCACCATCGAGGCGGCCATCGAGGCCATTGCCCGCGGCGAGATCATCATCGTGGTCGACGCCGAGGATCGCGAAAACGAGGGCGATTTTGTCTGCGCCGCCGAAAAGGTTACTCCCGAGGTTGTCAACTTCATGATCACCCACGGCCGCGGCCAGCTCTGCATGCCGATTTTGCCGGAAGTGAGCGATCGCCTGAAGCTGGCGCCGATGGTCGAGGCCAATACCTCGTTCCTGGGAACCGCTTATACCGTGCCGGTCGACCACAAGAGCTGCCGCACGGGAATTACCGCCCAGGAACGCTCCTGCACGATTAGTGCCATCATCGATCCAACCAGCGTACCCGGGGATTTCGTTCGCCCGGGACATCTTGCACCGCTAGTCGCCAAGGAGGGTGGCGTCCTAAGGCGTGCGGGCCATACCGAGGCGGCGGTCGACCTCGCGCGGATGGCAGGCCTGGCTCCAGGGGGAGTCATCTGCGAGATCCTGGGCGAGGATGGCGATCGGGCCACCCGTAAGCACCTGTTTGAGCTGGCTCGCGACTATCGCCTGGAAATCATCTCGATCGAGGAGCTTATCCGCTATCGCCGGGTTCGCGAAAAGCTGGTCTACCGGATCACCGAGGCCCAGCTGCCTACGAAACATGGTGAATTCAAGCTGATTTTCTACGGGGTCAAGTACGAACAGCAGCAGCCGTTCGTGCTCATGCTGGGCGAGCCGGACAAAGGCCCCGTGCCGCTTGTGCGGCTGCACTCGGCATGTTTCACGGGCGACGTGCTGGCATCGCTCCGCTGTGATTGCGGCGACCAGTTGGACCAGGCCCTGCAGATGATCGCTAGTGAGGGCTCCGGCGTGCTGGTCTATCTGCCACAGGAAGGCCGGGGCATCGGGCTGGTGGAGAAGATCAAGGCCTATGCCCTCCAGGATCAGGGGCTCGACACGGTCGAAGCCAACCTGGCCCTGGGCTACAAGGCAGATACCCGCGACTACGGAGTTGGGATCCAGCTGTTGAAGGACCTGGGCCTTACGAAGGTGCGGCTGCTCACGAACAACCCGAAAAAGACCGACGCCTTCATTTATGGTGGGTTCGATTTGCAGGTGGTCGATCAGGTGCCGATTCATGCCCCGATCAACGAGCACAATGCTCGCTACCTCGCCACGAAACGCGAGAAGATGGGGCACAAAATCCCCGAGACGAAATCGAAGAGCGGCTAGCGTGGTATCCCAGGTGAGGCGCCATGCTCGGCGGCAGGCCCGCCCGCGATGGCCTATGTTTCGCAAGGCCGCTACGCCCGCACCCAAAACTTCCACCAGGGCACAGCGTGCTTGTGCCTTCGAGCCGCGACGCGACGCTTTTGGATCGCGGCGTTGGTCTTGCGAGCATCCGGCGCCGGCTGGATGTGCGTCCGATTACCGTTGACATCAATCATTCCAAAGACGTTCGCTCCCGCAAGTTGAGCACTCGTCAACTTTGCACCTTTCAGGTTCGCCTCCTGCAAATCGGCGCCGCGCAGGTTCGCGCCCGTCAGATCGGCTGCTCGCAAGTCGGCTCGGATCAGCTTCGCGCTTTGGAAATTTGCGCGCAGATCGGCCATCGTCAAATCGGCTTCACACAGGTCGGCCTCGATCAGGATGGCATCGCGTAACTGAGCATAACGCAAGATCGCCCCGCGCATGTGAGCTTCCTGCAATTCGGCATTCTGCAGGTGAGCATCCGTGAGGTTCGCGTGCGAGAGGACGGCATGCACCAGGTTCGCGCCTTCGAGGTAGACGCCGTTCATGGTGCAGCCCGAAAGGTTCGCGTGCGCGAGGTCCGCATCGCGCAGATCGGTGTTGACCAGATCGGCACCGGAGAGATCGACTCCGGTGAGATCGGCGCCCCGCAGTCGCGCGCCAGAGATCTTGCGATTGCAGAGAGACTCGGCGTCGACAGCCAAGAGCACGGCGCGCGTTTTTTTGTGCCTGATTTCGAGCATGCTTCCACCTGGCGGAACGGTTGCGCTTGGGAAGGCACGACCGCGACGATTCCGGTCAGCTCAAGCGGCGGCGCACATCCAGGGCCGCAAGGTCAGCGCTTCTTTGGAAAGAAGGCACCAGCAGCACGCGGAACGTGCCAACCGTACAAGGGGAGCATCCGGCGTCATCAAGGCCGATCTACGGCGAACACCATTTTCAGACGCTTCGTGTATCCGTTGCCCCGTCTCGGCGCCGGTACAAGGATCGCGACTGATTGCCACTGCTCTCTTCCGACACGAAACCGGCCCGCAGGCGGCCGGAGGATAGCCCCATCGCGAAAGGGAAATGCAAGCGAGCTGAATTGCGCGATGTGGAAAGAAACCGCGTTCAATATGAATAAGTTTATCCAATACTCATTATAAATCCAACAGAAATTTGCGCGTTTGCGCTGCGCAGAATTTCACGCCCCCGCTGGAGAGTTAAGGCGGTTTGAGAGCGATCGCCAAAGCGGCTGAACCACCGTTCTAACAACTGTCATTTGCCAGGGGCACGCGCTTCCCTATAACCAAAGTGGCTGGACCGACCTGCCCGGCACCTCGCTCGCTCTCATAGACGGCCAATCGCGTATGGATTTCCGCGTCGAACTCGAGATCTTCCGCGGTCCCCTGGACTTGCTGCTGTACCTGGTGCGCAAGCACGAGGTCGAGATCGTCGACATCCCAATCGCCCCGATCACCGACCAGTTTCTCGAACACTTGGCCGTGCTGAAGGAACTCGACGTCAACGCCGTGGGCGACTTCTTGGACATGGCCAGCACCCTGGTCGAGATCAAGTCGCGCAGCGTCCTGCCCCGCGGCGGGGAAGAGGAGGACGAACTTTCCGATCCGCGGCAGGAGTTGGTTCGGCGGCTGCTCGAATACAAAAAATTCAAGGACGCCGCCAGCATGCTCGAGGAGCGCTCACGCGACTGGCAACAGCGGTTTGGCCGCCAAGCCAGCGATCAGCCCGAGCGCAAACGCGATCTCAGCCAGGAGGAACTTCGCGAGGTCGAAATGTGGGATCTGGTAAGCGCCTTCGGCCGGATTATGCGTGAGGTGAACAATGCCCGACCGTCGAACATTGTTTACGACGACACGCCGATCCACGTGTACATGACGCAGATCAGCGGTCGGCTCGCCGAGGAGGGGCGTCTCAAGTTCCGTGACCTGTTCCGCCCGGGTCTGCACAAGAGCGCCCTGATCGGCATGTTCCTGGCCGTCCTTGAGCTTGTCCGCCACCACAAGGTTCGGGCCGACCAGTCGCAACTCTTCGGTGAAATCTGGGTCCTGCCCGGCCCGTCAGCCAATGCCGAGCTCGATGTGACGAAAGTTGATACTTACGAACACGGGGCGGCGAAGGACGTTTCGGGTTAGACTGAGGACGTCCGCCGGTCGACGCGTCCATGTCACTTCGTTTCGCGAGGCTCCGCGATGTGGGCCAAGAACGTTCTCTGCTTCGCAATCGCGCTCTCTGGGATCGCTCTCCTGGCCGGCAGTGTCCTGCCTGTTCGGCCGAACGAAAAGCGGCCGTCGGTTCACACAGACCGCGACTCAATCCGGCGCGCGGCTGAAAAAATCGATGCGGCGTTTGCGGCTGACTGGCGCGAGGCTGGCGTCGAACCGGCGCCGCGGGCGGACGATCTGCTTGTCGCCCGGCGGATGTCGCTGGCCCTCGTGGGCTCGATCCCCTCCCTGGAAGACATTCGCCATCTGGAGAGTCTCCCGGAGGATCGTCGACTCGACACCTGGCTCGCAGAACTTCTGGGCGATCGCCGTTCGGCCGATTACCTGGCAGAGCGCTTCGCGCGGGCCCTGGTCGGCGTCGAGAACGGCCCATTCCTGCTCTATCGCCGCCGCCGCTTTGTGAGTTGGCTAGCGGACGAGATCGCCGCGAATCGTCCTTATTCCGAGATCGTGCGAAAGCTCATCGCCGAAGACGGACTTTGGACAGACAAGCCGGCTGTCAACTTCGTGACCGTCACAATCAATCCGGAGGATGAGAACAAGCCCGACCCGAATCGGCTGGCGGCGCGGGTTGCGCGTGGGATGTTAGGTGTGCGACTCGACTGTGCCGAGTGCCACGACCATCCGTTCGCCAACTGGAAGCAAACCGACTTCCAGGCGCTCGCCGCTTTTTTTGCCGGGACCAGGCAGGGCTTGCGTGGCATTCGCGACTATCCCGGGGTGTTCCGGGTTGAGAATCTTCAGACAGGCGAGACGTCGGAGATGCCGCCCGCGGTACCCTATGCCCCTCGACTACTAGCCGAGAGCGGTGACGCGCGGACGCGACTGGCCGGCTGGGTGACGCATGCCGGCAATCGCTCGTTCGCCCGGGCGACCGTCAACCGCGCCTGGGCCATCATGTTTGGGCGACCACTGGTCGAACCCGTCGACGATCTGCCGATCGCCGGAACGTTTCCACCCGTGTTGGAAATCCTCACCGACGACTTTATTTCCAGCGGTCACGATTTGCGGCGGCTGTTGGCAGTGATCGCCTGCACGCGGTCGTTCCGTCTCGACAGCCGCTTGCCGGAAAAGACCGACGACGAGGTGTACGGCGGACACCAAGCACAGTGGGCCGTGTTTCCGCTCACGCGTCTGCGTCCGGAGCAGGTGGTTGGCGCGCTCTTGCAAGCGGGCTCGCTGGCCACAATTGATTACGAGTCGAACATTCTCGTCCGCACTGCCCGGGCGATTGGTCAGCTCGAGTTCATCGAGCGCTACGGGGACGCCGGAGCGGACGAGTTCGACCTGCGCGGTGGCACGACCACCCAGCGCCTGCTGATGATGAATGGCGTTGCCGTGAACGACATCACGAAGGACGATTTGCTGGTCAGCGCTGCCACTCGGATCGCCACGCTCGCGCCCAGCGATGATCAGGCCGTTGAAACCTGCTTGCTTGCCGTGCTCACGCGTCGTCCGACGATCGAGGAAACGGAGTACTTCAACCGGCGCTTACGTGACACTCGCGGCAGTCAGCGAAACGAGCGATTGGGCGACATCTACTGGGCGCTGTTGAACTCGACCGAGTTCTCCTGGAACCACTGATCGGCGAATAAATGAGCTTCGATCGAAGTCAGCTTAGGCACGCTTTCGGGGCAGCCCACCCTTCGCGCCGCGACATTCTCGCCGCGGCAACTGCGACCGGTCTTCTCACGCCGCTCGCCACGCTACTCGCGCGCCGGGCCGAGGCCGCTAAGTTCTCAAGTGAGCCCGCCCAATCGCTGATCGTCCTCTGGCTCGCCGGTGGCCCCAGTCAGCTCGAAACGTTCGACCCGCATCCCGGCCGGCGGATCGCCGCCGAGACCCGAGCCATCGAAACCAATGTGACGGGCATTCAATTCGCCGCCGGGCTTTCGAAGCTCGCTCAACGGATGAATTCGCTCGCGGTCATCCGATCGCTGCAGAGCAAGGAAGGGGACCACGAGCGAGGCACCTACCTGGTGAAGACCGGCTACGCCCCGATCCTACTGCTGTTCACCCGGCAATCGGCGCCATCTGCTGCCATGAATTGCCCGCGGCAGGCACCGATATCCCGCGACACGTTTCGATCCTGCCCGGTGAGTGGCCTGCCCGAGGTGGGTATCTGGGCGACCAGTACGATTCCTTCCAGACCGGCGATCCGGCCGGCAGGATTGCAGATGTCTCGCCGCAGGTATCTTTCCCGCGATACGAGCAGCGGCTGAAAGATCTGGAAATACTCGAGCAGGGATTCGCTCGGGGTCGAGGGAAGGTCGCCGACTCGACGATGCACGCCCAGCAGGTGCGCGAAGCGCGGCGCATGATGACCAGCGAGCAACTCGAGGCGTTCAATATTGGCCAGGAGCCGGCCGAACTCTTAGCCGCGTATGGCGACACCCCGTTCGGTCGCGGTTGCCTGGCGGCGCGGCGGCTGATCGAAGTTGGCGTGCGCTGCGTCGAAGTGACGCTCAGCGGCTGGGACAGCCACACAAACAACCACGAGATTCACCAGCGACTTACCGCCACGCTCGATCCGGCCTTCGCCACGCTCATTGAAGACCTGAAGCGTCGCGGCACGTGGGAACGAACCGTCATCCTCTGTGGCGGCGAGTTTGGCAGGACGCCGCGGATCAATCCGCTTGGCGGCCGCGATCACTGGCCGCACGGCTTCTGCATGGCGCTCGCCGGCGGACCGATTCGCGGCGGAATTGTGGTCGGGGCAACTGATCCAGAGGGCAGCAAGGTCGTCGAGCAGCCGCATCCGATCAGCGACATCCACGCCACGATCCTGAAGGCGCTCGGCATCAACCCCGCCAAGGAACTGATCTCGCCAGCGGGTCGCCCGCTGAAGCTGGCCGAAGGCACGCCAATCGGCGAGGTGCTCGCTTAACGTCAGGAAGTTCAGTAGAAATCGGCGGCCCCGACCGACTTTTTGGTTTTTTTCTCCCTCCGATTGAACCCCGGCCTTGGGTCGCGCTACCTATCTTCGAATGCCGGCCTCGGGTCGGACGTGGGCCCGGAGGACCGCCGTGAGCGATGAGCACGAAGAGCGACGACGCCTGGCGGAGCGGGCACTCGTAGTGCGAGCGCAGGCGGGAGACCGCGCCGCATTTCACGATCTCGTCGAGCTCTATCAGCGACGGCTTACATACTCCGGGATTTCCCAGATGGACCAGTAGGGAAACGTTCCCGACACAGTTTGGTCAGTAGTCTAACCGCTGCCCCCCCTCCCCGTGTCTAGCGCGTCGCGATTTTTTGACATTTTTTTCCCGTAT
>Ga0169931_10013633_pt1 | contig 11079 bp, 9 predicted proteins | sample Kivu_15m_20L_FD_129675 | JGI IMG/M metagenome (GOLD analysis project Ga0169931, IMG submission 129675) | Freshwater microbial communities from Lake Kivu, Western Province, Rwanda to study Microbial Dark Matter (Phase II) - Kivu_15m_20L... | ecosystem: Environmental > Aquatic > Freshwater > Lake ... | reverse complement strand
CTCTCAACAACATCGAACGATTGTTGTCCGTGCTTGATGATCCGCACCGTGCGTATCGAGTTATTCATGTCACCGGAACGAACGGCAAGGGTTCCACAAGTCAGATCATCACCCGACTTCTCATGGCCCACGGATTGAAGGTGGGTACGTATTCAAGTCCGCACCTTGAAGACATTCGTGAACGCATCCAGATCGATGGCGAAATGATCAGTAGGGAGGAGTTTGGTGACGCTGTATCCGCGGTTGCCGATGCAGAGATGTTGTCAGGGGTTCGGCCTTCATATTTTGAAATAGTCACTGCAGCGGCATTCTGGTCGTTTGCGGATCAAGCCATTGATGTTGCGGTGATTGAAGTTGGACTTCTTGGTCGGTGGGATGCAACGAACGTCGTTGCGTCAGACGTTTCTGTGATCACGAATATCGCACTTGATCACACCGAATTTGCCGGGCCGACACTCGAACACATTGCAAAAGAAAAAGCGGGCATCATCAAAGCCGGAAGCACTGCGGTGATTGGTGAAACGCGACCCGAACTTGTGAAGATTTTCTTGGATGAACCAAGCGACTCACACGTACGACGCGGAGAGCATTTTGAATGTATTGACAATCAACTTGCTCTTGGTGGTCGCGTGTTTCAATTTCGCACAGCTCGCGCTGAATACGAGGACATCTTTGTACCGCTGCACGGGGAGTATCAGGGCGATAACGCACTTGTTGCAATTAGTGCAGTTGAAGAGTTCTTCCGCGCACCACTTGTTCGTGACACCGTGCAGGATGCACTTGAATCCGTCGTGATGCCCGGACGGTTTGAGATTTTGGGATATCAACCACTCGTCATTATTGATGGTGCGCACAACCCCGCTGGTGCTGATGTGTGCGCCACCGTATTTTTCCGTGACTTTGATCCGCCGGGTCGTCGCATTTTGGTCGTTGGCGCATTGCAGGGGCGGGATCTCGCGGACAGTTTGTCGGCATTTCGAGCAGACGAATTTGATCTGGTGGTGTGCACAACCGCGCCATCACCACGAGCACACGATGCAAAAGATATTGCTGATGCGGCAAAGGCTCTTGGTTGTGACGACGTTGTTGTGGCGCCGACCGTTGAAGAGGGTTGTGATCGCGCGTTGCACGAGGCGGGTGCAGACGATGCAATTTTGGTGGCTGGATCGCTGTATGTGGTGGGTGCAGCCCGCCCGTATCTCAAGCGAATTCTGCCCTAGAGCCCTGTTCAGGTCTGAAAAGCCTTAGCCTGTCAGCCATGTCTACTCGCACCCTTGTGTTGTTGAAGCCCGATGCCGTGGAACGCGGTCTTGTCGGAGCCATTGTTAGTCGTTTCGAGGCAAAAGGTTTGCGTCTCGCTGCCATGGAACTGCGCACCCTTGACAAAGAGATTCTTGGTCGTCATTACGAAGAGCACCAAGGAAAAGGTTTCTACGACGATCTCGTGGCTTTCATGTCGCGCGGACCAGTTGTTGCTATGGCTGTCGAAGGCCCCGAAGACACGTGGGAGATCGTGCGGTCAATGATGGGCGCCACCAATCCTCGCGCTGCAGCACCAGGTACTATCCGCGGTGATTTTGGAACGTTGTTCACCGAAAACTTGGTGCACGGAAGTGACTCGGCGGAGTCAGCCGCGCGTGAGTTGTCAATCTTTTTTCCGGGACTGAAGTAGTTCACATCTTTTGTGAAGTGCACGTTGTTTAGGTGTCAGTAGTGAATCGAGCCAACCCACTGGCCATTGGTCGCGACATAGCGATCGATCTCGGTACCGCGAACACGCTTGTCTATGTGCGCGGACAGGGGATCGTTCTGAATGAGCCCTCGGTGGTTGCGATCGACACACGCGACGGTCGTCCTGTCGCAGTTGGTTGGGAAGCAAAACGCATGCTTGGTCGCACTCCTGGTCACATCAAAGCTGTTCGTCCATTGAAGGATGGTGTGATTGCCGACTTTGATGTGTGCGAAAAGATGTTGCGTTATTTCATCCAACGCATATCGAATAGTCGATGGAGTAAACCGCGCATGGTGATCTGTGTGCCGTCTGGTATCACAGGTGTTGAACAGCGCGCTGTGCAAGAAGCGGCAGAGTATGCAGGTGCGCGTAAGCCGGTGCACATCATCGAAGAACCAATGGCGGCTGCGATTGGTGCGGACCTGCCAGTGCACGAACCAAGTGGGAACATGATTGTCGACATTGGTGGTGGCACCACTGAGGTTGCAGTTATTTCTCTTGGTGGCATCGTTGTTGTTCAAAGTGTTCGCGTGGCAGGCGACGAGATCGATGCGTCGATCAGTCAATACATTCGCACTCAGTTCTCGCTCGACATCGGTGAGAACACTGCCGAAGAAATCAAGATCCAAATGGGTTCTGCGTGGACCCTTGATCAAGAACTCACCGCCGACGTTGGTGGCCGTGACACGTTGTCGGGATTGCCGAAAACTATTGAATTGACCTCGGAAAATGTGCGTGAAGCAATCGCTGAGCCGATTGCTGCCATCATTGACGCAGTGAAGTCCACCCTTGACAGAACACCGCCTGAGTTGGCTGCCGACATCATGGATAGGGGTATCCATTTGTCCGGTGGGGGCGCTTTGATTGCTGGTCTCACAACTCGTATTACCCACGAAACCGGTATGCCGTGCTACATCGCTCCCGATCCGTTGTATGCGGTGGCGATTGGTTCTGGCCGAGCTTTGGAAAACATCGAAGCCATGCGTGGCATGATGCAGACCAACTCGATCGATTTGTGACCGAATGAAGTAGTCCCGTGGCGGGTCAATCTTTTACACGACGCAGGATCATTGCACTACTTGCATTGACTTCTCTTATTCTCATCACGCTCGACTTGCGTGATAGCGGAATTACCACAGGTTTGCGTGACGCATTTGCTGTGATCTTTCGTCCGATTGAAAGTGCAACACGAGTTGTCACGAACCCGATTCGCAACACATGGAATGGCATCGTGAACTATGACGATGTCGCGGAAGAGAATCGTCGATTAAAGGATTTGGTGGCGCGTCAAGAAGGTGCGGCGATTGCAAACATCGCGGGCATTCGTGAAGCACAAGAGCTGTTGTCGCTAAACGGTCTGCCCACACTCGCGGGAATCGAATCATGTACCGCACAAGTTGTGGGATCAACGCCATCAAACTTTTCTCAAACGGTGGAGATTAATCGCGGTAGGTCATGTGGCATTCGTGTGGGAATGCCAGTGTTCAATGCCGCAGGACTGATTGGCAAAATCACAGAGGTGTATAACGATCGTGCTGTCGTGATGCTCATCACCGACCCTGCATACTCGCTAGCTGTAAAAGTGGTGAACACTCCACCCACAACCACTGCGGCACCAGGATCCGACAACACTGTTGAGAGCACCACAACATCATCAACGTCGACGACGTCAACGACCACCACAACGATTTTTATTGAGGGCTTTGAACCAGGTGCAACGGTTGCTACGTCACCACCAACTGCACCTCCGACATTGCCAGATGGCCGTCCCGTCACACCCAACACGTCACCACTCACGGTTCCACCCGGTGCCGATTTGCCACTACGCGAAACAGGAGCACTCGAAGGTCGTGGTTTGAACAGGTTGCCGATTGTGAGATTCATCGAAAATCAGCCACGCTTTGGCGAAATTGCGGTGGGGTCACCTGTCATTTCTGCTGGTGGTGCAACATCTCTTGCGCCGCCTGACATTGTGGTGGGAACTGTTTCGCGAATTGTGAATCGTTCCGGAACATTGGGCCCAATTCTAGAAGTCAATGTTGCAGCAAATCTTGAGAACCTCAACTTCGTGCGCATCTTGTTGTATCAGCCGACGACTGAGCGGGTTGATCAATGATCGAACGTATTGTTGCTGTGGCAGAAAACGCGTACGTGCGTCTCTTTCTCGTCGCTTTGGTGTTTCTCGCGCTGCAAACAACATTGCTGAACGAGATGCGACCATTCGACGTGTCGCTTGAGATCATGATTTTGCTCGCCGCTAGTGCAGGTCTTGCACGTGGATCGGAAGTTGGCGCCATCGCAGGTTTCATGATTGGGCTCATGTACGACTTTGTTCTCACCACGCCACTTGGTCTTGGGGCTGCCGTCTTTGCAATCGTGGGCTACCTCGCTGGCTTCGTGCATTCTTTTGTTCACGAACCTACTTGGTGGTCGCGCGTGATTCTCGGTGCTGTCGCAAGCGGAATCGGGATGATCCTCATGGCGGGAGCCATTGCGCTGGTGGGCACTGACGGGATATTCACGACGAAAGTACTTACTATTGCTCTCGTGGTAGCACTGTTCAACGCGCTCTTCAGTCTTCCCACTGAGCGTTTGTGTCGTTGGGCAATGACAAAGGAAAAGGCTGTTCGTTAGTGCCAGCAGTAACCAATACGTCGCGATTGGCGATTTTGGGAGTAGTGGCTGCGATCTTGGTGTCGCTGCTCTCTATTCGCGTGTGGTTTCTCCAGGTGGTGGACGCCGAGGCGGTACAGGAACGTGTCGTTGAAGTTCGTACGCGAACTGTTCGTCTCACTCCTGAACGCGGCCGAATTTTCGACCTGAAGGGTCGCATCGTCGCCGACAACGAGCGAGTCCTCACCGCAACAATTGATCGCGCGGTGATCAACCGTGATCTCAACCGTCAACGCATGTGGGACCGATTGTCCGGTGTTCTCAACATGTCATTCCAACAATTGGAAGACCGGTACAACAGCCCGCGTTATGACCCGTTGCAGCCGTTGCCATTGAAGGAAGACATTTCGGAAGACACAGCGATCTTTTTGCGCGAGCGATCCGAAGATTATGTCGGTGTTGACGTAAGAGAAGAATGGCGTCGTCAATATCCGTATGCGCCCATCGCGAGTCACGTCGTCGGATTTCTTGGAGCCATCAAAGAATCAGAGTTGCAGCGTTACCGAAATCTGGGTTACGACCCCGATTCACGTGTGGGTCAGTTCGGTGTGGAACAAACATATGAAAACGTCTTACGCGGAACACCGGGGTACGTGAAATACGAAGTTGATTCACGTGGTCGCATCTTGCGTCAAATAGAACGCGTTGAATCTGTACCTGGCAATGACATTCAACTAACAATAGATCTCGACATGCAACAGTTTGCAGAACAGGCTTTGCAAACCGAAATCATGGTGCGTCGTCGTACGGAGGCACCGCAGATCAAAATTGATGGTGAACCTGACCCGCAGTATCCGGAAATTACTTTCTACAAAGCGCCCGCTGGTTCTGTTGTGTTGTTTAATAACGACACGGGAGGCATTGCCGCGATGGCGAGTTATCCAAACTTTGACAATCGGTGGTTCAATGCCGGAATCACTGGTGAAAAGTTTGGCCAGTTGTTTCCCAATACAGAAGATCCCGACCAATCAATTTTGGTGAATCGCGCAATCTCTGGTCGTTACAACCTCGGTTCATCTTTCAAGCCATTTGTTGCGTTCGCAGCACTCAACACTGGTCAGTTGCCAGGTGGGGTGAAGTATTTCTTGAAAGACGAAGGAACATACAAACTCGAGAGCATCCCAGAAGAGCGCTGCCAGTTAAACGTGAAGTGTGTGTTCAAAAACGCAAACTGCGGTAACGGTGCACCGTGTAAGTACGGGCGAGTCAACGTGGAGGACGCACTTGCTGTGTCGTCAGACGTGTTCTTCTACAAAATCGGTGAAGAGATTTTTATCGAACGTGGTAATCGCCCGGTGCTTGAAGAGCAGGTGCGTCTTTTTGGTTTCGGTTCACCAACCGAAATCGACCTGCCATATGAATTCATTGGAACAGTCCCGAGTCGTTTCCTGAAAGAACAACTTGCTGAAATCGGCGCCATCGCAGAAGAAGAAGGTGAGGGCTATTACGTCGGTGACAGCATTCAGTTCTCAATCGGGCAAGGGCTGTTGTCGGCAACTCCACTTCAGGTCGCTGTGGCATACGGAGCGTTGGGGAACGGCGGAAAAGTGTTAAAGCCGCGCGTCGTACGTGCGATTTGGGCACCGGGGACACCTTCAGGAAAACCCAACATGGTTGATCTTGAAAATGGTGTCATTGTTCAAGATCTCTCCACACCACAAGTGATACGCGACATTGCAATTCGGCCAGAGGTGCTTGATCCGATTGTCGCTGGACTCAAGCGTGTGATCACAGGACCAGGTGTCACATCGGACTTTTATCACTCAACGACAGGTGAGAGCCTTTTCCGCACGTATCCAAAGGCGGTGTTGCCACTTGCAGGCAAGACCGGTACCGCACAAGGCTTTGGCAACTTGCCATGGAATGACTCATCAGCATTCGGTGCGTTTAGTGTGAGTAAAAAGTATCCGTATTCCGCGTTTGCATACGTGGAAAAAGCAGGCTTTGGGTCGCGCGCAGCCGCGCCGATCGTGAAATGTTTGTTCACTGCACTTGCCGGACGAGTTACTCTAGACAAGGCAGAACCAACCGATCCACTCGACATCAACAGTGTGACGCCGGCCTCGCCGCAAATTCTTCGTCCACAAAACGCTCTGTGTCTTGTTGGTACTGGATCATCAGTGCGTGATTAGTACGTCCCGTAAAGGGTTAACAGGTAGTTCAGGATGCCGGGTATCCCGATGAGTAATTTGGTTTGAGATGACGTTTCCACTCCTTACGCGCAAACCCGATTCGGGTCTTGGAAACATCCGGCGTAGCTACGCCGACCCCAGTCGAAATATTGACTGGATCTTGATGATTGCAGTCATTGTTCAAACCACAATTGGCGTGTTCATTATTTACTCCGCAACGCGCCCACGACTAATCAGTCTTGGTCAAGATCCTTACTTATTCGCGCAGCGGCAAATCATCTTCATCATCATTGCTGGTCTTGCGATGACCGCGGTGATGTCCATTGACTACGGTCGATTACGAGGCAACGCAGAGATCCTCTATGTCGCGAACATCTTTCTGTTGGTGTTGGTGCTAGTGATTGGTGCCGCCAAAGGTGGCGCACGTCTGTCGTTTGACATTGGTCCAATCGCAATTCAACCCTCAGAGTTAGCAAAGTTCACAACATTGTTATTGCTTGCGGGTTTTTTGGCGGATTCAGAGTCTGAGACAGTTCCCTACGAGCGATTCGTTCAGTCGCTCTTTATCGTCGGGCTACCAGCATTCTTGGTGGGCATTGCGCCCGACCTTAGTTCTGCTTCTGTCACCGTCGCATGCGCAATGGGCGTTCTTCTTGTGGCGGGAGCGCGACTTCGATACATCATCTTGGTGACGAGTTTGGCAGTGACCTCAATTGTTGTGGGGGTGGTGAGTGGAGTCGTGAAGGACTATCAAATTCGCCGCATCACCGGATTCCTCAATCAAAACTCTGATTCCGCGTCGCTGCAGAACTTGTTAAACCAAGTGCGCTTCGCAAAGCGTGCTGTGTCGAATGGTGGAATCTTTGGTCGTGGCTACCTCGAGGGTCCATTGACAAACGGTCGATTTATCCCGGTGCAGTCGACGGACTTTGTATTTTCCGCGGTCGGCGAGCAATTTGGTCTTGTCGGTTGTGGCATTTTGATCGCGATCTTTGTTGTGATCTTGTGGCGCATTTTTCGGATCGCTCGCATGGCAAAAGACCGACTGGGTTTGTATCTCGCAACAGGTGTCTTCACGATGGTGTTGTGGCAGTCCTTTCAAAATATCGGCATGACAATGGGCATCACCCCAGTGTCTGGGGTGCCACTTCCGTTCGTGAGTTACGGCGGATCGCATACTGTGGCATTTGCCCTCATGATTGGTGTCGTGCAAAGCATCTATATGCGCCGTTTCCGATAGACCCCGAGGGTAGGGTTATCCCCAGGCCGATACGCGTCCGCGGCGCCTGATGGCAGCCACAAACGCACACGTCATGCACATGGGCTCTCGCGGCGAGGACATTTTGGACTCGTTGTACGGAATTCACGTGCGATGTGCTCACGGCGCGCTCAGTGCGCGACGTAGCCCGACGTGACAAGAAGGGAACGAGACATGAGCGATAGTGGAGCCGAGGTAGGCCCAGGTACACGTGCGTCAGGCGAACATGAGTCAGGCACTGACTCACACGGAGAGGCAAATAGCGCGAACGGCGGACCACGCCGTCGTCGTCGCGGCTCGCGTGGTGGCCGCAACCGCAAGCGACCAGTTGGTCAAGGTGCAACAGAGACTGCCGATGACTTGTCGATAGACAATGGTCCCGGAAATGACGGCCGCGTCTCTCAACAACCGGCACGCAAACCCCGAATTGGAGACACGCGACCTGCTCCGTCTGCTGCGCCAGCGACCAAGTCAGACGATGAGATCGCCACGGGAGGACAGGGTGCAAAGAAGCGTCGCCGTCGAGGTGGACGCGGTCGGGGTCGTTCGGGTCAGGCTCTCTCATCAGACACTGTGGAAGCAGAGATCATTGAGCGCCGTCGCGGACGCGAGCGCGATGGTCGTCCCGTTGGTCGTTACCTCATGTGCGTGCAGGTGCGAGATGGCTTCACCCAAGTAGGCGTACTTGAAGGTCGCAGTCTGATCGAGCATTACGTGAGTCGCCCGGCAGATGATGTCAGTCAGATTCACGGAAACATCTATCTCGGTCGAGTGCAAAACGTGTTGCCGGGCATGGAAGCGGCATTTGTTGACATCGCCACGCCAAAAAATGCCGTGCTGTATCGCGGTGATGTGCAGTATGACCCAGAAGATGTCGACACTCCCACTGAGGCGCGTATTGAAAACATCTTGAGATCGCGTCAGATGATCATGTGTCAGGTCACCAAAAATCCGATTGGTGCAAAGGGTGCGCGCTTAACACAAGAAGTGTCGTTGCCTGGTCGTTTTGTTGTTCTGATTCCGAACAGCAAGACATATGGCATTTCAAAGCGTTTGGCAGATGACGAACGTCGTCGTCTGCGCTCGGTGCTTGATCGAGTCAAGCCTGCTGAGCACGGCGTGATTGTGCGCACTGCTGCCGAACACGCTACCGAACACGAACTTGTTGCCGACATGAAACAGTTGCTCGCTGAATGGCAGGGGATTGAATCACGTGCGAAAGCTGCGAACGGACCAACGTTGTTGTATCGCGAGCCCGAGTTGGCTGTTCGTGTGATTCGTGAAGAGTTCAACGCTGAGTATCGCGGCGTCGTTATTGATGACGAACGTTTATATGAAGACGTCAAGAATTACGTTGCGGCGTTCAACCCCGAACTTGCTGATCGTGTCACGTACTACGACCGCGAGGCAGAGGGTTTGTCATTATTCGAGGCCCATCACGTGCATGAGCAACTTCACAAAGCTCTCGATCGAAAAGTCTGGTTGCCATCTGGCGGGTCGTTGATTATCGAACACACTGAAGCACTCACAGTGATCGACGTGAACACAGGAAAAAACGTGGGTACGTCAAATCTTGAAGAGACCGTGTTTCAGAACAATCTTGAGGCGGCAGAAGAAGTGGCGCATCAATTGCGATTACGAGACATCGGCGGAATTATCGTCATCGACTTCATCGACATGGAGATCAAGGACAACCGTCGCAAGGTGCTGGATTCATTCCGACGGGCACTGGCGCGTGACAAGACCCGCACTCAAGTGTTCGATATCTCTGAACTGGGTCTTGTCGAGATGACCCGTAAGCGCATCGGCGAGGGGCTTCTGACGTCGTTTGCCGAGCAGTGTCCCGACTGTGAGGGTCGAGGCGTGAAGGTTGATTTCGGCCTCCTCGAATAGGAGCGAATCAGCGCAATTACTGATTTTCGCGATTGTCGAAGCCCATTGGCACAGATAGAGTAGGAAACCGCTATGTACGCAGTAATCGCATCCGGTGGCAAGCAAGAGAAGGTCTCCCAGGGACAAACAGTCCAGGTGGAGCTCCTTGGTGTAGATGAAGGAGCAGAGGTTTCTTTGACACCTGTTCTTCTTGTTGATGGTGACACCGTGTTGGCAACTCCCGAGCAATTGCGTGGCGCAAGCGTCAAAGGACGTGTTGTGGGCATCGCAAAGGGACCCAAGATCAACGGTTTCACGTACAAGCGCCGTACCAACCAGCGCCGTCGCTTCGGACATCGTCAGAAGTACTCGGTTGTCGAAATCACTTCCATCGCGAAAGGCTGATCACGATGTCAAAGACTAAAGGTGGCGGTTCAACACGTAACGGCCGTGACTCAAATGCACAGCGTCTTGGTGTGAAGGTGTTCGACGGAACAAAGATCACAGCCGGAACAATCATCATTCGCCAGCGTGGAACCCGCACACATCCGGGCAAGAACGTGGGCATTGGTCGCGACGACACATTGTTTGCGTTGACAGATGGCAGTGTGAAATTCGGCGAACGTGCCGGACGTAAAATCGTCGACGTCGTTCCGCTCGACTAGTACTCCAGCGCTAAATCGCGCTGTATTTTTTCCCGCGCTAAATCGCGCTTTGTTTTTTGCCGCGCTAAATAGAGCGAGGAAGTTTGTGTTCGGGGTAGCCGATCAATAGTGCTTGTTTGCATGCGAACCGATCAGTCATACCTCCGACATACGTCACGGCATGTTGCACGTCGTCCACGCCGTTTTCATCGGGCGGGATCAGATGTGGAGATGCGATGTAGTGATCGACAAGCGTGCGCAACATGTCGATGACGTCACGGGCCTGTTTGCGCGAATCCTCTCGGTAGTAAATGGTCTCGTAATTGAATTGTCGAAAAGCAGCGAGAGCGTCGGCAACATCTGGGATCATGCCTACGAAGCCGGTTGCGGCAGTTGCTTCGATCATGGCGTGGATAAATGCAGACAATTGCTCTTTGCGCGTGACACCACAGTGCTGGCGCACAATGTCGGGAAGATCACGAGGAGAGACAATGCCAGCGGACACCGCATCTTCAAAGTCGTGACATACATAAGCGATGCGATCTGCCCAACTCACGACTTCGCCCTCGGGAGTGACGGGGGCAGGACGAGGCCAACTGTGGTTACGAATGACATCAAGTGTTTCGTTACACAAGTTGAGATGGGACAACACAACATCAGCACCCCATTGGGCGTGGTCGTAGCCACCGTCGAGGTAAGGGCTCAGCGCATCTTCACTGGCGTGGCCGCCCGGGCCGTGGCCACAGTCATGGCCTAACGCGATTGCTT
>Ga0169931_10013632_pt1 | contig 11079 bp, 7 predicted proteins | sample Kivu_15m_20L_FD_129675 | JGI IMG/M metagenome (GOLD analysis project Ga0169931, IMG submission 129675) | Freshwater microbial communities from Lake Kivu, Western Province, Rwanda to study Microbial Dark Matter (Phase II) - Kivu_15m_20L... | ecosystem: Environmental > Aquatic > Freshwater > Lake ... | reverse complement strand
GTAGAAAGCACCAAGCTCCGCTACGGTCCAGACTTTCAGACCTGCGGAGGCAGATTTCTTGCGTAGTGACACTAAAAGAGCCCCTTATTTCTATACCGGTTTGTACTACAGAGTCGACCGTCGTCGCCTCTACTCACCTCTACGAAATGGAGTGTAATTTGTCGTGGACAATGGACAAAACGGACAAATAGTATGACTCCGCGAAAATCACTCACGAATTTTCAAACTAACTGACGATTTGGTTGGTACCGCCGATTTAAATATTGCACAGCTAGTCAAGGTTTACTCGCAAAGCACCATAATCAACCAAAATACTTGAGGCAGGGCACTCCCCCTTGCTCTCAAGTACGATGATTTCACGATGGGGGAAGAGCTTTAGGTTTTTTAATTGCTGCCTCATGTAAGGATCTGGTACCCAAAAACTCAAAAGATCACTTTTCATAGAGTAAATTCCTAAACGATCTAGGGGCTCAAAGAGTTTTTTTGGAATGACCATACATATTGGCTCCTCACCGACAGGATTAACATCCTGAAGAACGTTCACAGTTATCTTATCTCTTGCCAAACTAGGACCGATCCAAAGATTCCTTGAATCTTGCTGAACTTGGAAAGCTGCGAAGAAAATAGTAATTATCAAAATTATCTGCGTTACTCGACTAATAATTTGAAGACTAAATCTACTATTCAAAAACCTATTTTGGAGAAAACTTTGTGCCATTGTAGAAACTACATATGACCATAGCATTAGACTCATTGTGAATAATGAAGTTAAAGTTCTAAATTCAAATTGATTTTCGCGAATTACAAGGTTTGGGAGTGCTCCAAACAGCGGAATCACTAGCATAAAACCAAAATTTAGAAATCTATTTAGTGTCCATCTTTTAAATGGCTTAAGAATAAAGAGTGTAATTAAAGAGAAAACAAAAAAAGATTCAAAAGCTGCTCGCAAAGGCGAAGGACTAGCTACTGTAAAAATTCTAAATTCTGACACAAAGAGTCTAGTCACTACCCAATAAAACTTGTCAATAAGAGCTTCTAAGTCATTCACTAATTCAATTCTTGTAGCCTGTTCAATTCCAAATTGAGTCGTTGTAAAATTTGCAATAACAAAGCTCAGGGCCGAACAGCCCACTAGTTTCAAAAAAACATTAATAAAGTGGTTGATATTTCTTCTGAATAATTCATCTCGCTTATATCTAGGTATATAGTCAATAAAGTAACTTAGAAAATAAAACATTGCTCCTGCTGGGTATATTAGAAATGACAGCACGAGAAAGATAATTCCGATTACTATCTGTTTTTTTGAGCCGTTATTAATCAGATCATATGATAGAAATCCGAGGAGGCAGGCCCACGAATACGGAAAACAGCTCAAGAAATACACGTATCCTTGAAATCCAGGGATTAAAACTACCGCCAAAGCTGTAAGTAGTTGAACCAGAGTACCGAACTTGGCTATTTTCAATTTTGAATAAATTGACATTTGTAGAGTCAAGATTCCTAATAAGCTCAATAGCTGGAGCAATATGAGGTTTCCCCTAATAAATTCACTTTGATACGCAAGTTGAACGATGAATCCCAATATTGGCCTTCCTGCAGCAATCGCATCACGGACTATATTTCTGGTGTCGTCATCCACAAAAAATATATAGCCCCAATCGTCACTCCAAGGATTCGAATGTTTCAGAGCAGGAAGAAACAATAAAAGTTGAAATAAACCGAAAAATAAAATTGGGGTTTTTCTTGTAGAATTTTTGATTTGGCTATATACCCATCCGTTTGGAAACATAATCTAAAATTTACTCTGGAAATTTTTCACTGTAAAAATTCAATAGATATCTTCTTATCTCAAATAATCCCGTAAACATTTGAAACACATCACGAGGCTTTACAGTTGTTGGCCGAATTGCTTTTGCCAATGCAACACAAGCAATTTCAACTATTTCTATCCCTAATTTTCTCGCTAAAGCTATGAACTCCAACGTAACTAGGAAGCCTATTTGATTAGAAAATCCTGCGAGCTTCTTTACAACTATTGCATCACCCAAAAATGTAGCCTGAGAATCCTTGACATTTAATCTTAATACAACTTCTCTCAATAAAATAAAAACTAACCCTTGAAGTCTTCTCAAACCAAAACCTCCAACACTTCTGTGATACTTTGAAAGAATAAAGTACTTCCCAGTAGTTTCTAGGGATCTTGACAAATCTAGCTCTTGCAACCCAAAAGGTAAATCATCTTCCATAAAGACTATTGTCTTCCCTCGAGCCAGCTCGACACCATGCTTTATGGCGAACCCTAATCCCTTTTTGCTTTGAGTGACAATGACATTCTCTAATTTTCCTCCACCGAATGTTGAATTTAAAATTGCTAAAGTGTTATCAGTTGAACCATTCTCAACTAGTATCAGTTCTTCATCTGCCTTAAGTTGAGAATAGAGGAACCACATAGTTTTCTCGATGAATTTTCTCGAGTTATGGCACGGAACAACCACTGAAGTGCGAAACTTAGGCGAAGACAATTCAAAATCCTCCGAGCCCGATCAAAATGATACAAAGGGAATTATCTCGTGGGCCCAGACGGTCTCGAACCGTCGACCCACGGATTAAAAGTCCGTTGCTCTACCAACTGAGCTATAGGCCCCAGTCCTCAAGCCTAATGCGAGCCCCTTTGATTGACTAATTCTCTCTATTAAATCGATTCTTTGGTTTTCTTTCTTGAATTTACCTTTGTGATTTTAGGCTTTCTTGGCGATAGTCTTACTCTACGACTTTAACTCAAGAGTTGAGCGGAAGATGGCATTGGAGTTAAATTGAATAAAATACGTGTTCTTCGCTTGATTGCTAGAATGAATGTTGGTGGACCAGCCATTCAAATAACGGGGCTAATGAAGAGTCTTTCGGAAGCAAAATTTGAGCAAAAATTGATTACAGGTTTTTGTGACAAAAATGAAGTTGATTACATTGAATTAAGTGAAAGCCAATTAAAAGAAACAAAGGTAGATGGTTTTGGGAGAAGTATAAATGTCTTCTCAGACTTCAAGGTGTTACTTGCTATCAGAAGAGAAATTAACTCTTTTCAACCCGACATTATACATACTCATACTGCTAAAGCCGGGTTCCTTGGTCGCATCGCCTCTCTCTTAACTCTTCGGAGACAGATAAGAGTCCACACGTTTCATGGTCATCTGCTAAATGGATACTTTGGAAAGTTTAAAACCAGATTAGTCATACTAATTGAGAGAGTTCTAGCAAAATTCACAGACAAATTAGTTACTGTTGGTAGCCAAGTTAGAGATGAACTCTTAGTAGTTAAAGTTGGAGACCTAAATAAGTACACAGTTATTGGACCTGGACTAGAAATTGGAACCTTACCTGAGCGAGTCTCATCGTTAAAATCTTTCGGTCTACCTGAGGACAAATTCATAGTTACATGGATTGGTAGGGCAGTGCCCGTTAAAGCTCCTCATCGGATATTTGAAGTTGCGAGAGTGTGTGGTGAGCGAAAACTGAGGGTGCAATTTGTAATAGTAGGTGATGGTCCTTTATTGGGTGACTTGAAAGATTTGGTCAAGGAATTATCTGTTCCAGTTACTTTTCTAGGTTGGCAATCAGATATTGAAAAGGTATTAAGCTTCAGTGATCTAGTATTACTCACAAGCGAGAATGAAGGAACTCCGGTTGCTCTAATTCAAGCACAGATGGCCGGAATTCCAGTACTTACGACTAATGTGGGATCTGCATCAGAAGTAGTTAAGAATAATCAGAGTGGGTTCTGCTTGAAGTATTCGGCTGAAGACTTTGCTGACAAAATTGAATTGTTGGCAAATAATATAGAAATGCGAACTTCATTTGGCATTGTCGGTAAGGACTATGCGCAGAATAATTTCTCTCTGAACAGATTAGTGGAAGATCATGCACAGCTCTACCAAAATCTAGTCAGTCAATCCAGGTCTTAGCCCAGAGCTCCAACATAAACATCGGCCAAATCAAAGAGTCCAGCTCTAAACCTCTCTGATGATTCTTTAAAATTTTCTCTACTTTATTAATTTGATACCATCCTCTCGATCTACTTATTTCATCCAGAAGAACTTCCTGGACTAGGTCCTTAAGGTCTTCCCTTAACCACTTTGCTCTAGGTATCCCAAAGCCCATCTTTGGTCTATCTATCAGTTTAGGGGGAACAAAGTCACGGGCTATCTCTCGCAATATGTGCTTGCTTTCTCCCCTGCCAACTTTGTATTTTGCAGGTAGTGATAAGCCAAATTCAACAACTCTGTAATCCAGAAAAGGAGATCTCACCTCAAGACTATTTGCCATTGATGCCAAATCGACTTTGTACATCAAATCACCTGGAAGATAAGACTTTAGATCCATTTCCTGCATTTTTCTGACTCTGTCTTGAGTTGGGATTGTTCTCCAAAGATTCAAAAAGTAATCATCATTAGATTCCCCTAGCAATTCAGGGTTTAGAATTAACTGTAGGTCTCTTAGCTCAAAAAGCGATTGGAATCCGTTGTATCTTGTCGGTAAAGATTGGAAATTAGAGTGCCGCACTAACTTTCTGATTCTTTGGTTGGAGATTCGGTTTGCTGGTAAAAACCTTAAAGGATTAATAGCCAAAAAAGGATTTATTGAATCAAGGTATTTCCCGGCCCTGTACCTCTCGTACCCTGCAAAACCCTCATCTCCGCCATCTCCGCTGAGCGCGACCACTACCTCCTCCCGGGCAAACTTTGATAGCAAGAATGTCGGAATTATCGATGAATCAGCAAAGGGCTGGTCGAAAGCCTTTGAAACGGTTTCAACAATTAAATTTGGATCTGCTCTAACTACTCTTTCATGGTGAATTGTGCCAATTGCTCTTGCCACTTCTTTAGCAAAATTTGACTCATTAAATTTTATTTCAGAAAAACCTATGCTGTATGTATGAACTGCGCTCTCAGACTCCTCTCGCATCAGGGCTGTCACAATTGTTGAGTCAATCCCACCACTCAAGAATGCACCTATTGGTCGCTCAGAAACCAGCCTAGTCTTTACTGCATCACGCAGAAGTCGAGTTGTCTCGCGCTTGGCATCTTCAAAAGAGATTGAAGCTTCTGGGATGTCTGATGGGTTCCAATACTGTTTAAGGTTTGATTGGCCATTTTCAATCACAAGAAGTGTTGCAGGAAGGAGTTGTTGCACATCGAGAATTGCAGACCTTGGAGCATTTATATAACCGTACCTGAGAAATTCAGGTATGACGCTTTCATCTAATTTACGATTCACTCCGAGTGAAAGTAATCCTTTTACTTCCGATGAAAAATAAAGACTGCTGCCTTGTTGGCTATACCAAAGTGGTTTCTTTCCAAGCCGATCACGAACAAGTAAAAATCGCTTTCGTTTTGAATCAAAGAGGGCTATTGCAAACATTCCTTGTAGTTTGCTTGGAAAGGCTTCCCCGTACTCTTGGTAGAGAAAGGGGATTAGGGCTGAATCTCCAAGCCCATTAATTTGATGGCCTCTCGAGATTAAGTTCTGCCGTAACTCACGAAAGTTATAAATCTCTCCATTGAAAACTGATACAACATCTCTATTCTGGTTATAGCTTGGTTGCTGACCTGAGGCTACATCGATGATGGATAAGCGACACATACCTAAAACGCAGTTCTGATGGCAAAAAAAACCACTTTCATCAGGACCTCGGTGAGAGATTTTCTCTATCGACTTCTTAACTAATTCTAGATCTACTAGCTCATCGGAGAAAATCCCTGAAATACCACACATAGATTAAGTATCAGTCTGTGACGCGAGGGCCGTTAGCAATGCTTGCTCCATGTTCTACATACCACTGATAGGTATTTTCCAGAGCCTCAGAAAATCCCACTGGTTTAACTTGTGGGAAAATTGAATTAATAAGAGTTGGATCATTCTGAGAATTTCTCACATCTCCTGCTCGCTCAGGCGCGTACTCAACTTCTAGGTTTGGAAACTTCTTCTTTAACTCGTCAATAAATTGATTGAGCGTGATTCGCGAGCCAAAAGCTAGATTAACTGGATTTGGGTGAATTACTTTGTCCTTCATACCTTGAATTAAGACTGAAACTACATTATCAATATATGTAAAATCTCTCGATTGATTCCCATCACCGAATACTTCGATTCTTTGGTTGTGCATTAATTTCCAAATCCATTTAGGGATGACAGCTGCATAATCATGATCTGGCCGTTGCCATGGGCCGAAAATGTTAAAGAATCTGTAGGTAACGGCTGAGATGCCAAATGATGCGGCATAACTTGCCACTAAGGCTTCTCCACTCAATTTACTTGCAGCATATGGAGTAAGAGGAGCCATCCACATCTTTTCATTTTTTGGCAGCTCTAAATTTAAGCCATACACTGAAGATGAGGAAGAGAAAGCAACTGTTGCTCCAGTTGCTCGAGCAGACTCCAAGACATTAAAAGTGCCAGTAACGTTTACATCCATTGTCGCTCGTGGATTCTTAATAGATCTCGGAACTGATCCCCGAGCCCCCAGATGAAAGATATATTCACATTTTTTGAGGGCTTTGCTAATCTTTTCAGTATTAACAAGTGAGATCTCATGCACTTGAATATCTAGGCCCATTAGATTGTTCTTTTGGCCCGTAGAAAAGTCATCAATAATTACTAATTCATGGTCTTCCTTAAGAAGGGCACGAACCAGGTTGGTGCCGACAAAACCTGCACCGCCAGTGACCGCAATCCTGCTCATTTGTCTAGGGTAATGGTTTATGGGCTCAAAATATTCAAGGTAGGATTCGTACTCCTCTAGTCCCCATCGTCTAGGGGCCTAGGACATCGCCCTTTCACGGCGGTAACACGGGTTCAAATCCCGTTGGGGACGCAAGATGAGTAATAACGCTTATCTGAAGTTGGCCCAGTAGCGCAGTTGGTTAGCGCGCCGCCCTGTCACGGCGGAGGTCGCGGGTTCAAGTCCCGTCTGGGTCGCGATTTCTTTTTTCTCGGCTGGGTAGCTCAGTTGGTACGAGCGTGCGACTGAAAATCGTGAGGTCGACGGTTCGATCCCGTCCCCAGCCACTTATTTCATCTTGATTTATTAGACTGAACTTACTACCTATCATTTGCAGCAGAGTTTCATGCCACTGCAGAATAATCATATACTGAAAATACTAAGAACACTCTACCTTATCTCATAAGCTCCGTTTAGAAGGGCAAAAAATAGTGTCGCTCGAGGGCAAATTTTGCCTAGTTCTTATTGTCTTTCGACTCTTGCAAGATGTTAAGTTGCTTAGCTATCGAATCATTGGGAAAATCAAAAATATAAGACTGCGCGAGTAGTTTTGCCATTTCTAAATATTCATTACTCATTAGAACTTCAATAGTGAATTTGTACCTGCTCCGATCTACGGGAAAGCTGCTTGCTAGATTGTAAAGTTCCCTCGCATCACCTCTTTCAATCGCGCTTCGAAATTCATGATCTTTAACAAAAGATTGCAATGAAAGCGCCGCTATTGGTAAAGAAATAAGGCTCAAACACAAAAAAGCAACTCTACTTTTCAGAGTCAAACTTTTTCTTTCAGCCCCTCTAGAAATTATAGGACTCGAGTCACCCATAGCTAGTTTTGAACTACGAGTTTCACCTAACCTATTCTGGAGGGCAAATGAAAGGGTAACTAGCATCAAAATAAATAGAGAAATTTCTACGGGTGAAATCGTCATTTGAATAGTGAGTGCTAAATAAACTGCTACTAGCAGGGCTAAAGAATTGCGTCCTCCACTTTTTGAGGAAAACTTAAGTAAACGAGCAAACCCATACGCCCACAACCATAAAGTGAATATCATTACAGGTAGTCCCACGGAGAAGCCAACCTCCAAGAAAATATTATGGGGGGAGTCCGAAAAATAATTACGTTGGGCCATCTGATCATCGCGCAATAATGGTAGTTGTTCCCCAAAGGACCCAAAGCCATTTCCAACCAACGGACTCTTTATGATACCCCGAAGCGCAGCCCGCCAATAGTCCAATCTTGCAGATAAATTCAATTCCGATGCGAATTGTAGTGCTAAAACTGAAGAGAAAAAGAAAGTAATTGCAAGACTGAGGACCATAGAGATGTATTTACCCAAACTACTAAAACCAGAAAATACATACCAAAATCGTTGTGATTGAATTAAGCTATATATTCCAAAACCTAGTCCTAGAATTATAAATCCCTGAGATGACTGTAGTTTTGTCATCAAGAATAAATTTGCTACCAACTGCAATACTAGTGCAAATTTAATTAATCTACGCGATTCAAATAAAAAGTGAACACAACCAATACCTGAAATACCAAGAATCGCTGACACATAATTTGGGTTACTCATTGTAGTAACTGGAATGGGTTGAGAACTGGTATCCCAATAAATAAACAATTGAAAAAATTCTTGGAGCGAAAGAATAATAAGTTGAAAGATATTAGTCAAATAAAGTAGCTTCGGAAAGTCCTTTAAAAGAACTTCTGAGTATCTCCTAAAACTCAAATTCAAAAAAAGAAATGTTATTAGACCTTGACATATAAGAAGCCAACCAGTTCCTCGGCCAACATTCCCAAAAATATGCTGAGATGAATTGGTATCAAAACTGATTTGATAAGTAATCAATAACATCATCAAAATCAAAGTCAGGAGCCAGAAAAGCGCTACAGTTTCCTTTTCAGATTTCCTTTGGAGAAACACACTTAGAATACAGGCAAAAACTAAATTACAAGATAGATAAAGACTCTTTGCCGGGTTAGTTGGATCAATCGAAAAAGAGGGACTCACAATTACAGGCAGAATAACAACCAGAGAAAGGAGTTGTAATCGCACTAATTTAATCATCCCCAAATTATATCAAAACGCCAAAAAAGAACTTTGTTCAGCTTAACCAAAATTTAAATCAATTTTTTTCTACGCTTTTCTATACCTGAGGTAATTTTGGTAAGAAAAATAGTGGCAATTAAGCAACTTATTATACTCAACATTGAAAGAATATTCGGGTGCATCTGATTAAATGTTTTTGAAAAAATCCGAAATCCCTCTATCCATGGAAAATGAACAATGTAAAGCGGGTAAGAGTAAGATGATAATTTGTTCTCAAAGTTGTTATGCTCGACAAGGAAACTCGCGACCAAAACCTGGCTAACTAGCAAAGCCACTTCTGCTAAATAGGGCAACGAATAATTTGTTGCAAGTACGAACGTCACAATAAACACTGGAAGTATCCCAAACCTCACTAAATTACTTTCTCTTTGTTTGAATTTTTGTTTGTGTCGAATTTCCTTATACATTATAAAGCCGATTAGATAAACGCTAAACATCGCAAGCGATGTTGGCCTTTCGTGTACTAAATTGAAGTACTCCATCAATAATTTTTCCAAGAACAATCTATATAAGAGAAATATAATTAGCAGTCCATAAAGAAATTTAGTACTCCTGTTAATTAAGTAAATTGATACAAAATAGAAGCCTAGTTCCATTCCTAAACTCCATGACGGGGGGAGAATTAAGAACCTATCAAGATAAATGACTTTTTCTGAATCTAACCTAATTAAATAAGCCCAATCACTCCCAATTAATGTGATGTTTGTCGTGATAGCAAGTATTTTTTCTTCAAATGACAATTTGTTAAATTCTGTTTTGAAAGAAACAGAGAAACCAAATTTAATCAAGGCAACAGGAACAAGCACAATGTAATAGATTGGAAAAATGCGCAGGGCCCTTGAAGCAAGAAACTTGGTATTTTTTATATTTGGATTAGAAAGAACCATAGCGATAAAGAACCCAGATGCGCACACGAAAGCTTCCACATATGCCGCGCCTTGAAAGCCAGTTGAATTAGAGATCCAGGGAAGATGTACTAGAACCACACCGAGCGCCAAAAGCATTCTCATTTGACCCATTGCTTCGATCCCCGCTTTGAATTTCTATCCGTTTCAAGTTAGGAGGGGCAAGGCTAACCGAAAATCTTTTGTGTCGCAAAATTATCAGTGTTGTGCAGTATTGTATGTTTCATGAGCCCAATCTCAACGAGATTTTTTTAAATGAATAATTGAACGTGATAAAAAATATTTGTAAAGTCATGGAGAGTCTAAGGGTAAGCCTAAGAGGTTCAAAGACTCCAGCAGTTTTACTTAATCCCTATATCGGACTTGCTGTTCTTGCCTGTTTATACCTTGTAATTCGAATTCCACTAATAGTTTTCCGTGGGAATCAAACTTTGGCTCCAGATGAATACACTTATCAGCTTTTAGTTTTATGGTTTGTCGATGGACAGGATTTTATAAATTTTCCAGGCTACTCGGATGACTCGCTCTATAAGTCTAGTAGATCGCTTGTTGTGCTTGGGGGCTTGATTGCAAAGTTGGGCTTTGACTCTTTATTGGCTATTCGTATTGCTTCATTTCTTTATGGACTTCTTGCGCTATCAATTTTTTATTTAATATCTCGTAAACTGATTATTGATCGTTCGCCCTCTTTTGGATTTGTCCAATTTATTCCAATTCTGGCATCTCTAGCTCTTTGTTTTTGGCCAAGTTTTATTTTGTGGAGCACATCAGGATTAAGAGAGTCCTCCATCACGGCTTACTTTTTAATGGTTATAATAGGAACGTACTACTTTTTAGACAATAGAAAAAGCAAAACCTTTCCTCTAATCGGAATATGTCTAGGTGTATTTCTAATTTACTCTGCTAGGCCTCAAACGGGATACCTTTTAACTTTCTCCCTATTGCTAGGTACACTATTTACTTGGCTGAGATCAAAAAGAGAATCAATCAAACCTTCCCGCGAAATTATTTACATCTCATGTATTGCTCTCTTTTCAATTTTTGGAAATTTTTTCTCGACACCAAGTCAAGTTTCATACTCAAACGATTTAATTGCTGCACCATATTATGGTAGGCAGCAATTAGAGGAGCAAAGAACGAGTAAGCCCCCATCCACCAGTTTGCCTTCACCTGCGAGTACTGAATCGCCTTCACCTGCGAGTACTGAATCGCCTTCACCTGCGAGTACTGAATCGCCTTCACCTGCGAGTACTGAATCGCCTTCACCTGCGAGTACTGAATCGCC
>Ga0169931_10013630_pt1 | contig 11080 bp, 9 predicted proteins | sample Kivu_15m_20L_FD_129675 | JGI IMG/M metagenome (GOLD analysis project Ga0169931, IMG submission 129675) | Freshwater microbial communities from Lake Kivu, Western Province, Rwanda to study Microbial Dark Matter (Phase II) - Kivu_15m_20L... | ecosystem: Environmental > Aquatic > Freshwater > Lake ... | reverse complement strand
CCAGATGATCAAGTAATAGTTTTTGATATGGATGAAACCCTTATTGCGGGCGATAAAACCCCGCTAAAAGGTGAGCTTGCTAAAAAAGTAAATGGCATGGGGGATAGAGAAATCTCCACCATCAAAAAAGGCGATCCAATAAATAAATTACCTTTTGATATTAATTATGTGCTCAGACCCGGTGTCCAAGAGGTTTTGGAGTATTTGACCTCGCGAGGTTATAAAATAATTGTTTCTACTCGTAACTATGAAGAGTACGGAGAAGCTATTTGCAAGCATAATCCTATTTTGTCTAAGCACGTCAGCGGAGTGCTTGGACGCGAGGATTTAATGGTCGCTGAGAATAAAGATTTTAAAAAATATCCTAATCACCCTGATCGTTTTGGGTTTTTTGGAAGGGTTAAAAATGCTTTTCTAAATTACTGTATCCACGGCCCTAAGCATCTTTGGTTAAAGTTTAAGTCTATATTTAACGGTAAGAATATTCGTTGGAGCCCGCCTAATGGTGCGCTTGGTAAGTATCCTCCTAATATGATCGAGCTTTTAAAACTGCGCGGCAATAATAAGCTTAATGGTTTTCGTGCGCCCAGAATTCTTGTCGATAACAAAGCGAGCCGCACGCTAAGAGACTCTTCTAAATCCGGTGATTTTGCTCTTATCAATCCAGATGTCGATGGTAAAGAAATCGGGCGACCACAAGATTTTCATGCCGATTCCAAGACCATAAAAACAAAAATTAAAGATCCAGAAACAGGCGAAGAAAAAGAAGTTTATCTCTGGGTAAAAAATGTCATAGAAGGCATAGAACGCGGCTGGAAAGGGCAGTTTAAGCACACCACCGGTAAAGAGCCTAAAGATATCTCAAAATAGCCAAAAACTTTCGGTATCTAAAATATAGCCAGTATTAAGATCTTCAATGGTAAGAGGAATGAATAAATTACCATTTTCAATTTCAGGGAATTGAGATAGAAAATCTTGATAGGAAGCGAGCCTTATTCTTACACTAAAGTTTTTCTTGATAGAGCTGATTTCACTAGCCGGTAGAATTTCTATTAGATCAGGATGATCAGTAGTAAATTTTAGAGTCCTAGTTTCGCCAGGATAAAAATTTCGGATATTTAAAGTGATAATTCTTTTTTTGGAGTTTTTTAATCTGATTGGATTTTCTAAAACTTTGTTTTTGATTTTAAAACTAGCTAGATCTAGATCAAAATTAATATCAGTGCTCAAACCTGCTTGCACATTGATTTTTAGGGCTTGGTCGATTCCTGTATTTAGGTCAGCCGTCATTAATGATTTTACCCCTTCCCCCATATAAAAATTATCCTGAAGAAGATTTGGGCTAATCGGGCTGTGTAAACCCACCGATGAGCCACCTTTAAAAATACTATTTAGGGGTTCGGCTTTTATGATGTAATTTCCTGGTACTAAATTAGGTAACCTAAAATTTCCTTCACCAGCACCATCTACATCACTAGGACAAGCAATAGCTTTTTTGCGAGGGTTAGTATCATCCACCAAAAAAGCAACTACACTAGCGCCTCTAATTCCTGCGCCTCTTTGTTTTAGCTTGCCGGTGATAGTTCCATAAAGAGAACCCTCATCACCCTTGGGATAACCTAGGCGCACCGCTGCGATATCGTCTTGTTGCAGTTCTACAAGCGGGTTTGCGGCGATGGGAAACATCACAGGTATGTCAGTTAACTCATCTAAATCAAGCTCGCCGTTAGCATATTTGTTATAACCCTCATTATTGCCGCCTTGAGTGTGATCCAGCCCGAACATATGCCCAAACTCATGCAGGATAGTAGTCTTAAAGGTATTTATAACACTATCTCTATCTTCATTAGTATTAGCTCCATTAAATAGATATCCATTAAAAACAGAATTAGATTCTATAATGCCCTCAGCAAGACCATTTCGTGTGGAATAAAAAACCGCTCCTGCAAATCCCAGAATATTGTCTTTAGACCCCTTACCAAAAAGATCATTGATTAAAGAACCCGTCTCGTCCCAAATCACAGGACTATATCCCAGTGGTCTTTCGCTATCGAGGTAGGCGTTGTAATTAGATTCATTTACATCTTCTTCAATGTATCCATCGCCTTCTGTTTGAAAATCAATCCCAGAGTTGTTTTCCCAGAGCGCTAAAACTTCATCGGCAAAACTTCTAGCGTCCTCTTGGCTAATTTCCCCAATAGCTCCACGGTCTATTTTATAAATCATAATATTGTCATTAGAAGAATAGGTCGCAAACAATATATCCTCTGGCGCGCAGTTGTCGATAGTTTTGTTTAAATTTCGGCAAATAGGAATAATGCTTGCAGACTTGGCTGGAAGAGCGCTATTCAAGATCAAAAAAATAAAAGCGAGATGTATAAAAAATTTCATTACTTAGTCTTTTTTGTTAGGCGAGATCTAGCATCTCCGTAGGTAACAGTAAGTCCGTAAAGATCGCCGCTACTTTCTTCCAATACTAAAACTTCTTTTTTTGAAAAACTGATATCTTTGATTTTGTAGCCTGGAGCAAGGTAATCACCTATTCCATATTCAGAATTATTAATGTACAGATCGCTAGCTCGTTTGTTTATGGATCTTTTGATTAGCGCTCTGGGTTTGCCTTTTATAGTAAAAATACTACTTACATAAAATTCATCAGTGCCTGGCCTTAAATTATCATGCACCAATTCATAAAACTCCCCTTCAGCAAGAGGTTTATTCGGCAGGGTTTGAACCCTACTATTACTCATATCATCATCAGGAGCAATGATAGTTTTTTCAGCAAGTGCCTTGTTGATAAAAATTGTTGATGTAAAAATCACCAAAACAGCAAGATAGAATTTTTTTATCAAGGCCATAACTATATCCTAACAATATATTATTCCCAATAATTTAGCTTTTTAATCACGAGCACTATCAAAAGGTAGTGTAAAAATAATACTCGACCCTTGGGTCTTATTTTTTTCAGCCCAAATCGAGCCGCCATGAGCTTTTAGGATTTCTCTGGTTATCCACAGCCCCAGACCAGTGCCGTTTATGTATTTAGTCTGCGCGCAGTTTACTCTAAAAAACTTTTCAAAAATATTTTCTAGATTTTCTGTTTCGATACCGATACCCTGGTCAATGATTCTCACTTCGATTTTATCTTCTTGCTGATCGAGAGTGCAGATGATTTCGCTAGCATCAAAAGAATATTTGATCGCATTACTAAAAAGATTAATAAATACTCTAAGCAAGGCATCGTTATCTACATAGATAGATTCTAGATTAGGATCTTTTTTGATTATCAAATTATGCTTTTTATTAAGAGTAGCGAGTTGTTGCCAAGCGCGCTCAGCAAGCCAGTCTAGCTCGGTTTCTTCCCGGTTAGAAAATTGCAATAAACCGTTTATCTCAAGTCTTGATAAATCTAAAAAATTAGAAATCAAATTTGCAAGGCGCATTGATGAATCGTGAATTTCTTTAATGTAAGATTTGCTTGTTATGGCGTCAAAGTCTTTATTTAAAAGCAGTTCAGCAAAACCCATAATATTAGCCATGGGTGTTCTTAGCTCATGAGAGATGGTGCTGATTAATTCTGTTTTTTGCTGATCATCCACCAAAAGCTTTTCGTTATTGGTTTTTAGGTCAATAAAAATTTGGTTTTGTTTGATGGCAGTGCCCAAAATACCACAAAAAATTTTTAGTATCTCGAGCTCTGTTTCATTTAGAGGATTTAGTCGTGTAAATCCTAGACCAGCGATATTTTGATTTAGAATTTTGATCGGTAAAATTTCTAAATTTTGGATTTGGGATTTTTTAGCTTGGTCGATGGCTGATAAAATTTCTTGCTCTTGTAATTTAGTAAGTTCGATTAAAGAAAGGGATTTTATTATTAGATTACTGCCGCCATGAAATCCCAAAAAAGAATTGCTGAATTCGAAAACCTCATTTATTAAAGATAAAAATCCTAAAATATCCTTATCTAGATCAGTGCTTGAGCACATCTTATCTAAAAGAGCCAAAAGGTCTTGGGTTTTATCTGATTTAGTGCTGTTTTCGCGGCTCACGGTGTCTTTTGGTGGATTTGCCTAGTTCCTTGCCTTATCATACAATAAAGAGGTCAATTAAAAGATAAAAAATCATGGATTGGTCAGTTATAGCAAAAGTTTTATACCCTGAGACTATTTTAATAGTCGGCATTCTCGTTACTTTAATAATGAGTTTGTTTAAAGCCTCGCAAAAGCATGTCGCTGGTGTGAGTGTGGTTTTTTTGGCCTTAAGCTCGATTGCTTTGCTAAAAGATTTTTTGCCATCAAGCCCGCAGACTATTTTGTTTAATAGTTTTGTTTATGATCCACTGTCGGTATTTTTTAGATTTATGATTTATTTTATAACTCTTTTAATCGTGCTTGGCTCTTATCAGTATTTAAGCGAGCTTGAAAGCCCGTCTGAATATTACCCTATTATGCTAACAGCCGCTCTGGGAGGGGCTTTATTAACAGGTGCAAATGATATGCTCTTGCTTTTAGTTGCGCTTGAAACCCTTGGCTTAAGTGCTATTCTTCTTGCTTCCTACGCGCGCTTAAACCGTAAATCTAACGAAAGTGGAATTAAGTACTTGATTAGTTCGGCTGTTGCTACTGGAATTTTACTTTTGGGCATGTCGTTTAGTTATGGATTAACCTCAGCGACTAACTTTCAGGAGATCGCATTTAGATTATTTCAGCTTGACTCTGTGGGTGCGATTTCTCAATCGGTGATAATTATGATTGTCGCTTGCTTCGTATCAGCTATCGCGTTTAAGCTTGGTGCCGCTCCGTTTCATAATTGGTCACCAGATGTTTATACTGGCGCGCCTACGACTACTACTTTATTTTTGTCGGTGGTCTCTAAAATGGCTGGCTTTGGGCTTGCTTTGCGCCTTTTTAGCACGGTATTTAATAGCGACGTTAGTTCGTATTTGTTTGCTGTTGTTGCCATGCTTTCTATTATTATTGGTAATTATGTCGGTTTGATTCAGATGATATCTCGCTCATCACTGAAGCGTTTGTTAGCTTACTCTTCGATCGCGCAGGCTGGCTATATATGTATGGGTCTTGCTGTTTTGCAAAAAGATAGCTTAGCGGCTCTCTTGATTTATTTAGTAGTTTACGCTTTGATGAATTCTGGTGCTTTTCTGTGTGCGATTTATATCGAAAAACAAATTCACTCAGATTCAATATATGACTACGCTGGAGCTATAACCAAGCGTCCGTTTATAACTGTTTTGCTTGCTCTTTGTTTGATTAATTTAGCGGGTTTGCCTTTTATTCCAGCAGGGTTTATTGCTAAATTCTTTTTATTTTCGTCAGCTTACGCTTCGGGATTGGTGTTTGGGCCGGTGATGGCGATTATTGGTTTAGTAGGTTCTTTAATTGCTCTTTATTACTATACTTACCTAATCAAAATCATGGTGGTAGATGCTCCGTCTAATGCCATAAAAGCTCTCCCTGAGAAAGTTTGCTGTTTTGATTTGACTAAGATTTCAGCTAGTATCGCCGTGCTTGCTATGGCTGTTGTGGGAATTTTTGGAATGTCCTGCTTGAGTGATATAGCTGGCAAGGTCGTTTTAGGTTTGCAATTATAAATGCACACTCAAAGTCCAAAATTAGATATTGGTCCTGACCCACAAGTAAAAAATATTCTCAAATGGATTCTACTCTTGAACCTTTTGGTTTTGGTTATAAAAGCTTATATCGGTATTAAAGCTGGCTCGCTGAGCATTATTGGAGATTCGGTTCATTCGGGTATAGATAGCATTAATAATATTATTGCTCTTTTGATGATTAAGCTGGCAAGCGAGCCGCCCGATAAAGAGCATCCCTACGGGCACGCCAAATTTGAGACTCTGGGCGCGCTGGCGGTAGTGGCTTTTTTGGCGATCACGTCGTTCGAGCTGATTGAAAAATCTATAATTCGTTTACTTAATCCAAGTGATTTTCCAAAAATAGAATCCATGACTATTTGGCTTTTGGTGTTGACTTTAGTTATTAATATTTTTGTTTGGCTCTACGAAAAATCAGCCGCTAAAAAATATAATAGTTATTTATTGATGGCTGATGCTGAGCATACTTTTTCTGATATTTTGGTTACTAGTTCGATTTTACTAAGTGTGATTTTTATCGCGCGCGGTTATCTCTGGCTAGATCCTGTGCTTTGCTTATTTATTGCTTTTGTGATTTTGCGAAGTGGCTGGATAATTTTAAAAGATACTATTCCTATTCTTGTCGATGAAGCTTGGCTGCAAGCGGAAGATATTTCTGATTTGGTCTTAAACACCCCTCGGGTAGTGGGTTTCACCCATGTCCGCTCTAGGCGCGGGCGTGATAAAAACTTTATTGAAATGACCGTAAAGTTTGACACAGACTCGCTTTTAGAGGCTCATAACCTTAGTCATCAGATCGAAGAAAAAATAATTCATAATTTTGGGCACGCTGAGGTTACTATTCATATCGAACCTGGGTAAAAAGTATTTATAACCTATTGTTAATCCCCATAGAGGACGATATATATAATTATGTCGCGTTCCAAACGATCAAGTTTGCATCTTTACTTAGATGCTGATCTAAGAGAACTTCCTAACGCCCTTCATGCTATTTCTGTCCAAAGATCAAGAAACTCAGCTCAGGGTCAGCCAGATCCGCCTGTTTTTGCTTATGTAGAAAGAGTGAGGCAAGTGCGAGACCAGCACCGTAAAATAGCTCGAGATGAGCAACCTAGCTATTGCCGGGATTTACCCCTGGATCATAATTTTAGAATTTTTATTCCTCCTGATAAATATAAAATACAGGGCTCTAGAAAAAAGTTTTTATCTCGTCTCTTGCGCTATTGGTCTGGTTTTGAACATCTATCATCTAGTAGTGGTGTAGAAATGTCTATATCAAGTTATTTATCAATGCTTCATTCTAATTCCAAGCTAACCGATCAAGCTCGCCGCAACCTAGCTAAAATTCAGTCGGGCAATAGTAATCAAGGACCGGGTTTGGGTCCTACTAACGAGAGACGGGCGGCTCTTGCCCTTGCACTTTTAAAAGATCATAGTTTTATAACTAATTTTCAAGTATGTTCAGAATCTGGCAAGCCTCTTTTAGTAAAACGCAAATCACCTCTTGAAAAATCTTCTAGACCAGATTATTCTGCTCATGAAGAAGCTATGGCTGTAGATATTCTTGTTGAGCTTGTTTCACCTAAGTCTCAAAAAATTTATTTGCCACTCCAAATCAAATCATCTGGATCAGAGGGTTTTGATACCACTCAGCGTTTTTTAAGTTTTACTGCTGAAGAAAAAAACCGTATTATTCAAGAATTTCCTCAAGCAAAAAATTTATTTATTCAAGATACTCTCAGGCATGATATTTTTAGGTTAAAATTTACGCGTCGCGTTTTAAAAATGGCCCTAAATGATCGTAAAATTGTCAAAATTAGTAAAAAAGATGTCGAACCAGATATCGCTAATAAAATTTTAACGATGATAGAATACGCTCTAAATACTGGTCATTTATTGGTTTTACCTAAGCCTTATGCTAAATATAGTTATATAGAAAAAGTAATTATGATGATTAGGGCTGGTTTTTTGGCTTTTTAAAAATGCTAAAATTACCATCATGAAAATCATAGGCAAGGCACTGCAAATTTTAAGTTCTAATATTGATACCGATCAAATTATCCCGGCTCGTTATTTGACGGGTATCTCTAAAACAGGTTTAGGAGTGCATTTATTTGAGGATGTGCCTAATAATCCTCTAGATGCTTTTGATCACGAAAACGCTAAAGTCGTTATTACTCTAGAAAATTTTGGTTGCGGTTCTTCTCGCGAGCATGCCGTATGGGCTATTCAAGATCGCGGTTTTCAAGCTGTTATCGCTGTTAGTTTTGCTAGGATTTTTGAAGAAAATTGTTACAATAACGCTGTTGTTCCTATAAAACTCACTAACCAAGAGGTTTTGGAAATAGCTAATAACGCTAAGACTCATGATATTACCATCGATGTTGATAATCAAGTTTTAAGCTGTGGTGGTAAGGATTATAATTTTGAGCTTGATGAACTCAAAAAAGAATTTATCCTAAAAGGGGGCTTCATGAAGTTTCTAGATTCTAAAGTTCCTCAAATCAAAGCTTGGCTTGCTAAATAATTTAGCCCACACATTTTTTCATTAAGGCCATAGTATCTTCCAAGCTGATATTGTCTTCTGTGCTTTGAATTAGCAGATTCTTGATATTTGCTTGTGCGCTGATAGCCTTGTCAATAAGCGGGTTTGAGCCTTGTTGGTAAGCTCCTACGTTGATTAGATCTTGAGCTTCTTGGTAGCTTGCCATCAATCTTCTTATATCACTTGCCAGTTGTTGATGTTCTTTTTCGGTTATTTGAGGCATGACCCTGCTAATGGATTGCAAAACATCTATTGCTGGAAAATGATTTTTGTGTGCAAGATCACGGCTAAGGACAATGTGACCATCTAGCACGCCTCTAGCCACGTCACTGACGGGTTCATTTAGATCATCGCCTTCTACAAGTACTGTATAAAGAGCGGTGATACTGCCATTAGATCCAGTCCCTGAGCGCTCTAGTAAGCGCGGCAACAAGGCAAACACACTAGGAGTATAGCCTCGAGTCGCAGGAGGCTCACCAATAGCTAGTCCAATTTCTCGCTGAGCTAGGGCTACTCGCGTCACACTATCCAGCATGAGTAAAACATTTTTGCCTTCTACGTCTCTAAAGTATTCAGCGATGGAATGTGCGAATAGAGCGGCTTTTATTCTTAATAGGGCAGGTTCGTTGCCTGTTGCGACAATCACTATAGATCTTTTTAGACCTTCTGGTCCTAAACTCTCTTCAATAAATTCTCTTACCTCACGGCTTCTCTCACCCACTAGAGCGATAACGTTAAGATCAGCATTAGTGTTTTTGGCAATCATACCCATAAGAGTACTTTTGCCCACTCCAGATCCTGCAAAAATTCCTAGTCGCTGACCTTTGCCGCATGAAATCAAGCCATCCATCGCTTTTACACCGAATAAAAGTTTTTCACTAATCCTATCTTTTTTTAGTGGGTTTAGAGTTTCTTGCCATTGATAAACGTCATTTTTTGCTCTTAGAGGTTGTCCTTCGTCAATAGGCTCGCCAAGAGCATTAACAATTCTGCCGATTAATTCTGGTCCGACCTTGATGCTGACTTGTTTTTGGCTGGGAATTACTTCAGCGCCCATTTTTATTTCAAACATTTTAGCAAGTGGCATGAGCTGGGCTACATTATCCTTAAATCCTACCACTTCTGCTTTTATAAAATTTTCGTCACTAGATCTAATGCGACAAAGCTCTCCGATGCTTACATCCAGACCATTTGCTTCGATCATAAGACCGACAATTTTACTTACTTTGCCTAGAGATCTAATAGGATTACAAGCTTCTACTTTATTTGTAAGTTTTTCAAAATCTATTTTCATATTTATTGAAGTGATAATATTAACTCATCTAAAATGCTATCTAATCTATAATCTAATCTTTCTTTGTTTGATTCAATAATCATATCTCCAGGATTAATTTGTTCAGATGCTGTGATAGTGATGCCTTCAAGTCCTGGTGTTTCTGCTACAATCTCATCTTTTATTTCATTAATTTTGTAAGCAAGAGCGCTATTTATTACTAGATTAACCGTACTTTTATGTTCTAATCTAGAAATAGCACCTTTGATAAATTCTTTACTTATATCTGGATTATATTGAAAATCTTTTTTTAATAATTTTCTTGCAAGCTCTAGAACTATTTTAAAAACTCTTTCTTCTTCATCTTCTAGTGATTCTTTTCTTTCTTTTTCTATCGCTGTTAACACTAATCCAGCTTCTCTAAGAACCTCAGCAAGCTGGCTATTTGCTTCATTAGTACCAGAATCAAACCCTTTGCTGAAGCCTTCTTCATAAGCTTGCTGTTCTAGCTCGGCTTGTTTCTCTTGAGCACTTTTAATTATTTGCCTGGCTTTGTTTTCGGCTTCTTTAATTATTAGACCAGCTTCTTCAACGGCTCTTTGTTTGGCTTCTTCTATTCTTTGTTCAAGAACTGCTTGTTTGTTATCCAAGCTACCAAGATCAGCTCCGCCTATAACGATTCTGCTTTTAGAAACAGGTGTGAGCTCGCTTTTTATGATTCCAGCTTTGTTAAGTGATTTTCTCATGGTTAGTCGTTAATATATGCTTGTAGACCTCTAGCGATAGTTTTGGGATCTTGCAAGGCCATTTGTGATAGACCATGTTTCATAGATGCCACACTTCGATTACCTTCTAGAGAAAGTTGCCTGCTATAGGCTTCTTCAGCTTCCTGAATCTTTTCATCGATAGTATGTAAGATTGGGATATCTTCTTCTTTTAGTAATTCATCAATTTCCTTAGCCTTGCCGCTATCGATACCGGTCGTGAGTGATAATAGTACTATCATACCGACCCCAATCCCAACAGCAATCAAGAGTGCGAGTGATAAATATTTCTTGAGCTTAGCTTGACGATCAAAATCCTGAGCTTCTTTATTAATTTCTTGGTCGCTAAGATTTTGATATGGTGTAGATGAGAATTTAATACCAGTTACTATTACTTGATCTCCTCTATCCATGTTTAATCCAGCGGCTACTTGAACAGTTTGTCTAAGAGTACTTCTTTCAGAAGCATCAAGATCTTTGTTCACAACAACTGCAACAGAGATTTTTTTGACCATGCCAACGGCTCTGCGGATTCTTTCTACAGATTTACTCACCTCATAGTTTTTAGTAGAATCTTCTTTAATGTAGTCTCTGTGCGTATCATACGGCGAAGAGCTAGTTTCGCTTTCGCTTTTCGTAATAAACCCAGGCATATTAGATTGTGTTCCAGATGTACCAAAATTTCTTGGTCTTTCGTTACGATATTTTTCTTGAATTACTTTTTCGCTTCTGATAACAGGCTTAGCGGTTTTACCATCTTCTGTTTTTGGACTATAAAGTTCGATATTAACCTCAGCTTCATCAAAATTCATTTCAGTCGATACATTAACAAGAACATTGCCTTTCCCTAAAATCGGTGAAAGCATTTCCAT
>Ga0169931_10013627_pt1 | contig 11082 bp, 6 predicted proteins | sample Kivu_15m_20L_FD_129675 | JGI IMG/M metagenome (GOLD analysis project Ga0169931, IMG submission 129675) | Freshwater microbial communities from Lake Kivu, Western Province, Rwanda to study Microbial Dark Matter (Phase II) - Kivu_15m_20L... | ecosystem: Environmental > Aquatic > Freshwater > Lake ... | reverse complement strand
AATAAAGGCGGCGCTTCGCGCCGCCTTTATTTATGTTTTGAGTTGTTTTAGCTATCTCTTTCATTTAACGTGAATTCGATATAGCCATTTTTGCCGCGCGAAGCGCGGCAAAAATGGCGCAAAATGTTGTTTTCATTTAATTGGCTTTTTGAAGAAAGCTTCCATTTAACATCAGCCATCTAACTTTTTACCTCTAATAGAATAATCCAATAGTTCCATTGGATGCATGAGGAGAACGTTCTTATTTTGCAATTTCAAGTGTTTACGAATTTGGGTAATACAGCCCACATTTGCCGAAGCTATTAACTGAGCGCCCGTATCCGTGAGATTAGTTACCTTCATCTCTCCCAATTCATGCCCTACTTCTGGTTGCAAAATGTTGTAGATTCCTGCACTGCCACAGCATAGCGAAGCATCAACTGATTCCCTTAGTTGTACGTTAGGAATTTGGCGCAACAAACGACGAGGTTGGAGGCTTATTTTTTGTCCATGAAGCATGTGGCAGGCATCTTGATAGGCGATCGCTAAAGGCTGATCTTGCAATGGCGAGAGCTTCGCAGTCAAACCAACATGATCGAGAAACTCTTGAACGTCCTTTACTTTTGTAGAGAAAAGCTTTGCTTTCTCAGCATAGAGAGGATCATCTTTCAAAATATGGCCATATTCTTTCAACGTATGTCCACAGCCTGAGGCATTGACTAGCACTGCGTCAAGATTTAAGTCAGCAAAAGCATCAATGGTCTGCTTGGCAAGTTCTAGAGTTTGTGCTTCCTGTCCTTGGTGATGTGATAATGCTCCACAACAACCTTGCAATTTAGGAACTACGACTTCACATCCATTTGCTGTTAGCACACGCACTGTAGCATTATTCACTTCTGACAAAAATACACGCTGTACACAACCCAAAAGCATTCCCACACGGTAGCGCTTTACTCCTTGAGCAGGAATTAACTCAGGTAAATTATCCTGAAAAGCTTGGGGAGTTAACTCAGGTAGCACTGATTCCATCGCAGCTAGTTGCTTAGGCAAAAACTTTTCTAACCAACCCTGCGATCGCAATAGTTTTTGTATACCTAATTTTTGATAAACCAATAAAGGCGCAAGCAACACTCGGAGCCGACTTGGATATGGAAAAGTCGAAAAGATAAATTGCCGTAATAATTTCTCAGGTAGCGATCGCGGATGGTTTCGCTCAATTTGAGCGCGAGTAGCTTCGATCAGTTGATCATACTGTACACCTGATGGACAGGTAGTTACGCAAGCTAGACAACCTAAGCAGGTATCAAAATGTTGGGCGATCGCAGGCGACAAAGGAATATCGCCTTCATTAATTCCATCCATTAAATAGATGCGACCGCGTGGCGAATCTGTTTCTTTACCGATGATACGATAGCTAGGGCATGTAGACAGGCAAAAGCCACAATGCACGCAAGCATCAATCAGTTGTGGATTTGGTGGATTTTTAGCGTCAAAATTAGGAATTATTTCCTGATTATTGATAGCTACATTCTCAAAACTATCTTTGTCAGAAACCTGCATATTGTCAAAGTGATTACGGCTTCTTTGATTCTATAGCCAGACTAGTCATTATCTGTACAGTTCGTAGCCATCTGCGGCGTGCTTCGCACACCGCTAATGGCTATGAACTCAAGTTACAGCAGTTATCGATCAAACGAACCACAAGAAAAACTTTGAAAGTGTTGCTTTGCAACACTTTCAAAGTTTTTCTTGGTTTGGGTTTGAGCGCGAAGCGCTGTAACTAGAGTGTAAATGGTTGCCAAGGTAAATCGCTTGTGCCAGTTAAGAGTAAATCTCGCGTAATGTGAGCCGTTACGGGAGCCATTAGTACCCCATTGCGATAGTGGCCTGTCGCAACCAAAATGTGGGGATGGTTTGGGACAAAGCCTAAAATTGGCGATTGATTGGCTACTGGTCTGGGGCGATCGCCTGCCCATGTTTCTAAAACTTCAGCATTGGCAAAGGTAGGACACCATGAGATCGCCTGTTCTAGTAATAAAGATACATTAGCCTCGTTTGGCAATTCGCTTGGGTCAAACTCTAAGGTTGCACCGAGCCAATAGCGATCACCGTCTAACGGCACAATATTTAGATCCGAACCATCCTCATTTTCAATATGCACGACGTTTTTGAGGTTTAGCTTGGGAATATGTAATAGCAACGCTTGACCAGCAACTGGCTGCATCAGGGCTTGTCCCGCATATTTAGGATGATTTTTTAAAAGTGGCGCAAGAAGAGGGTTAGAGCCTAAGCCTGATGTAACAATGATGCGATCGCTCGCTATATCTTCTAAATTCTCGACTGGTGTATTCCAAAGAAACTTTGCACCATTTTGAGTTGCGGCTTCAACTAGGGCATTTACTAACTGGGTGGGATGCACCGCCCGATCGCATGGACTTAATAGACCACCATCGGCCTGCCATTGCGAGAACTCTTGAGCAATTTGATCACGATCAAGCCATTGCAAATCAAAGCCTTGTCTTTTGCGAATTTCAGACAGCGATCGCGATTTTGTTTCCGCATCAGGCGATCGATACAAATTTAAAATGCCATTGCGGTTGTAAAGAATATCGCATTTTGTTTGATTAGTTAACTCAGCAATCAGGCGATCGTATTTACTTAAACTCGCTAAGCGTAGCTTTACCAAAACACCTCTTGCTCTAGAACTAGAGGCAGCCATCAATACCCCCAGCGCTGCACTTGTTGCCCCCATTGCTGGCTTGGCGCTTACCTCAATAACCGTCACATCTAGCTCGGTTTTGCTCAATTCATAGGCAAGCATTGCCCCGATCGCACCGCAGCCAATAATAGTAATAGTCGTCATAAATTTTTGAACATCAGATTAGGTGAGAGATTCGTGTAAGCCTTCCTACTTTAATGAGAAATTGCCATCATGTTTAACGTCAATGTTAGACTTTTGAGATACAGTGCTTCTTGATTTTGTATCTTCACAAGACTTGCTACAGCTACAAGTGCAAATTCTGTAGCATTTGCGTTCAAATTTCCTAAGCCCTGAAAAATTACTGCATTAAAATCCGTGATTACGCTAAACCTGCTGCACCCCATCGAATCTACCCCAATTCAAACATGGAAATTTGACTCTGAGTCTGTGATTCGGATTGGGCGATCGGGAGATAATGACGTGATTCTCTATAGCTCTGTTGTTTCTCGCTACCATGTCGAGCTACACCGTCGCTCTCTCTATTGGGAAATTGTCAATATTGGGGCAAATGGTACGTATATTAATGATCGTGAAATTGACAAGGAGCAAGTGCAGCATGGGGTAACTATTCGTCTTGCAACAACTGGCCCAAAATTACAAATACTACTAGATGCGGCTGGATCAGTGCCGCCTTTAACTCGTAAGGCTATTACTAAGGTCACATCACCAACAAAGCCAACTTATAGTCCCGCTACAGCTATGTCCCGTAAAACAATGTAATTAACTCGATATAGCCATTTGCGCGGCGCAAATGGCTATATCGAGTTCACGTTAACTTAACGTGAGTTCGGGATAAGCTACAAAATTTTAAAAGCCAAAACAGTAAAAGACTCGCAAAGCGAGTCTTTTACTGTTTTGGCTTCTAGAGAGGGTTCGCAGCGCTAACCCTCTCTAGAAGCTAGTTTGAAATTAACCCGAACTGAGGTTAATTTAACGTCAGTTCGACGAAAGCGAAAAATGGTAAGAATCGCTAAGCGATTCTTACCATTTTTCGCCATTTGCGACGTGCGAAGCACGCCGCAAATGGCGATATCAAACTCACGTTAATTTAGAGCTTTTTGAAATATGCGATCGCCAATATCGTATTATCATAGACTTGGCATAATTTGGCATTTACTGACGGTTTTGCCAAAGGTTGGCAAAAGTCCAAAAAATGTTTTTTTGATTTCTAGATATATACAATCTAGGCTTACTTAATCTAGGCATATTTAATAATGAAGGTCACTCTAGAGAAGCTTCCCGCTAGTCAAATTGGTTTTGACATTCAAGTAGAAGGGGCAAAGTCTCAAGCAATATATGATCGCATCGTCAAAGACTTGACGCGCACGATGCAAGTACCTGGTTTTCGCAAAGGAAAAGCGCCCACTCAACTTGTATTGAGACAAGTTGGCAGTCAGCGACTTAAAGCAAATGTGCTTGAAGAATTGCTAGAAAAAACCTTAACCGAAGCCCTTGCTGAGAACAAAGAAGTTAAAGATAAAGCATTGGGCAGCTTTCAGCTAATTACCGATATTGAAACTCTTGTCCAAACCTTCACTCCAGGGCAAGAAGTAACCTTTAAAGCCGCGATCGATGTTGAGCCAGAAGTAACTCTCAACAAATATCAAGGCTTCACGGTTAAGGCTGAAGAAATTAAGCCTGACCTCACCGAAGTTGATCGCACCCTAAACGAATTTCAAGTCCGCAAAGCCACGATTGTCCCGATTGAGGATCGCCCCGTCGCCCTAAATGATGTTGTTACCGTCGATCTTAAAGTGCTAGATCGCGCCACAGGTGAAGAATTGCCTGACGCGGGTGAAGAAGACTTTCAACTAGATGTTGATGAAAAAGCCTTTATTCCTGAAGTTGTTCAGGCGATCGTTGGTGCAGAGATCGATCAGGTCGTTGAGGTTGAGTCAATTTTTCCTGAAGAATATTACCCCGAAGAATATGTAGGTAAGGAAATCAAATATGTAGTCACGATCAAATCGATCAAAGGTCGTGAGCTACCAGTCCTTGATGACGAGTTTGCACAATCGATTAGCGATAAACAAACGATCGCTGAGTTGCGTGAATTCCTCGAAAAGCGTGTTATTGACGAGGCTGAAGCTAAAACCAAAGCCAACAAAGAACGCGCTGTGCTTGAGGCTCTCACTGCTGAACTCGAAGTCGATCTACCAGCAACTCTCTTGCAGCAAGAACTAGAATTTTTGGTCAGACAACAGGCTAGCTACTTGCAAGAGCGCATCGATCCTGCGATGGCAAAACAACTTTTTACCAAAGAATTGGTTGAAGAAATGCGCCGCCTCAATCAACCAGAGGCGGTTAACCGTCTCCGCCGCAAAGTGGCTCTTGATAAAATTGCTGAACAGGAAAAGCTTGCAGTTGATGAAGCTGAACTTAAGGAAAGAGTTGCCAATACCCTAGAAATGCTCAAAGATCAAAATATCGATCCCGCTAGATTGGCTAGCTTGATTAGCGAGGAAATGCGGACTGAGATCGCTGTGGAATGGTTGATCGAGCATTCTGAAATTGAGTTAGTTGAGCAAGGCTCACTCCAGCCAGAGCCTGAAACTCTCGAAAGTATCTCTCCAGAGACTGATACAGATGTGGTGACTGTTGAGGCAACATCTGAAGAAGCTTAATTAAAAGCAAGAGGGGTGATGATCACCTCTCTTGCTTTATAAATTGCTTAGAATAGTAAGGATAGATACCAATACAGTTTTTGAGGCATAATAAATCTTAAGATCTGTATAGTAAAACCCAGCCTTGCCACTCGAGCATAGCTAATCAGGTTTTTCCTAGGATGATGCATCAAAATTATGGTGAATTCAAAACGAATGTTCCCTTTATCTAGTCAATTAACATCAAATCAATTTGCGATCACTTCGATCCAAAATCAGGTTGTACCGATGGTAGTCGAGCAATCGGGTAAAGGCGAGAGAGCATTTGATATTTTCTCGCGCTTACTGCGTGAGCGCATCGTGTTCTTGGGTTCGCAAGTAGATGACACCACATCTAACCTGATCATGTCGCAGCTTTTATTTTTAGAAGCTGAAGATCCTGAAAAGGACATTTATCTTTATATCAATTCCCCTGGTGGCTCAGTCTATGCGGGCATGGCGATTCTTGATACCATGAATCATGTCCGTCCCGATGTTTGTACTATCTGTATGGGTTTGGCAGCTAGCATGGGTGCATTTTTATTGGCGGCTGGCGCTAAGGGTAAGCGTATGTCTTTGCCTAATTCACGGATCATGATTCACCAACCTCTTGGCGGCGCTCAGGGACAAGCCGTTGATATCGAAATCCAAGCAAGGGAAATTTTGTACATTAAGCGATCGCTCAACGAAATGTTAGCTGCTAACACAGGCAAGCCTCTCGAACAGATCGAACAAGATACCGAGCGAGATTTCTTTATGTCGCCTGCAGAAGCTCAACAATATGGTTTAATTGATCGCGTTTTAACCAATTCCAACAGCCTTCAGCCATCTGTCCTATCCCTAGTCTAGCCACAGCGAGATAGCTTATGCCCAGTAAATATGACTCTCATCTTAAATGTTCCTTCTGTGGTAAGTCACAGGAGCAGGTACGCAAACTCATTGCAGGACCTGGGGTATACATTTGTGATGAGTGCGTGGATTTATGCAACGAAATTCTCGATGAGGAGTTGTTTAACAGCGCTCCGCCTCAATCTACCCAGCGTAAAGATCCTGCTAATGAAAAGCGGAAAACTAAAACTGCGGCAAATCTTAATCTCAGTCAGATCCCTAAGCCTCGAGATATCAAGCGCTATCTTGATGAAAATGTAGTTGGTCAAGACGAAGCCAAAAAAGTTTTGTCGGTTGCCGTCTATAACCACTACAAGCGTCTAAGCTTCATTGAGTCGGCTGGCAAAGGTCAGGTTGAAGATGGGGTTGAACTTCAGAAATCGAACATTTTGCTGATAGGTCCCACAGGTTGTGGGAAAACTCTGTTAGCGCAGACTTTAGCGGAAATGCTAGATGTACCTTTTGCGGTTGCTGATGCTACAACACTTACTGAGGCGGGCTATGTTGGTGAAGATGTAGAAAATATTTTACTGAGGCTCTTACAGGTTGCTGACCTTGATGTTGAAGAGGCTCAGCGTGGCATTATTTATATTGATGAAATCGATAAAATTGCGCGTAAGGGTGAAAATACTTCGATTACCCGTGATGTTTCGGGTGAAGGTGTTCAACAAGCATTACTAAAAATGCTTGAAGGCACAATCGCAAACGTACCGCCTCAAGGTGGACGCAAGCATCCTTACCAAGACTGCATTCAGATTGACACCAAAAATATCTTGTTTATTTGCGGTGGCGCATTTGGTGGCATGGAGAAATTGATCGAGCAACGCATTGGCAAGAAGTCGATGGGGTTTGTGCAGCAGGGTGAGTCAATTCCCCGTGAAAAACGGACCGCGGAGATTTTGAAAAACCTACAGCCCGATGATCTGGTCAAGTTTGGGATGATTCCTGAATTTATCGGTCGTGTGCCTGTGACGGCTGTTCTTGATCCACTTGATGAAAAAGCTCTAATGGCAATTTTGACTGAGCCTCGGAGTGCGTTGATTAAGCAGTACCAGAAACTCTTGAAAATGGATAATGTCCAGCTTGAGTTTCAGCCTGATGCAGTTCAGGCGATCGCGAAGGAAGCCTATCGCCGTAAAACAGGGGCAAGAGCTTTACGTGGTATCGTCGAGCAGTTGATGCTAGACATGATGTATGAGTTGCCTTCTCGTAAGGATGTCACCAAATGTCTAATTACCCGTGACATGGTTGAAAAGCTATCTACGGCGGAGATTTTGCAGCACCCCGCTTACATTCCTAAACCTGAATCAGCATAAACAAAAGGACTCGCTAAGCGAGTCCTTTTGTTTATGTATATCTTAATTGCAAAGAAAGTGTTAGCCAAAACCCAAACATAAAAGTAGCGGTGCAAAGCGCCGCTACTTTTATGTTTGGGCTTATGCCCATAGCAACCTTTTAATGCTGCCTTAGATATGAATTCACAGAAGTGTTGCCATACTTTTGTGAATTGGTATCAAATAAAATGTTGGATTTGTGTTAGTAGAAATTGCATTTTTTTGAGTATCTCCATCATGTTTACATCTTTTTGCTTGCGACCAATTAGTTCCAAATCACTCGCGATCGCCTCAATTGAAATAATACCTAAGTTACTAGCTGAACCTTTGATAAAATGAGCCACTCTTGAAATTGTCTGATAGTCATTTGCCGCGATCGCGACTTCGAGTTGTTCTAAACTCTTAGATGTAGAATCGACAAAAGTTTGGAGAAGTTCAGTTTTAAATTCTTCACTACCATCAGCAAGATCATCAATATATGTCCAGTCAATTAATGGTAATGACGCAGAAATATTGAGATCTAGCTCTGGCAGGCTGTCATGAATAGTGTGATCAGCAGTTATAGGCACTTCTGAAATTTCAGAAGTAGCGATCGCATTCTGAGAACTAATTTTTCTTTCCCATGCAGCTAATTTGTGGGCAAGATCTTCTTTGCGAATAGGTTTACTAAGATAATCATCCATCCCACTGGCAAGGCAGCGATCGCGATCTTCTTTCATAGCATTAGCAGTCATCGCCATGATCACAATCTTACTCTTAGCTGAATCTAGTTGCCGAATAGCGGCCGTAGCCTCATATCCATCCATTTCTGGCATCTGGCAATCCATTAAGATAATGTCATAATGGATGTGCTTGAGTAAATCGAGAACTTCTTTCCCATTTCCTGCTACATCCGCATCATATCCAAAGCTCCTTAGCTGATGTAAAGCAACTTTTTGGTTGACTGGATTATCCTCAGCGATCAAAATTTTAAGCTTAGAAATCTTTTTAGGTAGATCATCTAACCCGACGAGTGGAGAAATTGGCAGGGTTTTGCGATTAGAATCTATAGAAACTGCTTCCATCAAAATATCGAGTAAGCGTGATTGTTTGGCTGGTTTGACAAGATAAAACTCAAATCCCATTTCTTTAACGCGACTGAAGCCACCCTGTTGATTTAGAGAGGTCAGCATAATTAGTTTGATATCTTGCAGCATCGAGTCAGCTTTAATCTTTGCACCTAACATTTCGCCATCAATATTAGGCATCTGCATGTCTAATATTGCTAACTGATAGCGATCGCCTTGAGCATCTGCTGCATGTAAAATAGCGATCGCATCAGATGCAGATTGCACTGCATCGACCCGCATCTGCCAAGCTGTTAGTTGATAGGTAAGGATTTTGCAATTAGTTGCATTATCATCTACTACTAATACGCGAATATCTTTAAGATTAACTTCTCGACGTGGTGGTTGCTCAGCGATCTCGTCAGGGGATTGCTTCACAAAGGAAATTCTAAACCAAAACTGTGAACCTCTCCCTTCCTCGCTATCGATGCCAATTTCACCCCCCATGAGATCGACCAATTGCTTACAAATTGCCAAGCCTAAACCAGTACCACCATATTTACGATTAGTCGAAGCATCAACTTGGGTGAATGGTTGAAACAGCTTTTTCTGATCTATAGGCGATATGCCAATACCTGTATCGATTACTCTAAATTCAATTGTTGCTGTGGATTCGGTTTCTGCTTGGAGTGAAACTTTGACGATAACTTCTCCTTTTGACGTAAATTTTATGGCGTTACTGACTAAATTTGTTAATACCTGTCTAACCCGTGAAACATCTCCACATAGATAAATCGGTACGTTTTGATGAATTAGGGAGGCTAGTTCTAAACCTTTAGACTGAGCAAGCATCGCTAGTAGTTCGGTTACTTCCTCAACGCAATTGTTAAGGTCAAAACTAATCTCTTCTAATTCCATTTCATTGGCTTCAAGTTTAGAAAAATCAAGAATCTCATTAATTAGTGTCAACAGACCTTCGCCACTGATTCTTACTGTTTCCACAAAATCTTTTTGTAAAGGCGAAAGTTCAGTATCTGCCAATAAACCTGTCATCCCCAGCACAGCATTCATTGGTGTGCGAATTTCATGGCTCATGGTGGCAAGGAATGAGCTTTTCAGCGTTGTGGCAACTTCAGCTTGATGACGAGCTTCTTCTAAGGCTAGGTTTTGTTGTGATAATTGTTCACGACGTAATGTTTCTTGTTCTAATAGAGTTGCTTGATAGAGAGCTATCCCTACTTGGGTTCCTAACTCCGTTAAGAAGTCAATCTCAAAGCTCCGCCAATGTCTTGTAGAACTACATTGATGCACTATGAGTAGTCCCCACAAGTTTTCCTTTTTGAGAATTGGGACGACTAAGTTTGCCTGTACTTGAAATTGAGCCATCAATTCCTTATAGCAATCTGGCATGTCTGAGTTAGGAATATCATCATTGATGACTCTGCGACCATTTGCATATTTAACCCATAGTCCTTGTCGAAAACAGATATCTTTAACATCTGTCCCCAATGAGGCAATCCAAGGTGGCTCAACCGACTCCACCACAACTGTTCCTTCCCATTCTTGATCAAAACGATATACAAGAACACGATCTGCTTTAAAGAAACTTCGTACCTCATCAACAGTTGTACTGAGAATTTCGTTAATATTTAGTGATTGACGAATACGTAGAGTTATTTGTGAGAAAACTAGCGATCGCCAATTTTGCAAACGAACTTCTTCCTCAACTTGTTTGCGATCGGTAATATCCAGACCCGAAACAATGGTAAAGACAATTTTATTGTCTGCTCCAAGTACAGCCTTGGTTGACCAAGAAATTAGACGATGTGAACCATTTTTAGTTATCCAATGGCTTTCGTAAGAATTTGATGAACTTGCATGTTTAAATTGCGAGAAATCTTTGTCAACTACCGTAGCTTCATTTTGCAACAGAAAAATATTACAAAAGTTCTGGTTTCTCACTTCTTCAAAGTAGTAGCGAGTTACTATTTCACATTCACGATTAAACCTAATTATCTTTCCTTCAAGATCCAAGACAATTACAAGTGCATCAACAGTATCCAGCACCGTAACTATAAAATCTCTTTCTTGCTTAAGGCTTATTTCGAGGCGGTGATTTCTAAGTATTTCATTGTATACAGAATAAAATAGCAGACCCAGTATAATTATAGTCGATAGTAATGAAATCAAGGAAATATTAACAGACCTAGCAGTTGAGTCCTGTTGGTTTTGAAGCCACAATGACAACTCATTTTTAGAAATATTAATTAGTTCATCAAGCTGAACTTCCGTAATTTTTTCAGGTTCCCAAAGTCCTTTTTCTGGCTCTTCTGGGTTTGAGGGGATTAATGTACAATTAGCTACAAACACATGTGGTGGCAGGTATGGACATATATCTTGACAGGTTACTGAATTTACCCAATACAACCGTT
>Ga0169931_10013626_pt1 | contig 11083 bp, 8 predicted proteins | sample Kivu_15m_20L_FD_129675 | JGI IMG/M metagenome (GOLD analysis project Ga0169931, IMG submission 129675) | Freshwater microbial communities from Lake Kivu, Western Province, Rwanda to study Microbial Dark Matter (Phase II) - Kivu_15m_20L... | ecosystem: Environmental > Aquatic > Freshwater > Lake ... | reverse complement strand
GATCCTGAGTCTGAGACTGGTGATATCTTCCTGCTCTCTTCTGGCAACGTGGGTTTCCACCTTGTTGACGAAGAGGCTACTACTGTTGAGTGGCGTGATGAGAACACCGAGACTGTTAAGGTCAAGATCCGTGAGCGTTACGGCTTTGCTGTAGCTCACGAGGGTCAGGGCGTTGGCGTGTTCAAGAACGTCAAGCGCGCTGAGAACCGTTGGGATGGTTCTATCGAGGCTCATCCTAGCGATATTGCTGATCTAACTGAGACTGCTGTCCGCGCTAACCTCTAATAGTTAAAAGCCTCTTGATGAGGCAGTGATTCCCTTGTATAAAGGCAGGTAGCAATACCTGCCTTTTTTATTTAGGAGATAGCATGGGCTTTTTTAAGAATGAACCTACTGAGCTAGAGATTTTTATTAAAGAAAACTATAATTATAATAACGAAGAAAACTATAATAATTTTATTATAGAAGAAGAAGGCGAATTCATAAAAATAAATTCAAACAAAGAGGATAGTGATGGCGATACAACTACTTCCGAACCTGAGCTTCCCTCAGAACAATGAAGATCAGTTTCCGGTTGGGCAACAGATCTTTTTAGCTTTTGACAATGCGGTAGATCTTAAATCTGTAAAAGAGTCAGTAATATTATTTGGCCCTGATTTTGATAGAACTTCTGGACCCAATAATTCTTTATGGATAAATGGTTCTAGTGGAGAAAACCCATTCTTTTTAAGATCTCCTGGATTTAAAGGTTTCGTTGATTGTGACTTTGAAGAGTTAACAATTACGAATTTAGATCCAATAGCTTTTGAAAATTCAGTAAATGTAATAGATAGAGGGACTATCAATACCCTTGTAAAGATAACTCCAAAAGAACCTTTAAAAGAAGAAACTGCTTATAGTCTTTTTATAGTTGGTAGCACTATAGAAAATTTAGAGGCATTGCCTTCTAGTCTTGTAGCAATATCAAAAAACAAATGTATTAGTGAGAGGACAATCTATTCTCCTGCTAAAACTGGAGTATTAGAAAACAGAGTAACTTCTTATGGAAGTTATGAGCCTAAGAATAACGAGACAAGCTCTACTCTTAATATTAAAATTATAGCTGGAGGAGTTGGCTCTGAAGCTAAATATGTATGGTGGTTTAGTGATGAAGTAGAGCCTACGCCAGCTCAGGCCAATTACTCTCAAAGGCTTAGTAGATGCGTTCAAAGATGGAGGAATTGCGATAGAGGAGTAATGCTCAAGTTTGAACAAAGCAACTTTGTTTTGAATGAAGTCTTTACTGTTAAATGTTATTCTCAAGTAAAACTGGCGGCATCTTTTTTAATTAACTTTAATACAGGAACAGACTCAATATATGTTTATCCTGAGTATACTTCTACAAGTCCAATTGGATTAGATAATGAATTCATACCTGATCCAAATACGAATGTAGCTCCAGCTAACGAAGCATTAAGAGTAGTGTCTATAAGCCCTTACGATGGGGCAATAAATGTAGATCTTGCACTTAAACAAATAGTTATAGAGTTCAATAAGAATCTAGATCCTGCAACAGTTACCCAATCAAGTATTGAATTATTATCTTACCCAGTAAGCGGTTCCTTTGATGGTCCTAATGGAACTAGATCAGATAGAGAGCGTAAAGTATTTAAAATAATTTCAGTTGAAGATAACAAAATAATACTAGAGCTATAAGGAGAATATTATGTCTGATTGTTCAAATGGAAATAGCTCTTGTGCAAAACCAATACAAGTTCCTAAAAAAACTACAAAAGTAAAATGTGATTGTTTTGTTTTAAACAAAACATATAAGTCTAAGATGTTATTTAGAGATTCTTGCGGAGATCTCATAGATCCATCTGAAATAAATATTATACTTACAAAACCAGACGGCACCCTAATTGGAGATATACCAGAAGTTAAAGTAGATACTGGTTTCTATTATTACGAGAGTGCTTTTAACGAGATAGGCAGATGGACTGAAACTTGGATAGCTACTATTAATGGAGAGCCATTAGCTTTTGAGAAAGATATAGATATTATTAATCAACCAGTAATTACTGCTGCTGATTGTGGATTAGACTTCAATTCATTAATAGTGATTAAGCTTTCTAAGGACATTGCTAGCGAAGATGATATCGTATTAGGGAGCGATCTTTTTTACTCTTTCTCTACTGAGTATAATCCATTCTACTGTTCTACTGAAATGCTTAGAATGGAAATGGGAACTTGGGTAGATTTAGTTCCTGATGACACTCTTGCTTTAGCTATCCACTGGTCTTCATTAGAGGCTGACAATATTACTGGTGTGCGCCCTGTATCTGAAAGATATTTATTTGCTAGAACAAGGTTTGTAATGTATGACGCTGCAATTAAGTTATTTAGCATGCCAGTTGGAGCTTCTTCGCCTAGCTCAGGTAAGCAAAAACAACTTGGAGATCTACTAATTGAAAATGGTGGAGGAATAGATTTTAATCTAAAGCAACTTGTAGATGAGTTAAAAACTGAGAGAGACGAATGGTGGCGAGTAGTTAATGCTGGAGGCTGCATTGTACAAGGGCAAGGTCTTGGGCCTACTTACGCTTCTAAAGGCGAGAGGAGGGCTGATAAGAATCAAAGATCAAGAGAGTGGCATGATCCCTGGAACGAACCATTCCTTCAACCTACTCAAAACTCTATGTATAGAAAACATGGAGAAAAGAAATATAAGCATGGTTATTCTGGATGGAACGAGTATTACTATTCTTCAGTAACCAGAGTCCAAAGAGGAGGTAGATAATGATTCCTCCAGTTAGAAGACAAACTCCAGGAACTCATGAGCTTGATCTCAGAAAAGAGTTTGATGAACTTGTTTACGGTACAAATGGTAATATGCCTCATAATCATTTAGCTTTGATAAGAGAAATGCGCCTTGATAATTCTAATAAGAAAATTAAGTGCGCTTGCAACTCTCAGTTAACAAACGAACCAGATCAAGAAAACCAATGCAGGTATTGTCGTGGAGAAGGTTATGTCTGGGATGAACGCTTTACAAGATGCTATTCGACATTAAGCGGATCGGTAGGCGGCAAAGCAGATAAGCTTGAAGATTATAAGCCAGGTAAGCTGTTAACTGATTATAAGATCTTTTACTTAAGATATGATGAAAAAATATCTTATTATGATAAAATAATAGAATTAAGCCTTGATTTAGAAGGAAATCTTACAATACCTTATAAGAGAGAAAAGATTTATAGACCAGAAACAATTCAAAAATATCGTGCAGATAATGGACGAGTCGAGTATATAGCTGTATATTGTAAAGAGTTTAACTCTATTAGAGAAAGAAATTAAAATATGGCTAGAAATCTTGAAGAAGCTGTTATTATAAATGTAGTTGATACAAATGGTGAAATATTAAACAATTTAGTATTAAATGAATTTACTATTAACAATCCCTACAATGTAAATCTTGACCGAACTTTTCTACCTAACAACGAACCTATGTCCTTAGATTTATTCTTTTCTATTTCCCAGAAATTAATAGAAGATGCTCAACGTAGAGAAGGCATCAATGAAGATGCTATAATCAAAGTAGTTGAAGAGTATCCTCCAGAAGATATATCGCAATATGGTAATGAAGTAATATCTTTTAAAGTAGTAGAAAGAAAACCAGGCATGATGGATACCAAAGGTGTATCAAGGCCCCATAGAAAGGCAACCTATTCTCATCAAGAAGTAAGACCTGGAATGCCAAATAAAGTAATTACAGTTGAAAGTAGACCAGTAGATCATGTAATAGAATTTAATTGCTGGGCTTTATCAAATAAACTTGCTAATAAAAGAGCAATATGGTTAGAAAAGTTATTAATAAATTCTGCTTTTGCTTACGAAGTACGTGGTGCTGAGCGTTTCTTTTTTAAAGAAAGAATGGAAGATAAATTTGAAACAATTACTGGTCAAAGATTATTTAGTAGACCTCTCAGATTCTTTTTAAGATTTAGAGAGTTCGATGCAAAAGCAGATTCAATGATTAGAAAAATCCTAGTCGAAATCGGAATATTACCTAATTCTTAATCCTTAATAGGAGACATAAATGGCTTATCAGAACCTTACATTAAGTAACATTGCTGGTGAGATTACTGCCACCTTCAATGATAACAATATGCGCAGAAATCTTGTGCCCGAGCCTAAGATCGGGCCAAGACTACATTTAATTGGAACTGCTAGCGGAGGCGTAAACAACGAAGTTTTCGTAGTTAACAATACCGCTGAAGCTATGCAGGAGTTTGATTCTAGCTCTGAATTGACAAGAGTGCTTTTTGCTGCAAAGCAAGCAAATACTCTTTCAAGTTTATCAGTTAGCAGAGTCGGTGCAAAGCCTTTTCACGTGCAACTAAAGCAAGCAATTCCCGGTTCTTCCGAGAGGGATACGTTAGTTCGTATTCAGCCACTTGTAGTGCAAATTGCTGATACTGCTCGCGGAGTAAAAAGCACATTAGATGTTTTAAAGGCTGTTTTTCTTCCTTTTGATGAAGGTGGTGTAATTCGTCAGCGCGTGCTTGTCTATAATATTGCTTCAGGTGGAGCAAGCAGTATTGTTTACGACTCAGAAAGAGTTCGCAGATCTACTGGCGATTCTATTTTCAATGTAGAGTTAAATCTACCTCTTGGTAAGTTCCTCTACACTGCAGACGCTTTCTTAGCTGCAGATCAGCTTGCCGTAGATTTCACAGATGCGGATCTTGCTAAGCTTTTAGAAACTTCGAGCTTTAATCTTTCTGATGTTGAGTTTCTATCTAGCTCAACTTTCGGAAATGAGCTTGTTTTGGTAGACATTTTTGATCGTACTGTTTCAACTCTTTCGGCAGCTGATATTGAAGTAATCAAAATAGAGGGAAGCGCAAAGGATCAATTAGATCAGTGCGAGCGTTATGTTTCTACCGAGAAGGCTTACGATAAACTTGAGTTTGAGAATATTGATTTTCTCTTTTGTGACAAGTGTTATGCTGACGTAGGTGCAGTAGAGTTAACTCCTACAATGTCTGTTGGCGAAGCAGTTCAGTGGGCTAAAACAAAGCTAGGCTACTTGTGGAAGTATGAGTTTAATGGCGAATCTTACATGTGGATGTTCGGTCGCAAAACACCTTTCTCTTCAACTAATGTTCAGAATTATAGTCACGCTGGAATCACTTATACATTCAGCAATAGTAACAAAGCTGTTGGAGATTTATTAAATCTAGTCGAAGTTACATTACACCCAGTAGATGGTGCTGCGACTTCCGTAGAGTCATTTGTAAATGATAAGGGGTTAGTAGAATGTCACGTAACGCTTTCTTTGCCTGCTCCGGGTGCTCCTATTGCCGTAACAACTCCATTTGTTACACTAGGGGTTTCTATTGATGCAGATCTTGAAATTGGAGTAGCGAAGAGCACTCGTTTACGTCCTTCAGTCATAGGTGCCAGTCGTAGCGTATCCGATTACCTTCTACTTCATCCTGAAAGTATCAAGCATGACCCATTTGTAATCGGTCATTTTGATATGCTTGGCGAAGTAATTCCTGAAGCAGTAACGCTTCGTTTACTTTCGTTTCCTGGCGAAGGTGGTGCAGAAAGTGTAGAGCTAATGGCTTCTAATAACGAAGTCCGCGAAGTTTCATTCCTTCACCAGGCAGCAACAGCAGCGTATCGTGCATCTACAAATTATGCTCAAACTGTTGCTATTGTCCCTACCACCCCTCCTTCTGCATCTTCGAATGGAATCGCAGTTTGGGCCGGTCAGGCCCCCGAATACAGTGTTGCAGGAGATGGATCGATTACTGTACTAAAGAATGGAACTGGAGTTCTTGGAACTAAGCTTTTGGCTGGTGCCGTTGGCTATCGTGACTCTGCTGCTTTTGGTGGTATCATTTTAACTAATGGTGATAAACTGCCAAACAGAGTGCCTTATGGAATCGATGATACTGACGAAGCTATTGATGCTGCCGGGAACGCTATTGATATTGGTAAGCACGCTATTGTGGTAGGCGCTTATGGTTTTATAACAGACCCTAAGATTCTATTTCCCAACCAGAAAGGTCAGCGCTTAGTACCCCGTGCTAACGGAAGCAAGTTTATGTCTGCTGCTCCTTTGATTGCAGCAATGATCACTGCACTTGAGCCGGGTAGCGAGCCGATTGGCCCCGTACGCGGTCGCATTCCAGGCTTCACCCCTCAGCAGCGTACACCTCGTACAGTGCTAGATAATCTTGCTGCTTTGCGTATTTGTATGGTTGATCAGACTGGTGTAATTTCTTCAATTTACACAGCAGCCTTACGTACCTCTGATTACACAAAGCTTTCTAGCATTATGTCTGCAAATACAATTGTAGCTCGTTTGCGTTCAATCTGCAGCTCTATCATTGGTTCACCTTACCGTGACGAGCAAATCGCTTCTCTGAATCAAACAATTGACGGAAACATGAGAGCTCTGGTTCGTGCTGGTTACGCCCAGGACATCAGAGTCAGCCTCTCTGGAAGTCAGTTAGACAGGGTTAATGGAGTGCTTCGTGCCTCAGTTACATTCGTACCTCCTCTTTCGATTGAGGCGATTAGTATTGATGTAACTCTCGAGCCCCCCGCTAGCGGAATTAGCGGCTAATTCAAAACAATAAGAGAGGACAAACAATATGGCAACTTCTTTAGATCTTTCAAGAACATATACGTCGTATTCCGGCGTAGACATTAAAGTCGTAATTAATGGTGCTGTAGCAGGTTCAATGCAAGCTTTATCTTATGCAATTCAGCGTGAGAAAGCTCCCATTTATGTAATGGGGTCAGTAGATCCTATTTCATATTCGCGCGGTAAGCGTGGTATTGCTGGAACTATGATTTCGCTAATGATGGACACACATATTTTGGGCAGTGCTTCATTCACTGGAGAGAAATATCTTGGCGACAGTGATGAAATCTTCCCTTCTTATTCATCTGGTGATTTAGGGAAGAAAACCGAAGTTCTTAATAATTTAAATAATGAGATTGGTGCCGTTGACCTAAGAGATCTCAATGGTAAAGCTTTTGGAAGTTCCTTAAGGGAGCTCCCAACAGCTGAAGGCGCAGGAGCCAATGGGAATGGCTCGTTCCTAAGATTAGATAGAAGTCCTGCTTACAATCTTGGTGAAGTCGGCAACAACTATAAGGTGTCGTCTGTTTTTTATGTAGATCAAATCCTACCATTCGACGTAGCAATTGTAGCTGTGAATGAGTATGGACAATCAGCACAAATGCGTCTTTATGGTTGTGAAATCCTTAACGAGGGTTCTGGTTTCTCTATCGACGATATCGTAATTGAAAACCAAATGACTTATGTATGCCGCACAATTCTTCCTTGGAGAAGCTTTGCGCTAAAAGACAAAGATGGTAAGATTATGAGAGATACTCTCTATAATAATGTAAGAAGCGAAGGTGTTCGCGGTTACAAGTCAGAAGGTGGCGGTGCTAATATTGGACTATACGATGTAAGCGGGACACTTCAATCTTAATTAAAAAAATGTAGATTTCTTTTTAACAACTTTGTATATATTAAGGGAGCAGAAGCTCCCTTTTTGTTTTTTAGGAAAAAGCAATATGACAAATCAGAATGCATTCAAGACCCCTTATTCTTATTCATATTCAGGGGCAGATTGTAAGGTTTATGCTTGGTTTGATTGGAATGAAGCTTTTAAAAAAAATAATTTAAATCTTGATAATTTCTTTAAAAAAGAAAGAACGGAAACTACTACCACTAGGATTGAAACCACTGTAGCTGCTTATCCTAATTTACAACGAGTAGACAAACCATCAGAGATAACATTCAATCAAATAAATGATTTTGAAAATTTCGATAATATATTTGAATATGATGAAATATTTTCAGAATTTAAATCATTTATAGAAAAAAATATAGAAAAACAAACTAATATATTTTTTATTCCTTTCCCTCCTGCAGCTCCTGATTTTAGTTTTGATGTTTTTTATAATAGTAAGTTAGGTCACTTTAATACTATTGAAGAATATTTATTGTGGTTTTCTAAACATCCTACGAATCCACAAGGATATTCATATCTGGAATTAGAAGGAACCTCTGGCAATAGCTTAGTTACAGATATAAAAAAATATTTCACAGAAGAAAGAAAAGTTGCCACAAGATATTTAGAAACTCCACCGACGTTAATTGATGTGCAAAATTCTTTTATTCAGCAATTTAATTCTAGTGAATTAGATTTTTTTTATTATGATGAAGACAACAATGGACAAACAAATCAATCAGAAATATTTAATTCATTTTCAAATCTTATTCAAGGGAATGTTTTTAAAACCTTTATAGAACAATGCGAAATTGAGTATAAATTTTTAAGAGAATTTGGAGAAGAAAATGATTTAACAAAATTTGAAAATAATATAATTTTTTATAATGGCAATGTAAATAGTCCAAATGTACCATATACTAATTTTGTTAATTCAATTCAGGAAGAAAGTAAAAGAATTGGAGATTGGAATAAAAAAACATCTCTATTCGAAATATATTCTATTTTATCAAGTTTATTGTATTTTACTCATGAAGAAATAACAATTGATTCAATAGGTGGCGAATATACAAGAATAAAGAGAAAATTGAATCCAGCAGATAATGGTCATTTTAAGGTAAAAATTAAAACCTACAGTATTGACGGAGCATTTATAAGAGACCCCGACTTCTATAATCAAAGTTCTTTGGATGAAAGTGATTTTATTTCTTATTTTATTAAACCCAAAAATTCTGATTCTCTTAAAGAAGAGACAATTAGAGGGTTTAATGATCTTATGAATTGGAATACATATAATACTGATGAAGAAGGTATTCTTTCCGAGGTTGAGGTTCTAATTAGGGGTGATTTGCTTTTTGAAGAATACTTTGTAGATAGTATAGAAGAAGAATATGATATTGCTTCTTTTAAAGAAAGCCTTGAGGAACGTTTATCTAATGTTTTTATCAATATAGTAACTAGAAGAAAGCGACCACCGTCTACTTTTATAGATTTTCCGAAATTTATTGCATACATACACACATACATGAATAATAAAAGATTAGAAGAAATTTTAGTACATGAAGTACTACTTGAGGAATATGAAATTACAGACGGAGCTTTAACAACAGTAAATTTACCAAGGTATTTTTCAGAAGCAGAATTTTACTATGTGTTAAATACTGAATATATATATTCAAATTTTCAATTATTTGAAAGATTTTTAAATAGATTTATTACAGAAAATAATAATGCAACTTGGAGTGGTATAGATCTTTTTTCAATAGGCATTGGAAGTGATTATTTATTTAAGAAATTTAATCCAAATAATAAACAAAACAGTTTAAAAAAATTTAAAGAAGATACGAATTACAATTCTGAAAAAAAATATAGTTTTACAAATACTTGGGATTCTACTTGGGAAAGTATTAAATACGATACTAGATCTAATCTTCCAATTTTAAGTTTAAATGAAGTTTTAGAAACGGAAGGTGAAAGTCTTGAGGATTTCAAAAACTTTTTAAATTATAAAAAAAATAATAATTTTAACGAAAGGTTGAATCTTTTTATTGTTGATGTAAAAGACATTCGAAGAACTCCGATTATTAATTTATTTAGTCCAGATGATACTAATGAATGGTTAGAATTTAAAAATTATTATGTTAACAATAGAGCGATTGAGCAATTAGAATCATATTTCATAAAAAAATATATTCAATTTACAAGTGATTTCGCGCTTTCCCCTCCCCCGATTGGGGAAAATGTTCCCTTTGAAGACAAATTTGCAAAATACAAGTTTAATCAAACTAGTTTAATAGATAGTATTAAGATGTACTATCGAAATATAAGTAATCATTACTTTAGCAACAGCATTTACCAATCAATTGCATCTAATTTCTTAAATAAATATTCAGAAAAAGTTCTTGATTACAAGAATATTTTAAACGAAAAAACTCAAATAGAATATTTAAATAGCCTTAATTCTATAAATAATAAAGATTACTATGATTATTTAACACAAAAACAAAAATACGATGAATACGAAACTAAATCTAAAAGTACAAGAAGAGAAACTAAAGAAACTACTACAACAACAACTATTAGTGAAGTTGATGAAAAGTTAAAAAAGTGGGCAACAGGATTAACTGCACTAGACTCTCTAGCGACAATCTCATTGTCAATTCATGATGCTAAAGCACCAGTAAGAAGGTTAGGACATGTAGGCGTTTCAGGGTTTACAAAAGCAGTAAGAACTATAGCAGGAACTATGGTTTTTCTAATTATAGAAGATCATCCTCTAAGAGAGCTTATGGCAAAGGATCCAAGTCTAAGTTTAGGTGAAAATTCAGGTAATGAGAAGTTAAGATATTCAATGAATTATTGGAGTTATGATTCAGACAATGAAAGACTTGGTAGGAAAAGCCTAGGTGTAGATGGGCAAATTCAAACTGGAGATATCTTTATAGATAAAGTACCAGCGTTTTTAAGTGCACTATTAACACCGTTTAATTTACTTTTGAGATATCAAACAGAGGTTAAACTAGAAGTTGATAGAGGCAAGGCTTCAATGATTATAGAAGGCATCGAAATCACAGGAGAAAGTATCGTTACTTCTGTGAATGATATGGTTACTGAAGTCGTAGTTCAATTTGTAGCAAAAGACGTTTATCAGTTTACTGGTTCTGGAGCTAAAGAAGAATTAATAATCGAAGCATTTAACAGAAGGAGGTAATGACAATGTATAATTACGAATATTTTTCTGGAGCAAATGTTGCTATCTACTTAAATAAGAGACATCTTATAGAGTGTGCAGGATTATCTTACTCTTTACAGAATAGCCAACAACCTATATATGGTTATGGCTCTACAGTATTTGATGCAATACTTCCGGGTAGGGAAATTGTTCAAGGTAACTTTGTAATAAACTTTACAAAACCAAATTACCTTAATAGTATTCTTGGTAATACTAGTGATAGTTTAAACACTTTAGTTCAAGCACCGTTTGATATAGTAATTTCTTTTGGTGCGGAATTGTCAAATAATAAAAACAGTAAAACAATAAAGAATTGCTTTTTAATATC
>Ga0169931_10013625_pt1 | contig 11084 bp, 5 predicted proteins | sample Kivu_15m_20L_FD_129675 | JGI IMG/M metagenome (GOLD analysis project Ga0169931, IMG submission 129675) | Freshwater microbial communities from Lake Kivu, Western Province, Rwanda to study Microbial Dark Matter (Phase II) - Kivu_15m_20L... | ecosystem: Environmental > Aquatic > Freshwater > Lake ... | reverse complement strand
TATGCTAGTAATTGATGGATATTCTTCGACAAAGAAATAGTCAAAATTAGTAAATAATCAATCAGTACATACTGAAGTACAGCAAAAAAATGCAAAAAATCAGAAAAAAAAACACAAAATTACAACTAATGAACAGTTCTAAAGCATATTTTAGAAAAACTAAAAATGTATCAAAAAATAGTACACTCTAAGTATAATCAGTAGAAAACAATATTTAATCATAACTTATTAACGAAAAGTAAGAATCGGGCTGGCAAACAAATAAGCGAGTTTAGACACGCTGTTTCAAATCCCAAGCTTACAGCAAAGATGACTAAAAAGAATAAAAACTTAGATAATCTAGGTCGGTGTCTATACACAAAGGTAGAACAATAAAACGAGAGAAAAATCAGGATGGAAAATCGAGCAAAATTATTTAGTCGGAGCTTTCAAATCTTCTTAATTCAAAGAAAAATCGGTAGTAGAAAATAAAAGGCGTAGTGAAACCTTACAAATATGACCTCCAATTCGGAATATAAATGCACTTGCCTCGAAGCTCATCTTTCCTTTCAACACCTTTCCAACGATTGCTGAGCAGAAAAAGACTTAAAATACAAACATAACCTTCTGAATAAGAAAAAATAGTTATTCAACCGAGCTCACTTAAACATCAAAAAAGACAAAAAATATAATCTCAGCCTTCAGCTACATCAGAAGTAAGAATGCAAACATAGACTAAAGAAACTTTTCCTTTGTTGCCGATTGTTCACGTATTAAAAAACAAACGTTGTTTAGATATGATTCAAAAATTTAACAGTCGAAAACACAAGAATAAGAAATTGATTAATAAATTGATTCGAGGGTAGATTAAGTAAAGTAAGCTCAAAAAAGAGAAATAATCCCATTAAAAACAATTAATTTAGCTTAGAAAAATTGTGTATAACTTTTCTAGCAAATAGCTCAAAATCTCATAACAGCATTTTCCCTTCAAATGATTATCTTTTTGCTTAATAATTATATTATTTTTTTGTAAATATACAACCAGTTTTTACATATTTTTATGATTTTTAAAGATAAAACATCAGATATCTTGTTCGCTTATCATATGTAAATCTGTATCTCTATTATTGTCTGTTAGTAGATTTTTAAGTTTATCTCTGATCTATTGAACTTGCTTGCGATGACCCAGATTCTGAAAAATTGTCATTGATCTTTTAAGATAGACTCTCGCGTCTCCAACTGACATAGTTATGTATACAGTTCCCAACAGTTTTAAAGTACGGGCGAGTTGTATGCTCTACCCGAAAACTTTTTCTTCTAGTTTAGCTATTTATAGCAGCTCTGATACAGCCTATTTATGTCGATTAGTTTTAAGCAAAGTCGTGGCTATTTTTCTTCTAGCTTTGATGACTCTCTTGTCCTCGGGCGAAAAAAGTTCTTCATAGAGGGTTTTAACTTTTTGAATAGAAGTCAATGCGTTGTCAGAATTGTTAATGTTTTAGTAATATTGAGCTAGAGTGCCATAGAGCTATGCAACTTCTTCAGGTTTTTGATAGTTTTATTACACCAGGATGTCTATATATATTTTTTGTTACTTATGGCCTATTCTTGGTGCTAAACTGCTTTTTGTTGTTTGTCTATAACTCCCATTTATGATAAAATGCTGGCTTTTTAGACCAATCCAAGAGCATACTCGACTCGACTATGACTTTGTTTGGCAGATTTAGTCATCGTGAGTACTTATTCGATCACTTCAAGAGCTTAATCGAAGTTTTTTTGTTTACAACGACATTGACTTTTAAGCACAAGAGCCTTAATATTATTAGTAGGTAACTCTCCAGCTTCTCTAAGAACCTGATTGAATTTTTCTTATATCTATCTCGCTTTATCTAAAACTTATACAGCCTAATCATAGTTATTTTGAGAGATATATGCCTCTGCAACTGCTATTTGCATATTGATCTGAAGCATCTAAGTCCTTGGAAGATCGTCGATTAGTTTCTAATTCTTATGAAGCGCAATAGAAATATGTTCTATTGCTTGTTGTACGCATTCATAGGCAAGATAGGCCTATCCAAGATGATAGTGCGCTATTACTAGTCTGAAATCAGACATGCCGTAGTTCAGGACTAACAGTTTGTTTAATGCAAGTTATTGTATTCTGATGTTGACTAGTTATTAGCTGTTGTTGGTCTGAACTGAACTTAGATCGTTGAGTTTGCTTATGATTTCTTTAGTTATTTCTTCTTTGTTAATGATGTGGTACCTTGGTAGGGTGTGATTTTTTATTTTTATATTGCCAATTTGAGCAAATGAACCTATAATTGTTGTTTGTCGCTTAGCTACTACTCCGCTTATGATTGGTTTCCCGCTTTGTTTTTTGATAGATACATTAGGAGTTTCCTTATGATTCTTAGCTTTTGTTTCGTGATTGCTATTATTCTTCGGAATCTTGTTTGTAGTGTTGTGGCATTTAGATAAGGTCTTACTCGTCTGAATCCATCTTCAAATCGAAATGTAAACTGTTATAATAATCAAAATACTTACAAAATCAAAACCATCTAAAAGTTTTTTTATCATTTTTGATCATATTAATCGTTTTTGATTTATCTTAATGCCATTTGTATTTCCCTGAAGTGGTTCTTTTTGTAAATTTATTTCTGTTAAATAAAATAAAATACAGAATGACAGATCGCAAAACTTTTCACAAATACCATCTAAGTGGCTAAATCGGCAATAAAACCCCAATAGTTGCAACTCGAATGAGCTTAGGAAACCCTTAGACACTCGCCTAGCACCAGCAAACTCTTATGAAGCTTATCGAGACAAATCAAAAATACTTGTTCGAGAAAGGTACAAATAAAAATATTTAGTCAAGGTAGCATAAGTGCCAAAACCTTCCCCGTATTCACATAAGATACCTTCGAAGACTGGTCTTACTTAGTACAATAGAAACTACCATACGATAAGTAAAATAGCAGCTCAAAACGCTAAAAGTTCTTCTCCGAAGCATTAGGATTCAATAAAGGGATCAAATAGTCCAATAACGTCATATGCATCTGTCTACAATGTACCCCTAAAGCGATTCAGATCGACTATAATGGCAAAATAAACCAAAAAGAACGCACATCTTCATTGAGACCCAGTCGAGTGTACAGACCTTCAGATGCACCTTCTTTTCACTAGAGTTCATATAACCGAGATTTCGGCAAAGTGGCAAGGTCTTATACATAATCTGCTAAACGAGTGGAAGTAAAATTGATGGGTGGAGGTAAGCTCAGTAGCGACACTACGTACAATCATGGTTTCAAGTTAAAAACTATAGATTCAACGCATATAACCAAACCAGTTATACACAAAAAGTAAAAAAATACTTATTTAGTAATAAAATTTTCCTTCAAATAGCGAATCCAGCGAGTAGTAGTAACTATCAGGAAGCTTTTAAGGCCACTAAAGCAGTCAAAGCTGAGCAAAGTTGCAAGCCAAAGCAATAGTATCAACCTATTATGGGCAAAGTTTAGCATAAAACCGAGTATACTAATAAGTTTCAGGGGACTACTTTGCAGAAAAAGAGAGATTTAGAACTGCTTAGTGCAGATGAACTTAAAAAGTATGTATTGGGAATCTTAGACCAATGATGTATTCATTTTTGCTGCAATTCTTATATTTACAAAAATTGATAAATAGTTATATAATGATACTATAACTATTGATAGAAGATGATCATTAATTCAATCCTAAGTTGTAATTTGTCTTCTTTATTTTGATTTTTTAATTTTTCTACTTTAATCAATCTAGTCACTATTTATCGTTTCTACAGCACGAGAACGGTATTGTCTGGCTCTTTTTTGCCATCTATCTACTGCTTCCTCCGAGACTCTACATTCAACTCTATGCTATCTCAGCACAAATTGTTCCATTCTCAGAAGCAGCTATTACTATTCTCCTGAAATTTTGTTATTTTTTGATTTTTTACGTTTTTTTAGCTTCTGGGGCTACTAACTATGATTCGCTTCGTCAGGAGGACACTGACGAGGATCCTACTAATCAGAGTCTTAGTGTATAAGACTTAAAAGATAAGCGAGGCTATCTCTATACCATTTTTTCTACGGAGATATTTTTTTATCACAAATATGCAAAAGATTCTATCTAGAAAAAAGTATACCTTGAGCGTCGGATCTGTTTGTATCATATAATTAAAAGTAGTTTGCGCTAGATTTTGCTGAGGATAAATTTGTTGCATATTATTCTGTTGGTAGCTGATATACACATTGATGATTTTTTATATCGATACGCTAGCATGCTAGATTTCGAGGTAAAGATTGTAGATGAGGTCGACCATCTGGGAATAGAAGGCGTGGTCGCTGTCGCTTTAGAAGGGGTTTTCATCTAGGATCATTTGAGTGTATTCCCAGATGTTTTTTTGTAGGTGCTGAGTGGGTTGTGGTGTACCTGAGTTTGCTATAATCTACATTAACGCGCATTTGGATCAACTGTTATACGTAGTCTCGGAAATCCGTCTTGTAAACAAGCAACATTTGTTCTTAAATTTATTCCCGATAGTCCTAAAAACAGGCTTTTCCTTAGTAAAACTATTGAATTATGCTTCCGATTCTGCCTCGAGCTTATCCTGTCTTTACTTATAGTTACTTTTGGACTATTCTTATCTTTCTTTCCTTCGGAGTTTGCTTAGTTTCTTCTTTAATTTATGATGGTTGGGTTCTCTCCTGAGAGCTTATTGAGGCTAATGCAGTTGTAGATTATTCTCAGGGTTGTGAGAGATGGGCATTTCGAGAGAGCTTCATAGAAAAGAAAGTACTATTTATTCATAGTCAAAGGCCTGAAATGAGGGGTGCTATGGCTGTGATGGTTTGACTATTGTTGTGAAGGAGACGATAGCATTATTAAGTAGGGTGAATTATAATGTATAATTCTTTCTATTGAGCCAAATCAGTCAGTATTGACCTACTATAGTTTGAAAAATAAAGTAGTCTTACTTTTTTATGCCATTTTTTTTCATTTTTTTTTTTGTTAAAATTTGAATACAATATATCTGCTGGTATCATTCTACGATCTGATATTCTTCAGGCAGCTCGTTCGTATGCGAAATACTCAATCCGAGATCCTTTAACAATCCGTTTTTGAGATCATAAACGAGTCCATGAATGGATAACTTATGTCCTTATTTCCAAGCCTGCTGCACAATTGGTATCCTGGCAACATTAATGACTCCTTGTCTGACATTTAGCTCGACCATCAAGTTTTCGGTCTCTTCGCTTTTGTCGTTCATAAGGATGTCTCTGTACCTGGCTCTGAGCTCGCGAATGTTGGATAACCAGGCTTAAAGAGCACCGAAATCGTGTTTTTTGAAGCATGCTCTGATACCTCCGCAACCGTAGTGACCTGAAACTATGATGTCCTTGACCTTGAGAACTTGGACGGCATAGTGGATAACCGAAAGGACGTTGATATCGGAAGGACACACTACGTTAGCGATGTTTCTATGCACAAAAACTTCTCCAGGAAGAAGCCCCATGATCTCATTAGCCGGCACTCTAGAATCTGCACATCCAATCCAAAGATATTAAGGTGACTGGGTCTCCACCAAACTTTCAAAGAAATGTTAGTTCTTTTTGATCATTTCAGCAGCCCATTTCTGATTGTTAGCGAGGATAGTCTGAAGACCATCATGATCATGCACGTTTTTCTTAATTGACATTTAATACTTTATTTAATAAAAATACCATCGGATCTTGATTAACATGTCATCCATATTATATTGGCAATAAAATAAAGAAAATTTGTTTAGGTTAGTAAGATATGTATTAATCATTTTTATATATTTTTCAGTCTGACAAATTGAATCCATACATGTTACGCATATACTGAAAAACTGGCATCCATAGTGCAGCATACATCGAATGCAAAGCAACTTATGTTACATATCCTTTATAAAATCCAGCTAGTCCTTAGGTGGCCCATACTCTTTTGACCATTTTGCTAAAGAAAAGTGGTATTTTTGTAGTATCTACAAGCGCATATCGGGTGATAATTACTTATAAAGGATTTACGACTGTTGTTGCTATTATGGCAGAAATGATAGAATTTGCTATTATGGCGTATTTCCAGTGAAAGTAATAGGTGAGCATTTCGTAGCTTTGGAATTGGACTGCGGTGTAGAAAGTTTTTGTGGCAAAATAAATTCTCGTTGATTTGTAGAATCTTAGAAGTCCTTCTCTCTAGTAGATCTCTTTTAGACCTTAAAACGCTGAAGAATATTGATATTCTGGCAGATTCATCTATGTAATGCAAACTCTACCTGTATCCTTGTTCTCACTGTATCGAAAGGTAATTCTATGACCATCGTGAGTGCCTATGCAAACCCTGAAATAAAAAAAGGAAAAAAGAGTTTGATTTGTTTGTGCTATGTTAATTTATCTACGAGTTTTGAGGACATTCTCATGAGGTTTTCATAGACGTATACATAAAGGACGATGGGGACAAATGAGTGAGGGAAGGTGAGACTGACACCACGGTATAGACTGCGACCTTATTTTTTTATTGAGTTAAGGATGAAGCTTGAGATGCTGCCTTGAAGTTTTTTATTAGTGCCTTTGAGTCGCGTGGAGATGGTGTCGATGGGGTAGAAAAGGATATCGCCGAGCCAGGAAAAGAAGCCTGAGGCTAGACTGGTGATTCCTTAGTGAAGAAACACGTACCCGGTCTGAATTATGCCTAGCTCATTTAAATATATAAAATAGCAATAGCGATCTATCAATGTACAGATATGTCTGAACAAACCAATACTAAAGATTGATACATTTTTTTGAATATGATTGATATTATGAAAATAAAATCATCTAAGATAATCACTGCATCCTTCGACTCTTGCCGACAACATATTCCACAAAATCTTATCTAAGTCTTGACTCCATATAATTATCGCGCATTTTGGGTGTTCTTCGCCAGCTCATACCAGTCTAGTTCAATCCAGATTGCACTTGCCCTTTATCTTTCAAAGGCAAATATTCAGCTACTTCGTTTTTTAGGCCATTCATTTTTACTTATTATGTTATGCGCATGCTGGGATGCCCTTAGCCTAAGAAAGATAATCTAGCTGGATGGTCTTCGGCTTGAGCGAATATAAAGTATCTTCCTTAGCTGAAATTTGCCTCAAAAAATAGATTTGACTTGGATTTTTCTTTTGCCTGACCTACTAGTTTGAGTAATTTAGCCTTTTACTAACGATAAAGATAAGCTCTGAGACAACCTGTGCCGCCAATATATGATAGAGTGACGCATCCTTGAGCTTATTCGTTAAAATCTAGCTAAATTACGGTCAGTTGTTATTGAGCACTGCGGCCTAAATTAATATGTCCGAAACTTTGATTCACTCTTAGCTGCATTACTTCAATCTTAGTGAACTCATGCACAAATTTAGAAAGCTTGACCCAAAAACTTTGCTACATATCCTGAGAAAGCTCCAAAAGAGGCTATTATTAACCTCTTCTCAGCGAAAGTATGTAATAAAGAGAGTTTTGTCTATCAGTTTAGTGCTGACCTGCATTTTTCTAAGCATGAACAATATAGTTTTTGCGAAGACATTAGCCTACCATACTTAGCATTTTTGCATTTTTCGAAGGATCTTCTTTGACTTTAAGAGGTACAGCGTTACAGCCAGTTAGTAAAGTGAATAATTTCGCAGTTTATGCTCGCTACAGCTGCTAGTACCCTCCGAGAGCTTTGCTCAAAGCTTTCTACAAAACATTGATCCAATATTGTCCACCTAAATCAGTAAAAAATTACCTTTGTGAATCGTAAATAGAGGATTTCCTTATTAATCTGTTTTTACTGTATCATCTAGCAAAAAACATTGCCATTCGTATTCGTTGCAAAGCCAAACTCCAAATCGACTATTACCTAAGGCTTGCTTGCTGTCTTCGAATAGTCTGGAAATCAGCCAATCTCCTCTTTCGCTTAAAATCCAAAGAACTTTCACTAAAAGTTTGAACTTACTTGAAACTAGTTCGACTTCAAGATTGTTTTAACGCATTAGCTGACCTTAAGGATAGATTTAACTAAGTTTTTTCACGTTTCCTTGTTAGGTTTATATTTAATCATGGCAGCCTTTGATGATTTTATTGAACTTTTATGCCTGAAAAGCAACAGAAGAACTGAAAATGTAGTCTATGATTCTTGCCCTTAAAACTCGATTATCTTGCTTTGTTTGGTATGGCAAAGAATTTGCATGAAGATAATTGTTGCGTCGAGTTGTGTTGTAACTTTATTCATGATCTTGAGGAATGAACTCAGAAGCAATAGGAGATGTGATTTATCTTAATCTTTAGCCATCTGTTTGGATGCTGACTTCAAAAGTAAGTTACTTTTGAACTCCAACTTAGTTAGAATTTTTAGATTTAGATTAGCAATATACGTTGTCAGAGACCTAATAGTGCTTTGATTTCACATTTTAGGCAGTTTTTTGTGAATTTTTAGAAACAAATTTCTAAGGAAAAATCATAGATTATTATAAAGCACTCTCTTTTGTTACAATTTTGTCAGTTTCTTGCTGTTTTTTGACGGATTATGGAGCTTTATACTGCTAAAAATCTATTATTTGTTAACTTTTATTAAAAGTATGTTCAACTGTGGGACTTGTCATGAGTTTCATGTTTTATCCTTATGTTAAATTATTTTGTTTACTCATTTTCTGGGCAAGCTTGTGCTACAAGAAAGATGTATATTATTTGGTGACTTCTTGATTCAAATCTGTCTAATCAATTGTAAACACTTATTCCTTTTTGTTTTTGCTTATTTTTCTTGGTCGGATTTGTTAATTTTAAGAAACTGGAGCCATTTACATGCAAGAAACTGGATTTTATTCAGGCTATGCGACATTTTTATACGTTTTAGATTGTTTTCTTTATCCGTTGAAGAAAAGACTTTACGATTTGAAGTATCCGAGAGTTTTTGTAGACTTTTGATTGTTTTTAGAATAAGATTTTATATTTTTACAGTCATTTTATTAAAATTTTTATGAATTTTAATGTTTTTAACAAGTTTTCTCTTATTAAGTAAGATATTTTTGTTAATCTTCAAGATTTTATTTTGAAGAATGTTTTACTTTTTTGCGAATTTTCTTTTCTGGTTTCTAGATCTGACTTTATGAATCGACTTAAAGTTACTTTTCTGAGGGTTCTTCATCGTCTTAAATTTCAGCTTATTTTTGCTATTAAAAAGAAGATTCTTGCTAAACTGGTTCTCGCGTCTGATTTTGAGCTAAAAGTACGCGACTATTATTCTTTTTTATCTTTCCGTAACGAATATTTGAAGTCTAAGTCTTTGCAGTTTCAATAGCTGACTACTCTGTATTTTTATGTGAGCTTTTTTTTTGTTATTTTTTGAGTTTTCTAGGAGTATTTTTTGACTATATTATCTTCTGTTTGCTATTTCGAACTTGTTTATTTGGTGATCTTGATTCATTTTCAGGCTAATCTTCGAACTACTAATGAGCGTTATGTGGATAGATCTGGTGCTAGGTAGGCTCAAGGTGTGCTTCCCTCCAGTTTTTGAATTTTCTATTAGGACCTTTAGCTTTTCTTGGCTGATGAGGCTCGTATCGATAGTGCTGTTGTTGTCTGGGAAGGGCACTTTCTTCATGACTTTATATGTGTGTCTTGTTTTGTGAAAACTAACCTTGAAAAGTAGATTTGTTTGTTGTTTTTCTACTTTTCTTAACAACAAATTTATTATTGCTTTGAGCTCCTTTGGGAACATCATATAACTTTCTGGTTCGTTCATTTTCAGCTTCGTTTCTTGTGTTTTTATGCTTAGATTGCTCTCTAAACTATTAATCGTCGAAATCCTCAGTCTAATGCTGATCTTTATGCTTACTTAAGTGATTAAAATTGCTTCTTTTCGGAGCTTACTTGAGAAAACCTGAAAAATTGTTGCCATTATTTTTGAAATTAGACGAGGTTCTGTTGGGTGGAGAGTTGTTGAACTTTTGAGCCTTCGAGCTGTTTCTGCTCATTGATTTCGGCTTGTAAGGACTGTTCTCATGATTGTTTTTCGTTTCCTATTCAGGATAAGGGTTATTTTGATTTAAATCGTTGATTTTTTACTGGATGCCGCTGATTCTAGCATTTATTTTTTGAATATTGTTTATTTTCTGTTTAGAAAATTGTTATCTAGATAGGCTTTTGGCGATATTGGCACCAGCGCTACTCAAAGCACCCATTTTGCTATTGTTTCTATGTATTTATGACTCATATTATTGAAAATTTTCAGTTTTTTCTTTAAATAATATTTGATCTTTTTTGAATTTAGACTATCTTTGCTGTTATTTGGTAATTTTGATTTAATTTTTATCAAGTGTAGTGCTTGAGTGCTGTTCGTGGTTTTTAATCTTATTTTTTTGTTTAGGCTTAAAAGTTAGCGGATAGTTACTGAGACTATCAGGGATATTTTACTCCTAGGCCCCGGACTGACGGTTATTAGGGCTTGATTGCTTATAGTTTGCCATCTTATAGTGTTTTATGAGTTTCCACTATCCATAGATCTGATGAAGCTTTTGATTTTTTTATTATTATGAAGCATAAACATATTAATCTACTTTATTTGTCTTATCTGCGAAAATATGTGACTACTTTTTCGATGGACTTTTCTATCTCTATTATTTTTGCAGCCTCTATATTTTCTAAAGAATGTTTCTCGGTGGCATTTTTTACTGCGATTGTCGATGTTTCATCTCGAATTATAGATTTCTAGCCTGGACATGCTTGACCTTATCAGAAAAATTATCAAATTTATGCTCTAAGGTATTCATTTCATTCTAAAACTAAGCAATTTTTGATTTAGCTCGAGGGTTATTTATGTATTCAGGAGCCCGGTGGCTCATACCCATTTACTACTGTCCGTTCTATTACTAGATACTAGCAAGATTAATGATCATCTCTTTGCGACCAGAAGCTCCTGCTTTATTACGCAAAATGTCTCTAAGAGTTGATTAACCTGCTAAGTCTCCGACTTTGTCTGAAAAATTGCTAGATTTTCTATCACTGGAAGATTACCTGGTAACTTAAAAAAACTGACGAGACTAAATG
>Ga0169931_10013623_pt1 | contig 11085 bp, 12 predicted proteins | sample Kivu_15m_20L_FD_129675 | JGI IMG/M metagenome (GOLD analysis project Ga0169931, IMG submission 129675) | Freshwater microbial communities from Lake Kivu, Western Province, Rwanda to study Microbial Dark Matter (Phase II) - Kivu_15m_20L... | ecosystem: Environmental > Aquatic > Freshwater > Lake... | reverse complement strand
TTTCGATATCACGCCGTACATCGTCGAAGGTGAGAACCAAATCGTGCTCGCCGTGAGCGACCCGAGCAATGACAGCGAGCAACCACGCGGGAAACAACATCGTCGTCCTAGTGGAATCTGGTACACACCGGTCAGTGGGATCTGGCAAACCGTGTGGCTTGAGCATCTGCCACTCGCGAATCACATCGCCGAGGTGCGCACGTTTCCTGAACTGCAAAGCGGCAGCGTCGACGTTGAGGTGCTGCTCGCCCAGCCCACGCGCTCGCGCACACTTGCCGTCTCGATCACCGTGTTACTCGAAGGCCGCACCGTTGCCCACGTTCTCGCTCGGCCTGAACGCCGCGTACGATTGTTTCTCAACGAGGTCCGTGCCTGGTCACCGGATGAGCCAACGCTCTACGACGTCGAAGTCGAGTTGGTTGTTGTCGAAGATCCGTTGCCGGAGATCGATGGGGACGTCGGTGCAGCGCAAGCAACCCGCGTGCTTCGAAACGCTGACGAGGCACGTGCCTTCGCAAGTGCACGACGCGCGGTCGAACCGACGATGGACCGCGTGCGCAGCTACTTCGGGTTGCGCAGCATCAGGGTCGGGCCACACCCGCGCACCGGCCAACCGACACTGCTCTTGAATGATCGCGCGCAGTTTCACCTCGCTACGCTCGATCAGGGGTGGTGGCCCGACGGTCTGCACACGCCGCCGTCGGATGAGGCGATGCAGTGGGAACTGCAGTTCCTGAAGGACGCCGGCTTTACTGCCGTGCGCAAGCACATCAAGGTGGAACCGGCGCGGTGGTACTGGCATTGCGATCGCCTTGGTTTGCTCGTCTGGCAGGATATGCCGAGCGGCTTTCTGCCGGCACAGTTCGTTGATCCCAACGATCACTTCGAGGCGCTGCGTTCGTCAGCGGCGACTATCGCCTACGAACGCGAACTTGCGGCAATGGTGCGAGGACTGCGTGGCCATCCGTCGGTGGTGTTGTGGGTGCTGCACAACGAGGGCTGGGGACAGTTCGATACCGCACGATTGACGGGGCTGGTTCGTGGCATCGATCCCACAAGACCCGTTGATGCGACCAGCGGCTGGCTTGATGTGGGTGAAGGCGACGTCATCGACGTGCACGACTACGCGCCGGAACCCGCCGCGCCGCAAGGCGACGGTCGACGCGCGTTGGTGATCGGCGAATACGGTGGCATCGGCTGGCCGCATGAGAATCATCTTTGGGACCCGACGATGCGCAACTGGGGTTATCAGACGTTGCTCTCTGAGGACGTAGTGCGCGCTGCGTACACAAGAGTCACCGAGGCTATCGCCCTGGCCGCGCGCGATCATGGAGTATGCGCAGCGATCTACACACAAACGACCGACGTCGAAGGAGAGGTGAACGGTTTGCTCACTTATGACCGGCGTGTGGAGAAGCTGCCTCGGGCGTGGCTTGCGGAGTTGCATGCGCGCGTGCTCCCGCCAACGAAGTAGCGCGGCGAATTTCGGGTGCGCGGGTACAGCAAGGAAAACGTGTTTTCTCGTTTCCCCGGAAGTACTGTCCAAAGTGAAATCTGCAAGGCGTCGTGTCAAAAAGTGATCACCCCCAGCGCATCCGCAAAGTCCCTCTTCCGGAAACATCCCGCATGGCTGCCAGTTCTGGCAGAGCTGTATCGGGTTCTGCAGAACTCACCGCTGGAAGAGACCGTTCGTTGGGGAGTTCCCACCTGGATGTTGCAAGGCTCACTGGTTGTTTCCCTGGTGGCGTTCAAACCCTATGCCGGCCTCTGGTTTCACCAGGGAGCGCTGCTCGATGATCCCCTTGGTGTTCTGGTGAGACCCGATGGCAGCAGCACCAAGGCACAGCGCCAATGGCGATTTACTGAGGGTGACAAGGTCAGTTCGCGAAGAGTGCAGGACTATCTGCGCCGGGCGATATTGCTTGCAGAGAAGGGTCGCAAGGTAGCGTCTGAACGCGGGCGCCCGGTTGATGTGCCTCAAGCGCTCGCGCGGTTGGTTGATGCCGACGAGCGCCTCAGGGCGGCGTTTGACGCGTTGTCGTTATCCAAACGACGTGAGTACGCTGAGTTCATTGCGCAGGCACGGCAGGAAGCTACCGTGCTCCGCCGGCTCGAGAAAATTCTGCCGATGATCCGCGAAGGCGTCGGTTTGAACGACAGATATCGTTGAACTGCGCCGTGCTCCCAGCGTACGGCCGTCGGCGTTTATCCCCGCCAGACGCGTTTGTTCATTGACCCGAACATCTCTGACAGCTCTACCCGTGTCGGGGTGATTTTCACAGGCAGGAAATTCGGATCATCAGGACCGGTGGATCCAAACTGCGTCAAGTCGTAGTCGATCGCCTTCCAGGCCCGATGTTTGTCGGCGCTTGAAGAGCAGAGCTCCGCTTTCCCTCGTACCAACACGTGTATGAAGTCCGGTGGTGCCACCTGGTACTGTACATCCACGTTCGGGTTCGCACGCATCTGTTGTGCTTTCGGTGATTGTGGACCGGTGGCGAACCAGAGGACCTTTTCACCGTTTTGAAGCTCCCAGGTGGGATGCACCATACGGACGCGAGGCTGATCACCGGCCACAGTGGCAACTGCACACCACACGGCTTTCTTGCACGCCGCGTCAACTGCCTCGAAAAACGACTGCTCGTCGGCTGGGGACATGTTGCTCATCAGGGCTCCTTTTTTGTTGGATTTTTCAAAGACCGATAGTGACATCGTGCGCTACCCTTAATCCACCTCGGCAGAACAAACCAGAATTTTGAATCCCAGTCTTTCGCCGGATCTGCACCAAAGAAGTTTCACAGGTGCATCAAGAACGCCCCGTGTCTGAGCCAACCGTCCGCAGTGGTTTTGTCCAGAGCGGCAAAGCCCTGTTGAGATTTGAAGAAGCGGGCGTTGGTGTTCCGATGATCTTGCTGCACGCGGGGGTAGCCGACAGCCGTCAATGGAACCATGAGTTTGAAGTATTCCGGGATCGATATCGGGTGATTCGTTATGACCTGCGTGGCTACGGACAGAGTGAGCCAGTGGATGAGACTTTCAGCCACCTCGGTGATCTTCGTGTCGTACTTGCGGTGCTCGGAGTAGACGAACCTGCGATCTTCGTGGGTTGTTCCATGGGTGGCAGTCTTGCCCTCGATTTCGCGCTTGAACACCCGGGAAGGGTTGAAGCCCTGGTGATGAGCGGTTCAGGCCCGAACGGTCTCAAACTCGACGTACCACGGCCAACGCTCTTCGACGACATCAAGGAAGCGGATCATCGTGGTGACCTACAGCGTGTGGCAGAGTTGGAAACTCAGCTCTGGTTCGATGGCCCGGGTCGCCATCCGAGCACGATTGATCCGGATCAACGGGCGCTCGCCTTTGCCATGAATCGGCAGGCACTCGCACATGAAGCGAAGGGCCTGGGACGTCGAGAACCGGGTGTCGATGTTCCGGCTGTTGAGCGGATGAACCAGCTGAAATGTCCATTGCTCATTGTCGTCGGGGCACACGACATTCCGTTCATTCATGCTGCCGCGGACTTCATGCGGAACAAGTGTCCGCAGGCGAGACGCGTCGGACTCGCGGATGCCGGACACCTCGCGAATCTGGACAGACCGGAAGCGTTCGAGCAGGCCCTCTGCAACTTTCTCAAGTGACGCGCCCTCAACCGATCATTCATGAAGCATGCGGGATGAACACCACTTCGATCGCTGCGTGTACAGGTACAGGCAAAACACGGCGAACACACCGTGCAAGACGACATCAACAAACAGTTCATCGGCAATGACCAGCGCAACGGCTATCGCCAGGTGAAAGCTGAAGAGGATACCCAACACCACCCCAGTGGCTGCATGGCTTTCCCGATGCGGCCAGGCCCAGAAAACAGCGCTACCCACAGCAAGCGCCACAAATCCGTAATTCCAGGCCCACAACACCGCGCTCTCGTTTTCTGCGTCCACCAGAAAGTCGGGCAAGGCGAACAAGGCAAGAGCGCCAACAGTTTCGATCAGGAGGTTTGCGACCAGAACAGCGGAATAAACCGTTCTCAGTTTGCTCATCCGGATTACTCCAGCCAGATGCGATGAATGTTGAGCTTCCGCCCGGCGTACTCGCCAGTCGTATAGACGAATACGTCGTGAATCTGATCGCCTTCGTGTGAGAGATCTTGGATGTCCCAGCGAACGTTTCTACGGTTTTCGGTCACGGTGGCGATGGCGAAATTGGTGAGACCATCGCCGGGTTTCAGCAACAAGCCGACGAAGACATCCAGCGGTGGTCCCGGATCGACCGAACAGTCGCAGACGAGAGATGTGTAGCCCTGCCAGTTGCCCACCGGATCAGTGAGGTGGATACCGGGCCAGGGTTTATCATCCACCGTCAGCTGCAATCCGAGTCGAGTACGGTGGTTATGGTCAACCGTTGTTTCCGTCCGAACCAGGGCGATTGAGAAGGCCGACTCACTGTTCAGCAGTTCGGGGAATTTGTGGTGGAGCGAAGCCCAGGCGGTCATATTCCACAATAACGGGCCAGCGGCCAGGCACAACAACGCGACAAAAAGCGGTCGGGCGATTCTCTCGAGACCAGAACTCTCACCAGCTGCATTGCCAGCACGATTTTTGGAAAAGCCGGTGTGCCAACACCAGGCAAGAACGCCACCGAGGAGGTTGCGGGTGAGATCCAGCAGATCAGCTTCACGATCCGTCAGGAGCTGCACGCCTTCTGAACCCAGCGCGATCAGAAGCGCAACCGGAATTGCCTGGCGCCAGGAGCCCAACAGTCGATGCAGCAACAGCGTGATCAGAAAAAACCAGGGCACGTGGAGAGTGTTGTGCAGCGTCAGGCGGATCACGGAATCGCCTGGGACGCTGAGCAGTTGTTGGGCCGTCAGCAGCAGAAGCAACAGAGCGGCTACCAAGACCAGATGTCGTCCGGAAGGAGAAGTGCCACTTTGAAGTTGCGTAAGGATCATCTGAAGAGCCAGTCAATGGACTGCGTTGGTGGAGAAGATCTCCACGTTCAGGGCCGTCCCGGCACACTGAAGGGGAGCCGTTGTTGGTCATTGTAGTCAGATGGAGCGTCCTGGTATTGGTCGTGATGGCGGTCGTACTTATCGGCGGGCGCTGGTTCGCTCAAGCTGCTCGACAGTCCTTTGGTTCCGGTCTCGAGGCGATCGCTAACTCATTGGACGTCAAGGTCGATAGCACGCCCTGGCAGGTGGACTGGCTACGACAGGTTGTGGCGGCGAAGGACGTCAGCGTGTCGACCAGGGAAGGCAAGCGTCTGCTGGATGCACCGTTGGTTGAGGTCGATTTCAGAATATGGAAATTGTCAGATGGATGGCGGTCGGCCATCTGGCAGGTCTACGTTCATCGGCCGGTTGTTCGAGCGGCAGATGCCAGTAGTGAGTGGATCTCTAACCATTTTGCTGAGGCAACCGGTTCGAAAGCCGCGTTTGTGTTGGGTCGCTTCTATGCGGATGTCGTGACGGTGGAGTTTGATGATGGCAGCCGCTGGGACAACGGCGTGTTGGAGCTCAAGTCCCTGGCAATCGATCAAACGGCTGATGCAGGGACGATCGGCGGTGACTTTGCGATGCAGCTGCATGCCCGCGTGGTTGAGCGGAGCGGCAGCAGGAAGGTCAGCGTCTGGCGGCGTTATGATTGCCCTGCACGAGAAGGCGAAATCAACTCACCTGCAAATGCTCGCAGCAAAGCGAGTGAGGTGCTTTGTTTAACCCAATCAGCCCAAGATAGCCACGATTCAGTTATCCGTGACTGAAGTCCTTTGTTTGATTGCAAAGGTCTCAGCTGATGACACCCTCACCCGTGAGCTTCTCGATCCGTGCGGCAGGAATCGCAAAAGCCTCGAGTACTTCGCGCGTGTGCTCGCCGTGATCCGGACTCGGCCGGGACGGAGCCAGCCGCTCACCGCCAAATCGCGCGGGTGATTTGACGATGCGCATGCGCCCCATGAGCGGGTGCTGGATCTCCTCCACGGTCTGATTGGCAGCGAGCTGTTCCTGCGCCAGCACTTCATCACGCGTGAGGCAACGGGCGCAGGGCACATCGGCTTCTTTCAGCCGCGCCATCACTTCTTCTGTGGTGTACTGCAGATAGGCTTTACCCACCAGCGCTTTGAACTCAACCAGGTTGGCGACCATCTTCTCGAAACTGTTGAAGCGTTCATCTGCGAGCAGATGCTCCATGCCCATTGCGATCAATGAGCGCATCTGCATCTCCTGGGTGGCCGCGGAGATCGTGACCGCGCCGTCCTTGGTGAGGGTAAGGTCGTACAGCAGATCGATGAGCATCGGGCCGCGTTCAATGTCGTTGTCGAGGAGCGTGTGGTTCTGGAACCCGTCCGGAAAAATGAAGAAAAGGCCGGCATCCAGTATGGATAGATCGATGTGTTGACCCGCGCCGGATTTCTCTCGTTGGTAGAGAGCGGCCGTCACCGCCTGGCAGGCGGTATAGGCGGTGATCTTGTCGCAGATCAGGGTGCGGAAGAATGCAGACTCACCGCCGCGACCCTGGGTAGCAGTCAGACCCGCCGTGGCCTGAATGATCGGATCATAGGCGGGTGCATTGCCGAGAGGCCCTTCCTTGCCGAAACCTGAAATTGCCGTGTAAACGAGCCGAGGGTTGATTGCGCGCAGTGCTTCGGAACCGAGGTTGTGTCGATCCATCACACCCGGCCGGAAGTTGTGAATGAACACATCCACTTGCGGGACCATTTCCCGAATCAGCGCCTGACCTGCCGCCGATTTGATATCGACCCGGATCGCCTGCTTGCCACGATTGCAGTTGGCGAACAGCGATGAGATGCCGGCTTTGCTGGCGCCGATGTAACGCATCGGGTCGCCCACCCCGAGTGGCTCAACCTTGATTACGCTGGCACCCTGTTCGGCCATCATCATGGCGGCGAAAGACGCCGTAATCATGGTGGAGAATTCCATGACGGTGATGCCTTCAAGTGGTTTCATTTGATTTTCCCGCTGCTGTTGGATTGTTTGTCTTGATGCGCCACGGATTTGGAGCCGCTGAAGGGCCCTCCTGATGACCGGGGGCAGAGTAGCGGCACTTGTACCGTCTGACCAACCGGGAAAAACGATACGTGAAAAAAGCAGGACGGGCGGTGCCGGGTTGTTGTAGAAGTACCGCCGCGGGCTTCCGATCAGGTGATCTTGCCGGGCAGCGAGAGATCGCGATGAGAATTGAAACAATGGGAGCGAAGCGATGAGTCAACGTGCAACGGCATGGAACACCGTGATGACGGCGGTGCCGGGTGAGCAGGACTTCGAGATACCGGCATCGGCCATCGACGGTGTGTTGCCGCCGGAACTCGCGGGAGGGCGTCATCTGCAGAATGGACCCGGTTGGACAAAGATCGGCGATCGTCTCGCCCATCCGTTCGATGGTCATGGTTTCGTGCGTTCGCTCACCTTCACTGCGAACGGCGGCGCCCGCTTCCGATCCCGATTCGTGAAGACCCCGGCATACCTTGCAGAAAAGGAAGCGGGTCATCTGGTGCACAAAGGTCTCGGTACCAACGTCAGCGACAATCTGATCCGCAACCTCCGTGCCAGCGGACCCCGCAACGTATCCAATACCACGATCCAACCCTGGGCAGGACGGCTGATTTCAGGATGGGAAGGCGGACGCCCCTACGCGCTCGATCACGAGACCCTGGAAACTCTGGGTGAAGAAACCTTTGGCGGTGCCTTGCCCGACGCGGCGTTTCTGGCGCACGTTCGCATCGACACGGGCGCCAACCGCCTTGTGGGTTGCAACATCTTGCGCGAAATGCCATCACGATTCGTGTTCCGCGAATTCGACTCGTCGGGAAAGCAGGTGGCAGAACGGGAAGTCGTAATCCCCGGGCTGCACTTCGAGCATGACTTCGTTGTCACACCTCGCTGGTATGTGCTCGCCGGCAACCCCATGAAGGCCAGCCTGCCCAAATTCGCCAAAGCGATGCTGGGCATGGGGTCGTTGATCGAGGCGATGCGCACTGACGCATCGAAACCGGGCGAATTGTATCTGGTCCCTCGTGGACGTCCCGGACCTATGCGCTCCGTTCGCCTGCCGCAAAGGTCTTTTGTTATCCATTTCGCCAACGCATACGACACCGCCGCCGGTGATTGTGTTGTGGAACTGTGTGCTTTCGAGAATTTCGAATTCGGGGGTGAGTTCGGGTTTATGGGACCGAAAGCGCCGTTGGATCCGGACTTGCCTGACCGGCGCCCGTCATTCCAGCGGCTGTATCGCGCCACCATCCACGACGATGCCGATGCAGCCCGGTGGGAGCAGCTCTCGGAGTACGGCATGGATTTTCCGCGGGTGCATCCTGAGCGCGAAGGTTATTCAGCACCCGCAATCTACGCGTCAACCCGCAGCGGCAAGATCAAGTCGGATCCGTTCGATTCGATCGCCCGTGTTGATGGCTCGGATCGTGATCGCCCGACGGAGGTGTGGTCCGCAGGTGTGGGGCAGTTCGTTGGTGAACCGGTGTTCGCGCCACGCCCCGGCGGAAAAGACCTGGACGATGGCTGGGTGGTGGCGCTGGTGTACGACGGTCTGAAGCAGGAAACAAAGGCATGCGTGTTTGATGCTGCTGATCTGCCAAAAGGCCCTGTCGCTTCGGTGCCTTTGCCTCTGCAGCCCTACGGATTCCACGGTTTCTGGGAGGGTGCTGCGCCGTAGCCTGAGGGGCTCCCGTAGCTGCAGTCCAGGCGGCGGGTGTCAGATCTGCCGGATGAACACGGGTTTGCGTTTCTCCAGGAACGCGCGCATTCCTTCCATGGAGTCCGCGCTGCCACGGTTTTCCGCCACTGCGCTGATTTCATCTTCCATGGACTGCGCGAGGGACTTGGTCTCGTGTCCGACGATCACCCGCAGCATCGTCGTCACAGCCGAGCGGGGCTGCCGGGCCAGCTCCTCGCCGAGCTGCTGGGCCCGGAGCTTGATGTCGGCGAGCGGAACGAGCTCTGTCACCAGACCAATTCGGTAAGCCTCAGCGCCGTCGATCTTGCGACTGCGCAGGATCATGTCGAGTGCGTATGTGGTCCCGATTACGCGAGGCAGGCGCGCTGAACCACCCCAGGCCGGGACCGTACCCAAATCGAGTTCCGGCAGCCCGATCTGCGCACCGGTGTTGGCTGCTAGCCGGAAATGGCAAGCCAGCGGCAATTCCAGCCCGCCTCCCAGGCAATATCCAAAGAGTGTGGCGATCGCGGGTTTGCCGCCATTCTCGATCATGTCCAACACGCGATGCCGCTGTCTGAAGAACGCCTCCGGACTTCCTGCCCGACGCACTCCCTCCGGAATCTGCTTGAGGTTCATTCCGGCCGAAAAGTGCTCCAAACCTTCCCCGGTGAAGATCAGGGCCCGGATCTGATCATCGGCCAACACCCGCGGAAGTTGCGCTTCGAGTTGATCGATGTACTCGAGGCTCATCAGATTCCACGGCGCGCCGTTGATGCTGAAGGTGGCAACGTGATTGGAGACTGAAAACAACAGTGACTGGCTCAAGTTCGGTACTCCCTTCGTCCGCTCTACGCCCCGAGAAGGCTGCGGCCACGCGCTTCGGCACACGTATCGAAGCCCATGCTCGCGTGATGTGCGCCGACATTGATGTTGCGAAACGCGGTCTGGATCGCACCACCTCGATAGACGGTGTGTGCGCCGCTGCCTTCGTAGAGCCGATTGACGGCGCGGCGGCTAAGCTCGGTCACATAGGCCGCATGCCATTGATAACGCGCGATGTGCGTCTGGTCGGCGCGCTCGCCGGCAGCCATCATTCGTTCGAACTCGGTGTTGCCGTCCGCCAGCAGCAGTTCTGCGGCGTGCAGCTCGATACTCGATTCCGCGGCGCGCATTTGGGTGGGAACGTGTTCGGCTTTACGGGCGCCGGTGGCCACGTTTTTGCGAGTCTTCGTGTGGGTGAGGAACGCTTCGAGTGCGTATTTTGCCGAACCAAGAATGGCCGCGGCGCCGGCGAATGCGAGGTTCTCCATCACCGCGATGTGGTACAGGTTTACGCGTCGCGTGTGCTCACGGTGTGGTTCTGCGGCACGAAGAGATCCTCGGCGACTACATCCTTGCTGCCCGTGCCCAGCAGGCCGAGTACATGCCACGTGTCGACGACGGTGACATCTCGTTTCGGAACGACGACGTGTACGGAAGGTCTGCCTTCTGCAGAGGCGCAGCCGAGCATCACCCAGTCGCTGCGATCCACACCGCTGCAGAATTGCCAGCGACCATTGACCTTCATGCCGCCATCCACCGGTTCCGCCGCACCCTGTGGCGCCAGCGTGCTGGCGACGTTGCCGTCACGGCCGTCGCCGAAAACCGCCTCTTGTAGCGCCTGCGGAAACGATCCCAACATGTGGTGATGACCGCCCATCACCATCAGCACCCAGCCGCTCGACGGGCAGAACTCGGATACACGTATAACGGCTGCATGGAAGGTACGTGGGGTCATCTAGTAACCGCCGAAGTGCTGTGGTGCAGGGATTCGGAAGAGCCCGGCGGTTTGCATCATTGCCATGCTCTGTGGCAACACTTCGCGCGCCTCATCACAAGCGTTAGCGCCTGCGCGCAGCGACGGGCCGATGGCTTCGATGCGCTCCATACTCTGATCGTGGGTGGGAAGAGTGGAGGTTGTCATCGGTGTTTTTCCTCGTGATCGGTCACGCCGGGTCTAGCCATAAGCCAACGTGATGTTCCGCTGGGGTAGACGCTGATGGCAATGGGGCCGTGAAGTCCATTGCAGCGCACCAGTAGTTCGATCTCATGTCAAACTCCGATATCAACCCTCGTCCAACTGCAATGGTTGGCCGGCGATACAGTCGACCTGGGAACTTTCGCTTTGATGCAGGCAAGTGGTTGCCTGCGCGCTGAATGCGACGTACAGACACAGGTGCCGATTTCGTCCTGTTTCTGGCTCAAACGAACGGTCTCATCCACTTGCAGGTGGCTTGCCTAAACGATAGTGGGAGTTCCCCCGGCTCTGCCGGGGTGGCAGTAGAAGTTTGACATTTTCGGGAGTCCATCGCGGACACTCCGCCAGTGAGCCGGCGAAGCGCACTGAACGGAGAATCCG
>Ga0169931_10013621_pt1 | contig 11087 bp, 7 predicted proteins | sample Kivu_15m_20L_FD_129675 | JGI IMG/M metagenome (GOLD analysis project Ga0169931, IMG submission 129675) | Freshwater microbial communities from Lake Kivu, Western Province, Rwanda to study Microbial Dark Matter (Phase II) - Kivu_15m_20L... | ecosystem: Environmental > Aquatic > Freshwater > Lake ... | reverse complement strand
GTTGCCCTTCCTCCCCTTGGAATTCCTGTACGAATCGATTTATGGACCGATTGCGATGCTTCGTTGCATGCTCTGATCAATGACACATCGACTGTGAACGAAGATTCCATTCAAAATATTATCCCCGCTCTTGAGCACAACATGGAACCGAGTCGCCATGGATGGCTTATCTCCCGCGGTCGAATCTTCGATCTCGAGGGTCATCTTGAGGGTTATCGCGATGGAAATCATCACGAACTCCCACGCGAGATTTGTCGTCGGAACATCGAGGCATTGGATGCTCTAGATCGTTTGAGACCCGGCGGCGCTCAAGGGACAGATTCGGAAAACGGAGGAATGTGGCATCGATGGCGGGATTACCTCATCCACGAAACCCAATCCATGTTGATCGCATGGACAGAGCATGGGCCTATAGCGGATGCCGGTGAATACAACGCCTTGGTGAATAGGTATTTGGAGTTAGCGTCACTAGGGAATCCCAAAACATCGCTGTTCGCGCGAGGAGGGAACAAAACCCTTGGCAACAGTATCGATGCCGACCTCTATCGCCCTATTACCCAGCAACCCGGGGATGAACCGGCGGACCTCAGACTAGCATTCGCATGGGATCGATTGCTGGCCACATTAAGCATGGGTCTGCTCGTAGTTTTGGCTCCATGGGCTTGGCTGACTTTCGGCAGGCCGATACAAAGCAAACCATGGTGGCCGCTTGTTCTGATCGGAGCAGGGATCTGGCTAGTGACCGGAACCTGGATCCCCGGTTTGATGCTGACCTTGCTGGCTCTGATCTTAGCGATCGATTCGTATCTGATTCTCAACGAGCGATTTCGACAAACCGGGACTCGCGCACCACGGTGACTTTGATTTCGCCGGGATAGGTAAGTTGCTCTTCGAAGGCTTTCGCAATGTCGCGGCAAACTTTGGCAGCTACCGAGTCGTCGGTATCCTTGGAGCTGACGATCACTCGCAATTCTCGACCCGCTTGAATCGCAAAGGCTTGTTCCACCCCCTGGAACCCCTTGGCGATTCCCTCGAGTTCCTCCATCCGTTTGATATAGCGTTCGAGGGACTCGCGACGCGCCCCGGGGCGGGAGGCGCTGCAGGCATCGGCAGTAGCTACGAGCAGCGTGTAAGGATGCTCGGTGGTCAGCTGATCGTGGTGTCCGAGGGCTGCATGGACGACATGCTCGTTCTCGCCGGATCGTTTGAGCAAGTCGGCGCCGATCTTTGGGTGGCCTCCTTCGAGTTCATGGTCGGCCGCCTTGCCAATATCGTGCAGCAGTCCACATCGACGGGCCAAGTTCGCGTTGAGTCCGATCATTTCAGCCATGAGCCCCGATAGGAACGCGACCTCGACACTGTGGCGCAGGACATTCTGGGAATAGCTGGTTCGGAAGTGGAGCCGACCGAGCATTTCGGTCACACGCTCGTTAAGCCCCTGCAGATTGACCTCTTGGGCCGCCTCCTCACCCTTGCGGCGAATAAATTGCGACATCTCTTTCTCAGTTGCCGCGATGATCTCCTCGATTCGAGTCGGATGAATGCGGCCATCGGTAACCAGTTTGGCCATCGACTGGCGAGCAACTTCACGGCGCACAGGGTCAAAACCGCTGACGATCACCACGCCGGGCGTATCGTCGATAATCAGATCGCAGCCGGACGCCTTTTCAAAAGCTCGGATGTTTCGCCCCTCTCGACCGATGATGCGGCCCTTCATTTCATCGTTCGGTATATCGATGCTGCTAGTCGTGCTCTCCGAAGTTTGTGCGGATGCATACCGCTGCATAGCGGTCAACAGAATGTCCTGCGCTTTCTGTTGAGAAACCTCTGCCACTTTCTTCTCATGCTGAAGGATAACTTGACCAAGCTCCCCCTGAAGTTCTTTTTCGAGCAAGCTGAGCAACTGTTTTCGAGCTTCGTCTTTCGACAATCCCGTCACCCGTTGCAGATCGTTTTGGACTTGATTGACCAGCTTCTCGTACTGCTGAGACTTGCGGTTCGCGTCCTCCATTTTTTCAGAGAGCTTTCGCTGCGTGCTCTCGACAAGCTTTTCTTTGTTCTTCAAGTCATCGTTGCTCTGCTTGAGCTGTTGATCCCTGCGTTCCAACTGAGACTCGCGATTGCGGAGTTCCTCCCGTTGCTGGTTTTGCTCAGAGTCAAACTTCGATTGCAGTTGGAGCAATTTCTCTTTCTTCTCCAGTTCTGCGGTCTTGATGAGATTCTCGCCATCGAGCTTGGCTTGATCGAGGAGTCTCGCCGCTTTGCTTTTCGCGTCGTTCCCCATCAGCTTGTTGACCACCAAGGCAACCACTGCGCCGATGGCGATGCCGAGGACCAGGGGGATTGTCCAGGCAACCATACCGCCCCCCGAATCGGTTTGAGCAAGAAGGCCGATCGCCCCATGAGTCAAAATGGCCATGGGGCTCCAGTGTGGTGCGAACACGTTTTCGTTTCTTTCTAGGTCGTTAGCGCGGCGGCTCCGCGAAACGGCTCAGTTCAACCTCGATCGGTTGGTCGTGCTCGCATGAGATTCGAGTTCTCCACCCTTGAAAACTTTCATGGGATCCCCCATCGGATCATCGGTAGCCCTTTGCGTGGAGCGACCACCGTCGGGGAGGGGTGCTCCCGCTACAGTTCCAAGGGGGAGTTGGGATTCCTCGATTCGATTTCTTACGTGCCGTTGATAATCGGATTCCGGTTCTTGGTGCCCCTCATCGGTCGCCGGAACTGCACCCAAGAGGGTGTGGACCGACGGATGGGCGGAAGGAATTGCGGTCGAGCGCGGCTCGAACGCAATCCAAGCGATCCACGCAAGGACGAGCACAGCTAGAATGACGGAAGGCACAAGGAGAATCATGCTACAAAGACCAAGCGACTGGCCGAACCGACGACCGATCGGGAACTATCCGTTCAAGGAACAGCACCGCGAGGTGAGGGTTCTCGTTTAATTCCAATTGCCACTCATTGCCAAGCCTCGGGAACATTGCATTCCTCCGCTCGGTACGAAAAGCACACGAGAGTGTATCACACCCCGGTGTATTAAGAAACAAGGAAGCTAGAAAACGATTCTCAGCACTCGTAGGCTTCGTCATCGTAATCGCACTGGTCAATGCCGAGGCGAGATCGCAAGTCGGAGAACTGTCTGGCAAAGCGATCGGTGCTGCTGTGCACATGCTCTGCTTCGGTGATGAATCGCATTTGATCATCGGGATAGACGTCGTGCTTGATCAGAATCCGTTCAAAGATTTCCAGCGGAGAACCGTAACAAACAAGCAATTTGTGCTCGTCAAACTGAATCTCTTGCTGTTTCCCTGGGTTGAGAACCGCAATTCCGGTGCATCCATCGTTGAGGAGCATGTCCTCGAATTCGTAAAGGGCGCTCTTCAAGACCGGCACGTCGATGTGCTCGCGAAATAGATCGAGATGCTCGCCGGAATCCCCGCAATGACTGGTTTCCAAGACAACATCCACTCCGGAACCCAAGCAATCGAGCAAGTCCATAAACAGGTCGAAAAGTCTTTCGCGAGACGCGGATGCCATGATCACTGGAATTCGGCTTCCCGTCTTCGGGTCATTGTAACAATCGTGCCGAAACCCCTGCTTGGGAATTACCTGCAGATCGAATGAGGGTCGGACCGCATCGGTCAAATCGAAGGCTCCGTATCGGAATTTCTCCATGTGGGCTTCGAGTTGATCGCTGCTTAACGATTCAAAACTCGATGTTGGAGTTGAACGGATAGGAGCATCGCTGTTGGCCGCTGCATTGGACCGATATCCTGGTACACTACCCATGGAAGTCGCTCGTATTGGTCTGCTTGGATTTTGGATCGACGAAATAACAAATCCCTCAGTTCTCGCTGAGGAACACCAAAACCTAGGTCACTCGCCCGGCAAGCAATCCGATTCCGGATTCTTTTCCTGGCTTTTGTTCTCGTCATAATCGATACAATCTGCCGACCGGCCGATCGTTCCTGGAAATGCCTTGGTTTTGCGCGTACGATAGGGTTCAATCCGACAAGACGCTTGTCTCGGCTTGGATTACGCTGGATAAGTGGCAATAGCCTCTGCCACGATCGTTTAGCCGAACTTTTCCATACGCGCGGGAACATTCCCTTTTCTATGAGATCTCATCGCACACACCCTCTCGAAGTACCGCTGCGCTTCGGCTTAATCTGCGGTTGCTTGACACTGGTCAGTTCGACGTTCATCGGATGCGGACCGAGCGACGAGGAACGAGAGCGTTTGAAGGCTTCCATGCTGCGGGAAATCGGCCTTCCCGAAACCAAGGGGGAGGGTAACCGATCCTCTACCGAACCCGAGATCCCGAAAGATCAAGTTGAAACAGCATGGATGACTCCGTCAGCTCTCCCCATCGAGGACTGGGAAATCCAATACATCGGAAACGAACCGGTCGGTTTTTTCTACAGAAAGATCGAACGCGCCGCCGCGCAAGGGCCGGATACTCTCCGATTGACCGCTCGCAGCCGAACTCGGCTTCGCGGACGCGAAAAGGAAGTGGAACAAAAAATCGATTTCGTCGCCTTCGAGAAAGAGAACGGCGATGTGATACGTTTTGAAGGCTCGGTCGAAGTCGGTTCGAGAACGAATCGTTTCGAGGGTCTGGTTCGTGACGGAAAACTCCAATTCAATACCAATCTCTTCGGGCGAGGGGATTCGATACGGATCGGTTGGAACGCGCTCGACCGAGGCCCCTTCGCGATCGAGCAGTCCTTGATGCGTTCACCGATGAAGGAAGGTGAACAACGCCAACTGAGATACTTCGATCCCCTGCTGGGCAGACCGATCGATGCCCAATTGACCGCTTACGATTACTTCGAGACCCCGACCTTCGAAGGAAAAAAAGAAAAGCTTCTTGAAATCCAAATCACGTCCAATGCCAAGGATGATGTGTTCAGCTCCCAGGTTTGGGCCGACCCTCAGGGCCGCATTCATAAACGCTTCAACCCCTCGCTCGACTTGCGTTCGTTCCGTTGCGAAAAGGAATCCGCGATGGTTGTCGTCAACCAATCGGAACTCGCCGACTTAACCCTCCGCCCTGTGCCCCTCGGCGGCGCGTTACCACTCGGGACAACCAAACCGGTTCGATTCCGCGTTGAAACCATCGATGCCCAATACGCGATCGACCTGCCTAGTCGCACCCATCAAGTGGCTCGAACCATCAAGGAACGAAAGCTCGACATCACCGTTTATTCAACGGCTGAACTGATCGAACTGATCGCTCCGATCGAGGGTCTCGAGCAAGAACCCCAACCAGGTGATGGATCCTTGGCCAACTCGTTTGTGATCGATACCAACCATCCAGAGATTCAGCAAGTCGCCAAGGAATGGTTGCAGACGGAGAACATCGCATCGAGCGATCCTGTCGCCCGCCGCGTGTCCGCATTTTGCAAAGGTATCTCCCAGCGTTTAGAAACGATTCCCTTCGACCGGCGAGTCAGTGCAGGTCACACCACGTTGGCTACCGGTAAGGGTGACAGCTTCGACGTTGCGGCTCTTCTAGCAGCAACCTGCCGAAGCGATGGCATCCCCGCTCGCATCGCTATCGGGCTGAGATGCGACACCAAAGTCCAACCCCTGGTCATGGGACTGCATGCGTGGACCGAAATTCATGACGGCCAGCGTTGGCTTCCGTTCGATGCATCGCTGCGGACCGCATCTCCATCAGCCGACTCCACATCGTCTTCAACCAACATCGCCGGAGCAGTTGCGGCCGATCGGATCAAGTGGGTCGATACGAATTGGAACAGCATCAACCCGTATGAGAGTATCCTGCAGTTGGCGAGGCATCTATCGATGCTCGAAATCTCGGTGACGCGCGGTACTCAGTGACCAAATCATGAGCAACTTCACTACCGCCGAACGCCGATGGTTCTGGGCAATGGTGCTGTTTGCTCTATTGATCCGCCTGGGGGCTGCTTGGTACTGGCATGACCAGACCCTTCGCTCGGGCGCAACGTTTCGATTCGGTGATAGCCACTCGTACTGGATCATGGCAAGCAATATTGCCAACGGTGGTCCCTACCAATACGGGAGCGAAAACTCCAAGATCTTTCGAGCACCCCTCTATCCTCTGCTGTTGACACCCTGGACGGTAATCCCTCGAAGCTGGGGGCCCTGGGAGGATTCGAGTGCAAGCGTACACGTTTCAGAAAATAGCGGACCATCACCCAATGGCGTTTGGTGGGCCCGCTGCATGGGCTGTCTGTTCGGCGCCGTCGCTGTCGCGTGCATCATGGTGATGACCCGCTCGATTGCTGGCTCCCACCTCGCGTTGCTCTCTGGGATCTTCGCATCGCTTTATCCGGGGGCTGTTGCAATGAGTATCTTTATTCTCAGCGAAGCGGTCGCGACACCTCTTGTTGTCCTGTCCTGCACCATTTTTCTCTTCGGACTCCGTGAAAAAAATTCGCGGAATCAAGCCTACGCAGCAGCGGGTCTGGCTTTCGGACTAGCATGCCTGGCTCGCCCCAGTTGGAGTCTCTGGCCCCTGGTTTTGATCCCCTTTGCTATCGTTTCGGCGAAACCGACTTCATCGAGCGATCTGATCCGTCATCTTCGGAGCATCGGCCTGTTCTGTGCCGCAACCATGGTAGTGATGACACCATGGTGGATTCGGAATTACACGATTACCGGCAAATTTGTACCCACCACGCTCCAAGTCGGAGCCAGCCTGTACGACGGTTGGCATACGGGCGCTTCGGGGAGTAGCGATGAAAATATGGACTTCGTCCTCCCGTTCCTCAAAGAGCAACAGATTGAGGATGAAATGCTAGCTAAACAGGGTAAGCCGTTGGAATCGACCTTCGAGTGGCGAGTGGATCGCCGAATGAAGCAAGCGGCGATCGTATGGGCCTGGCAAAATCCATCTGACGTTATTCGTTTGGGATTGGTAAAGTTGGGGAAGATGTGGACACCTATGCCGGTTGCCAAAGAGGTGCAACCGTTGGTCCGTTGGTCCGAGGGATTGGGTTATTCAGCCCTGGTGGCTGGTGCGGTGATCGGAGCATGGTGTTTGCGTCGGGAACCGGGAGCGTGGCTTGCATGGATGCCGTGTCTATATCTGGCTCTATTGCATTCGATCTTCATCGGATCGGTGCGGTATCGGCATCCAGGAGTCTTGCTGCTGTGTCCTTTGGCGGCCGTAGGATGGATGATGATCATCGAATGGATTCGTAGGCGTGATTCCCGAACAGCCCAGCGACAAACCGATTCCCCGTGAACAATCCGCGAAGCCGTTGCGTCGCTCGGGTGGTTATCGTTTGCTGTGGCTGATTCTTGTCGCGGTCGCAGGGCTGCTTGGCTATTTTCAAATCCTTGGTCGTGTCGATTCAAAACTGACACAAGAAATCGCGGCCCGCTTGCGCAAAGAGTTTCCTCAGCATTTTGTGACCGTGGATCGAGCACGATTGATTTCGGGGCAATCGATTACGATCGACGGACTTCGCATCGCCAAGCCGACCGACCAAGGACTGCGCGATGTGATGCGCATCGGCAGGATTGTATGCAACGGTCCATTTGATGTTGTCGGTTTGGCTCAGGGTCAACTTCCCGTTGAGAGCATTGTGGTCGACAGCGCTGACATCAGTCTTTGGCCTTTGTCCAACGGCAGATGGAATGTCGAAGAGTTTCTGGGAGGGCGTGTCAAACCGACTCGCATCCCGGCCATGGAAATCCGATCCGGTTTGATTCGTATCGGACATGAGACCGGTGCTAAACGAAGCGAAGTGATCTGTCACGATCTGCGTGCTTCGATGACCCCCTCGCTGAGCGGGATGTCATCGCCGAGCAAGTCGTCGTCACAGGGTACTTTGGAATTCAGCGCCAGTGTTGCGAGCAGTTACTTTGAACAAGTGGATATTCACGGCGCATCGACCGTCGACATGTCTCACTGGGAAGCTCGAGGTTCCGTTGCAGGCCTGGAATTCTCGGGCCGCTTGATGGATCAATTGCCAGCTCTGTTGCGGGATCGGCTGGAGGCGATCAAGGGGTTTTCAGGAGAAGCGGCAGGCTCGTTTCATTTGACGATGCATGATGGGGTTCTAGGTTTCGATGCCCGAGCCAATCTGAGCAATGGTCGACTGCTCCATCCCTTAGTCCCCTACCCATTGGAAGCTCTGGGATGCGAGGTGTACGTGCGCAACCAGTTGCTGCAAGTGCGATCGGGCTCGGCTCGATCGGGAAGCACGCAGGTCGAATTCAATTGCGATGTCCATGGCTTGGCGCCTGGCGCTCCCTTGGCGGCAACGTTGCGTATTCAGGATTTGCAACTCGATGATCGTCTCTATGCTGCGCTACCACAAAACATCCAGGAGCATTGGCAACGGATGCGGGTAAGCGGTTTGGTGGATGCATCTGCAGCCCTGTCATTCGACGGTCAGCAGTGGACCCCCAAGGTTCTTGTACGAGCCAAGGACGGTGGGATCGATCCTGACTTTTTCCCATATCCGGTTCGAGGAATCCAAGGGGACTTTGTGTATGAGGCGGGGCGCATCACTGCGCCGAAGCTGACAGCGATCGCTGGCCAGCAACAACTGAGCGGTTCCCTAACACTTCAGAAACATCAGCCTCGCTGGTTGATGGATTTGGTCTTGGCGGCCGAGGGTCCGATCGCCATCGACGACACACTGCTCAGTGCCTTGACCCCTCGAGGAGCCTCGACCAGCGGCTTTCATCGCTTCATCAATACCCTTCACCCCACGGGCACCTTGTTGTTGCGGCGAGGACGTTTCATCCGATCGGCTGAGCGACCGGAGATGATATCGCGATCGCTGGAACTGACGTTCTCCGAGTGCTCGATCAAGTACGATGGCTTCCGCTATCCGGTCTATGACGTTCACGGCCAAGCCACGCTGGACAACGATCATTTGGTGCTGAGGGAGTTTGTCGGGCGCAACGATGGCGCTAGGATCAAAGGGGAAGGTTCCGCCCAGTTCCGCGATTCGAGTTTGGAGTCCATGAACCTGCTGTTCGACGCGTTTCATATCTCGCTCGACGAGGAGCTGCAGCAAGCGTTGCCTCCGAGCGCTCGAAACCTTTGGGATCAACTGCAACCGGCCGGTTCGATGGATCGAGTCGGGATTCAAATCAAGCGGAAGGACCGCAACGATCCCTTGGATCTTCGAGTGGAGATGAATGAGTTGCGGGAATCGCAGTTCAGCGGCTCCCGCGGTATTTCGCTTCGTCCCCTTGCGTTTCCCTATGTCATCAACGATGTCGAGTGCGCCATCGATTATCGGCCCGGGCGCATCGACATCCGTTCCTTGTCCGGCAAGCACGATGCCAGCCAGATCCAGACCGAGGGTCAGATACGATTGCATGGAGATGGTTCGTGGGACGGACAATTGAGTTGGCTGCCATCAACGCGCTTCGTGGTCGATCAAGTCCTGCTCACGTGCTTGCCTCGCGTGTTGCGAGAACCATTAACGCGCATTCAATTCGATGGCCCGGTCAGTGTTGCGGGTTCTACGCAAGTCGCATCGCTCACCGAAGCGAATAACTCGCTGGTTCGAAGCTGGAATCTCCGCATGGATCTTGAAGAAGGCAAGTTCGCGTCCGACTCGGTCACCGGTATTCGCGGAGCCTTTGAGATTCAAGGAGAAAACACCGCTTCAGGCCCAGTTGCCTTCGGTTCGTTGGCGATCGATGCGATGGCGATCAAAGGGGTTGCCGTCACGGGGATTCAGGGCCCTTTCGCCCTGGACCGAAACGAGTTGCTTCTCGGACGCGATGCAGTCGATTGGCAGTGGAAGAATCACAGCCTTTTGCAGAATGTTCTCGCGCAGGGGAGTCGCGGAGATCCGAATGTTGTCCCGGCATCGTTTCGTTCTCGGCTTCGAGAGTCCTCCGCTACGCCTGAACCGATAGGGCCTCGCATTCCCGGATTGCCGGCGTCGCAAGAGGATAGTCCAACGCTCGATATCGGCGATAGCGATGTACGCGCGAGGACCCTCAGCGGAACAGCATTTGTGAGTGGCGTGCAACCGCTCAACGGCGAACGTTCGCGGTATCGACTCCGATTGGTCGATGCCGACTTTCATGGATTCCTTCTCGATTTGGGTGAAACCCATACCGAAGCATCCGGTCGATTATCGGTTCAAGTCGACGTGGCTGGCTCGTTGGCAAACACCGAATCGTTGGAGGGGAATGGTCGAGCATGGTTGCGGGACGCCAGTCTCTACGAACTCCCCAACATGGTTCGGCTGTTCAGGCTCTTGTCGGTTCGTCCGGATCAAGGTGCGTTTGATTCAGCCGATATCTCCTTTGCGATCGATGGTGATCGCATCCCGGTGAACGAGTTGCAACTCGATGGGGATTTGGTTTCGCTGAAAGGTTCCGGGTGGGTCAACCTGCGCCGCGAGCTTTACTTTGACCTGTTTGCCCATGTCGGTCGCAAGAGCATCGTTGGCGCCATCGCGCGCCCCATCACACAGCATCGAGCCGCGAACTTGATGCGGATCGAAGTCACCGGAACCACCAGTGATCCTCAGATGCGACGAAGCGTTCCCCTTATCAACTCATTCGAACCAGTCATGTCGGATTCACCTTAATCACAAGGAGTCGGGATCATGCAAATCACACCGATGCCAGGAGCCTCATGGGCAGCCAATGCAGCGGCAGCCCAGCAAGCAAGCAACGATCAACGCGGGAATGCTAACACAGCGGGTTCCGCGGCGAATGCCAAGCCAGCGATCGGCGATGTCGAACGTTCCGCCGAAACCCTCGACCGCGATGCTAACGGTCAATACACCTCAGGCCGATCGGGACGGAATCCCGACGCAGAGAGCCAAGATGAAGAAAAAAAAGAGGGGACTTCCATTCTGGATCTGCCCGCTATCGGGCAAGCCAACGAGTTGGATTTGATGGGATGAATCGATGAAGAATCGCCCGTGGGGTTGCGGCTTGGTGTGCGTGCGAGGAAACTGACACGCAATTCACGTTGCAACGCTTGACCGATTCTCCTTCGACGAGACCTCTGTGATTCGATCCCTCCCTAGCAAGGCTGGCATACCGTTCATTCTGATCGCGGTCTTGCTCGATGTTCTTTCGTTGGGGGTGGTGATTCCGGT
>Ga0169931_10013620_pt1 | contig 11088 bp, 9 predicted proteins | sample Kivu_15m_20L_FD_129675 | JGI IMG/M metagenome (GOLD analysis project Ga0169931, IMG submission 129675) | Freshwater microbial communities from Lake Kivu, Western Province, Rwanda to study Microbial Dark Matter (Phase II) - Kivu_15m_20L... | ecosystem: Environmental > Aquatic > Freshwater > Lake ... | reverse complement strand
TTGGTTGCGATATGGATTGTTCACGCTCTTTGCTCACCCCATGTGTGTTCGATTGCCTCAATCATTTTTGAGGCGAACAGAGTGTTCGCATGACTTGCGTCCGGGGCCGACAATTCACTGCGCAAGAGGAAATTCTCCACGAAGCAAGATGGAGGCACTGCGAGGAATGGACAGCCGATCTCAAAGGCGACTTTCTCAAGCGTCTCCTGAATGCGTTTCTAGAGAAGAATTCGCAAATGATCGGGGCTTATAAGATCTTCGAACGAGCTATCAGGAGTGAGTTCAAATCTTGCAGCGAAGTATTCGTCGGTTTTCAATTGAGCGGAAATCTCGCTTCTTGACTTCGGAGGAGGAGTCCCGAGGAGCATTACTCGTTTGCTGGTACCAAGGATTGACAAGACTCGTCGAAGTTCTTCAAAATCAGGCGCCCACAATTCGTCGATCGTTGAATAACTCACCAAAGTTCGGGGCTTTGTTCGATCATTTTTAGACTGAAAGATCTCTCTGCCCCCCGGAACGCTGATTGCGGGCTCTGTCTCAATCAAGAACAACGCATTGTGTTGATTTCCATTCCAGCAAACGCACACTTCTGATGCAGGATGCTGCAAAATAAATTTCCAGTATGAATCCGAAATCTTCGGCCAGAGATCCGGATCTTGGGCATAAACAACGCCGTACTGTCTTTCATTTCGAACTTCGTTTCCAGAGGACGAAGCACCAACATAAGCGACGATATGCGAATGTCCAGCAATGAGGGTCGTCGGCTCCGCAGCACCTGCGACGAGGAAGCGTTCGATTTGAATCACTGCATCAACTTTAGACGAGGTTTTTGAGCGACCCTTACACTACATCCCTGGTTCTGTTACCTCGAGGGTAAGAAATCACCTAACTGTTGCTGCGACCCCTCGGCCTGAGGCAGTATCAGCGACCTCCAATACTTGGAAGATTCGCACCGAATTGTCAAGCGACGTTCAGACTCACCTCAAAGTTCGGTTGCCTTCAATTGGATCGCCCTGATGGGGCGCCCAACATTTCAGAATACTTAAATGGCCCCGGGTCGCTCGATCCTCCAGTTACCGTGCATGTCAAACGACTCCGCCACATCGATGTACTTCGGGTGGTTCGCGGGGAGTTCAATCTTTCGTGCAGTGCACCCTCCGCGAAACGAGTTGCGCCAAGAACTCAGGACCTCAAAGCCCGCAGCCCGCACCACTGCGAGAAGACCCTGCAAATTCGGGGCCCATGGAGATGTCGGGTCGTTACCGAGTTGGCTATCCGTATAGAATTGAGCAAGCGCAAAAGAACTCAGCCGTTCTCCATAGTCGTCCAGTCTGGACCACGCCCCGCTAGCATCAACTAGCCCTTCATCGATCAGATGACTTTCAATTAAAAGAACGCCGCCAGGCTTCAACACGTTGTGAATGCGGTCAAGTGCCAAAAGTGGATGCCGCAAGTGATAGATCAGCCCCAAGAACAAGACGACGTCGAATGACGATTCCGGGAATCGACTCCCGATCTGGTAGACGTTCGCGTTTGCCCATTCAGCAGAAGAACCGAGAACTCGCTTGCATAAGTCAAACCCGGTCATACTCGATGGCACATAATCGAGTGCTACAACCCGATTCGCACCACGTCGTTCACATTCAAAGCTGAAGAATCCGTCTCGCGCTCCCAGGTCAAGCACATCTTGATTGTGGAGACTTTCTGGTAGGCCAATGTCTGCTAGTACTTGGTTCGTGTCCTGAAGGCCTGGGGTTATTGTGCCGCCGAGATCAATTCGATGGTGCCAGACCTTTACCCTCTCAATTTCTTCCAAGAGTTCCTTTGACGGCTCCATGTATGCAGTCCCCTATACCTTTCGAAAATCGTTGAGACCTCAGGAACCAACAACTTAACTCAAGTTGACTCGAGGTCATATCTCTCTGATTTGTGGACGCTGAGTTGCAGTGACGCCCACACGATCATGAGAATCGGAGGTACCGTCAGAGACAACGTAAACAAAGGCCCTCCCGCTGCGAGCCAGTGGGACCACCACGTGTCCAACCTAATTGTGGCGCTGTACCACGAGAGGGACTGCATCACTCCCCCCGCAAAAGGAGGCATAGCTTGTTTCGAGTCGAAGGCTGATTCCCAAGTCGACGCAATCGCGCTGGGTAATAATTCCAGATGCATCTTCCATTGGCTGAAACGTGGAACAAAGTTAATCGCTTCGCGGACTTTGTCCCAGTCGTATCCTCCCGCTGGACTATTCGCGCTAGGGCCAAGATGGTTCACGATCGCTGGCAATTTCTTGAAGTAGACAGCGTTCAAATAAACCAAGTTCCCGCCGGCGTTCAATCCAAAGCCGAGAATGGCAAGTAATCGCCGCCATCCGACGAACTCTAAGTGCAAGGCAAAGATGGTGACGCCGAGCATAAACGGCAAGACGATTGTCAAGTACCTGGGCCCATATGCGTTATCACCGCTCCAAATCGCGAACCGAGAAAAAATCGCTGTGTTTGAGAGAACCACGACAGCTGACATCACAGCTACCGATCGGAATTGTTGCCACAGTCGAGGGATTGCGACGACAAACAGCAAGACCAGCGGCGCGTACCATACAAGTCCCTTCCCAGAGCCGAGCCACTGGCCGACGGCGCCCTCATACCAAGGGGTGGTATAGGGCAGCTTCGGATAACCAGTTTCAAACACGTTACCGAAACGCCATAAGTTCGCGAGGCCGATCAACAGTCCCGGCCCAGACAGACCTATTGCAACTCGGAGGCTTGAACGTATCCACGGGTCTTTACTCACCACAGTCGCGCAGAGTCCGATCACCGGAACAAAGATCAGTGCGCTCGGCCTCATCATCACGGCACAACCCAAGAAGAGACCGACGAGGTACAGATTCGTTTGGCGATGATTCTCGTCTCGCACACTCAGGCTCTTGGTCATTTCAACAAAAGCCCACAACAAGAAAAGACCAGTCAATGGCTCCGCGAATCCCATTCGAGCGGTGGATACGAGACACGTACCAAAAGTCATGGTGATACTAATAAAGAACGACCTGCGGGATTCCAGCCCCACGTTCTTTGCGATACGGAAGAAACCGAGGGCAGCGAACGCGAGACCAAATGAATTTGTGGAGAAATAAAAGAGGCGAATGATCATTTCTCTCCACTCTGAAGCAACAAGAAATGATGCGACTTTTCCGACCGCGTATGTCGGCACTGAGAAGAGTGCATTCCCGATGCCATAGAAACTTGTGAGGCGTCCATCTCGGCCTGGGGCAACAACCAACGCTTCCCGAGGAACACTCGTCAGGTCGATGAAGTACCTTCCATTCAGTAATGACCTGGTCGTCGCTAAGTTGGTCTCTTCATCAATCGAGTAGGAATGTCCGCCCATCAGCAGAAGAGCAACTCCCAAAACTCCAAAGAACGCGGAGAGTGCAAAGCGGTCGTATTTTGGTTTTTGAATCATTGTGTAATGAGAATAACAACCATCAGCTTGATACTCGTTTGGGACTAGGAATGATTCGAACTAAGTTCCCAAGGTTGAAGGTCCTGGTACAGACATGGCGCATCGCGTAAGCACATTTTGCCTACGAGCTCGGAAGTTTTGAGCACGTTTGCCGGTTCCACTTCTTCTCAATCGGCAACTCAGCCCAATCACTTGGTACCGCAAGCAATGATTTCCAAGGCCAGACGTTTAACTGGGGATCCTGTTTTGTACAAGCAGGCGTAGCCACAAGTCGGTAGCCGAACTGTGCGGCGTACGTAGTTGGATCCGACAGCGGGTCGCACATCCAGATGAACGGCTTCTTTTTCGAGATGAAATTTCGCCGCGCCTCAAAATTTCCATCAAATTTGCTGAACGGCCAGTAAACAAAATACGGGTCTGGCAAAGCAAAACGACCTCCAACACTGGCGAACAGACCGTCTTGACACACGTTCAGAACCGGGCGAGGTCCATGCGCTCGTTCGAAATCTTTAATTGCCGTAAACCTTGACTGGAATGCCTTCACAAACGTCTCATTGACTCGCATGCCTTCCAAAGTCGACGCATATTGAATTGTGGTTTCGTACTTTTTCCTGGTCACGTCGATCCGATCTATTGAGATCAATGCGATTGGAAGGAGAAGCGATAACGAAACAAGGATGAGACGAGGTCTACCAGACACATATTCTCTGATTTCCGACATCGCCAATCCGAATGCGGGCAGTGATGCCCACCAAACATGGCGTAAGTCAATCGTCGGATACAATTGACCCAGCGAGCCCACTACCAAGCCAAAAATCAAGACCCGATTGAAGTCAGACGAATTGCTTGAGTTGAGCGCGAGTAGCCGTCTGACCACAAGAAATGGGGTTGCGAGCAACACTCCCCATTGGAGTGTTAACGGTGAAAGGAAACCTCGAGGATCAGCCAACCAAACGAGCCAAATCCAAGCAAGAGCGACACCTAGACGCATGGCCCAGACAGCGAAGAATCTCCGGTAGCGGCTGAGCGGTGAAGAGTGCTCGAAAGCATCGGCGCGGAATTGCCTCAAAAGGAAAACGGTGAAAGCGAGATACCCGATTCCAGTCAGGCCATTAACCAAAGCGTTCGCTCGTAGCCCCACCAAACCGATTGAACCGAGTTGTCCGTGATAAAGAGATCGAGGAAAAATGACGCCTTGATACCACCACTGTGTCAAAGCCCCAGTCAACATAAGGACGAACAACACTGATGCGAGTGATGTGAAAAGACCGATGCAAAGACTCAATACGTCACGCCTGGTCTGAAACAAGACGCTGAACCCTACGAGCGCGATTACGGTCAATATCCCAGTATTGAGGCGGGTAAACGGCAGTAGGCCTATCAGAAAGCCAGCTCCTACCAGCAGGCGCGTCGCGTCAACCTTTGAACTCCTCATGGAGAGGGTGACCAGCAGGGTCGCAGCTCCTTGGATCAGAAGAACTATGTCTGAAGTCCACGGAATTGCAGGCATGTCTGGAGAAAAAAAATATGCGCACCCGACCCAAAGCAACACGCCAGTCAACGCGACCCAACGACCCCATAGTGTCCGCCAACTTGCATAAAACAGACCCGCTGCTAGTGCCAGTGCAACCATCGCGGTCATTCGCAACGTCAAAAGATTGTCACCAAACATTCTGAGTGCGAGACCCTGGACCCAAGCCGAAATTGGCCCGTACTGCGTGAATACGTCTTTATTCACTGTTAGCCCGTTTGATATGCCACGTGCTGTCGTAAACACAATTCCATCATGATGCGGGTCGACCCCGAGAGAAGCAAAAGGCCTAAAGACGACAAAGGCCATGAGCACGACCGCAGCCGTTTCAACTACAACAGGAACACGCTCAAGATACTGTCGGAACCTTTGGATCAATTCCACGTGAGAAGGCTAGACGAAGGTCGCGCTCACGAACTGCCCTCGACCTGCCTCTTTGGCCACTTCACAGTCAACGCTTCACAGTTTGAACCCGTGGCCAAACATTGCGGTCCAGCCTCGTATACCCTTAGTGGGGTTACCTTGGGGAAGCTAACCATGAAACAAACTCGCAGGGACCATCGGGGGTCTTTCGATGGATGAGATCCACAAGAAACTTGCCGCTCTCCGAAATGAGGACAGAATTCGAGGACTCATTGCCGAGACACACGAAATTGTGTTTCGACACTCTTTGATGCAACGTGAACACATTGTACTGCGAGAGGAAATATCGATACTCAATTCGCAGATTCAGCGCTTGACTGACGACCTTCAAAACCATATGACGCGCACGTATGAAGCAGAGAAAATCCTGAGTTCGCGTACCCACGACTTCGATCTTGAAATTGAGTCAGCTCGCCGAGCCTTGATCGCCATTCAGAAATCGCGCTCATACCGAATTGGTCGATTTCTCACCGGGCCGATACGACTCTTCCGTCGCGTGGACAGTCAGGGCGACAAGACATGACTTCGCTCCGCTTTAGCGTCTTGACCCCCGTCTTTGATCCGCCGCTATGGGCACTAGAAGCGTGCATCGAATCAGTCTTGGCACAGGACTTTGAGAATTGGGAGTGGATTCTCGTTGATGATGGGTCGACTGTCGTTTCAATCGTTCAACGCCTAGAGACACTGGCGGAGTTCGATCATCGAATTCGCATGGTCCGCCGAAGCGTGAATGGTGGCATCGTGAGGGCTTCGAACGAGGCTCTTGCGCTGTGTTCGGGAGAATTCGTTGCTCTTCTTGATCACGATGATTCGTTGACCCATGATGCGCTTTCGACCGTTGATTCATTGATCTCCTTGTGTCCCGACGCCGATTACATCTACTCGGATGAAGACAAGATTGACGAAGATGGTCATCGCTTCGATCTTTTTGCAAAGCCCGACTGGGCGCCCGAACGGCTTCTTGGGCAGAACTACTGCTGTCACCTATCGGTCATTAGACGATCGCTAGTCGAGGAAGTTGGCGGCTTTCGCGATGGATTCGAGGGTTCACAGGACTACGACCTGATACTGCGGGCATCCGAAAAAGCAACGGCGATTTACCACATTCCGCGGGTTCTCTATCACTGGCGGGTGGTGGAGGGTTCGACGGCGGGCTCGCTTGAGGCGAAGCCTTACGCAGTGGAGGCAGCGAGGCGCGCGGTGGCCGACCATCTTGGGCGTCGGGGAATTGATGCTGAAGTGCGTACTCTTCCGAGTGGCTACCACCGGGTGGTGCGAAAGTTGACGAAGAAGCCGCTGGTGTCGATCATCATCCCATCAGGTGCGTTTTCAAAGACCGTGCGCGGCAAGGACACCCTGCTTGTTGAGTTGGCCATCACGAGCATTCTCGAGAAGTCGACGTACGAAAATTACGAGATCGTTTTGGTTCTCGATGTCAATGAGAAGCGAAAAGACCCGCGGCTTGCGCCGGTTCTGGGGCATACAAAAGTGAAGACGGTCGACTTCACCGGAGAGTTCGACTTCTCCGCCAAGTGCAACCTCGGTGCAGTGCACTCGTCGGGAGACGTTCTGCTGTTCTTGAACGATGACACTGAAGTCATCAGCCCCGACTGGCTCGAGACCCTCCTTGCGCATCTTGAAGATCCGGGGGTTGGCATCGTCGGCGCGAGGATGTTGTTCGAGAACGGAACAATTCAAAGCGCGGGCCATACAAACGACCCGAGTCCTCATTCGTACGGGCTGAAGGCTGCGGCTGATTCGCCCGGTGAATTTGGAAGCCTTGCAATTGCCCAGGAACGCAGCGGCGTGACAGGTGCGTGTTTGGCGATTCCAAAGGCGCTCTACTTCGAAATGGGCGGTATGAGCTACGACTACCCGCATTGCTTCAACGATGTTGATCTGTGTTTCAAAGTGCTCGAGCAGGGCCGCCGTATCATCTGGACCCCATTCGCTGATCTGTACCACTTCGAATCGCTGTCGCGGGACCCGACACCTCGCGACGAAGAGATCGAGGCGGTGTATCGACGGTGGGGTCGGCTGTTTGGCGAGGATCGCTACCTGCCCCAGCCCGACAAGCTGGACTGGCGCGACTGACGTCAGCTTTCGGTTTCGGCTGCGACCGGTTTTTCAGTCGTGATCTCCCGGAAGAAGATGAGATAGGTAACAACCCCCATTGCCAGCGATCCGATGATCCAACAGAGGTTCGGTGATGGAAGCCATGTCGGCCACCATTCGCGGGCCTTGTTCAGGTTGGGAGACCACACATCGAGCCCCGAGATGTATCGCCGCATGTTGATGTGAAGTGCTGCGGCGTGTGCAACCGTGACCGCTGCCGTCAGCGCAACCCGGGAAGTGGTGGTGAGCGACCATGGATTGTCGGTTCGCACGGTTTGCAGTGCAAATACGGCAAACAGGACGGTGACAAGGGGGAGCACGTAGCGACTTTGAATGTTTTCCCCGACGATGGCGCCGTCCAACAAAAACATGTACATGGGAATTGCCACGCACGCTGCGATGAGCAGCCCAACTCCGAGCCGGTTCTGCCAATCGAGTCGACGGCTGGATCGTGCGACGAGGGCCGCGACTGCGCCAATCATCAACAGCCAGGTGAGGGGTTCCATCGGCGTGTCAAGCCATCCAAGACCGCTGCCGAACCCGCTGATTCCGTAGATGCCTAGGAAATAGCCGGGCAAGCGGAAGAGGTTCACCCAGAGAACATCCATGGTCGAGCGCCCGAAGCTTGCTCCCGCATTCAATCCAGCCGTCAACGAACCACTTTGACCGGATTGCAAATAGGTGACCGCCCCCACGAGGCCGGTGAGCGCAGTGGCGGCGACGCCGACAACGCGCATCCGTTGACTCGGAATGTTTGTCCACGAGATCAGAAGAACAACGCACGCGACGATGGGAATGTAGATCGAACCGTCGACGCGCGATCCAACGGCCATGGCAGCGCAGATTGCGGCGCCCAGCCAACTAAGGGCGGCCTTGACGCGTTCCGTCGATTGAAGTGCATTGGCGAAAAAGGCCCAGAAGAGCCCGACTCCCGTCAGGGTCCAACTGCTTCCGTTGTTTGATGCGACGAGGAAGAGACCAAAAGGCACCCATGTCATCAAGAGAGCAAGCGTCGTCGCTGGGAAGATGGCGGGCTGGGCAACGCGTCGCAAGAGAACAAGCAAACCCAGAAGTAGCAGGATGTTGAAGACACGCACCAACATCGCGCTCCTCACGATGCCATCGCCCACGAGATGGCTGGCCACCCAGTAGTAGCCGTTGGGATACAGCCGGCCTTCGTTGTTGAACTGATTCGGAACAAGGTTCTTCGCCTCGATCGTCGACGCCTCGCAGGCTGCGGAGTCGAGCGCGCGAAAGGCAAAGCACTGACCAGCGGCTGCGATCCCGACGGGGGTCATGATGGTCTTTGGTCTCGTATCCGCCTGCTCGGGCGGTGGATCCTCGCACAAACCCACGCGGGTCCCCTGGCCACACCAGATGCTATTGAGATGGAACGAGCCGTCAGGGTCGGAACCGACCGGCGAGCTGACGGCCCAGACGGTGAGACCAATCATTGCGGCCACAACGAAGAGGGCACCAAAAGCAAATGAGCGAACTTTGTTTCTCTTCGTCATCCAAAAGCATCTCTCTCAATGAGAGAAACATCGTACGACGGCACGATTGAGGAAAGTTGCTCTTTCCAATGCTTTAGGTCGATTTTGTCGTAGTTCTGCTTGAAGAGGCTCTTCTTGACGTATGGGAGACCCGAACGAATCAAGTCATCCCAGAAGAAAGTGAATTCCGCCCGACGAATGCGGGTCTGCAGTGGGATCAGACTCTCGGCGGAGAAGCCAGACTGCCTGAAATACCGCTCCCAACGAAGTTCACCCTGAACGATGACCGGCCACTTGGTCATGTAGGAAAAGTTCTGTGCCCAGTACGCGTCGAATGAATCGCTGGTGAGAGCGGTGGGATCGAAGGACAGAAAGAAGCTTTGGAAGTGCGGTCGCCATTCCCGCGACTTCGTTGCGCTGACCACGTTGGCGCGTTCACGCGCGCGGGCGAGGAAGTCGGCAATCGGCCAAAGTGGCCCGTACATGCTGTTGTTGACAAGGACGAGGTGGTCGAGTGACCGACGTTTCTCGATCGGCAGCAGGATCTTGATTGCCGTTTGCCAACTTCCGAAGTCAAAGCCCGCGTTGGGTCGAACGATGACCGCGTCGGCAAGTTCGAGTTTGTCGTTTGGCCATCCGGACGAGGTTGTGACGACGATCAGTTGGTAACCGGCGTCGCGGTAGCAGCGCAGCGCACTCGTATCGGCGTCCGAAACCTGTCCGGTTGCATCGAAGTGCGCGTAGACAATGACTCTCGGCTGAATTTCCGCTGGTTGCTTCAAGACCACCGGTTGGTCTGTCATGTCGACGGGCCTCCAGATTCTCGCTCCAAGCGTCATGAGGGATCCGGCGACTCCGCCGATCGACACACAGCGAATGAAGGCATCGCGAATTGCGCTCTTCACGGGGGACTTTGCATTGATCCTGCTGAGGTGGGAAAACGCTGGAAGCGTCATGGGGTGACAAATTCCTCACGGCTGAACCGAATGGTTGACAACCACCAGCTGTCGGCTTCCGACAGCGGTAGCTCAGGGGACAACGAGAGAAGAACCACCGAACGATTCTTCCCGATTGCCTCGGTGACCCCTTCTTTGATGAGTGCGATGCGGGCGTCGTTTTCCGGGTTCGTCGGGCCGGGGAAGAGCATCATGTGACGCCACGCGGCACTGGCTGCCGGGTCAAAGTTGGTGAGGGACGTGGCGTGTCGCGTGCACTCGTAGGCCTCGAGGCGGCGTTCCGCCGCTGGCGAGTAACACAAAACCGTGGCTTCGTCGGCGTCGACGGCCGACAGCACTGCGCTCCCCCAGGCCGGCGGGGCAACGGCTCGCGGACTGTTCAGCGTCCATGAACTCACCGACCAGCCCTGTGCGACGGCGAGACACGTGGCGATACCAATGACGGAAAGTCCGCCGTGCTGGCGCAACAGATACAGCGGCAACGACAGAACAAAGGGTGCCGACAGGATTGCGAACAGAAGAAGGAGCTTCGAGGGTGAGTAGTTCATCGCATAGTCGGGGCCGATGAACTGCGAGGCAATCGCGAGAAGACACGTGTACGAGGCGGCTGCCGACATCAGAAGAAACCACGACTCCCGTGATGTTCCGGCTTCGCGCCAAACGAAGAGAAGAACGACTCCGATCAGGCCGAGGAGCAGAAGGTTCGGGGGTAGTGGTTGGAGACCACCCTTGACCTGGAAGAAGTCGCGGAATCCGAGTGGCAGAAAGTCGACGATGGACTTCCCGCCCACGACGAGGACCAATCCGAGCCCAAGTCCAACGCCCGCCACGGTTGCCTTGTTCGTTGTCCGGACCCTGCCCGCCAGCTGCTTCGCCCACGGTGCCTGCACTTCGTGCGCAAACGGGACGGCAAGGGCGATGGGGATGAGCGGCCACCACATGCCCGCTCCGCCGACAAGGACAAGGCCACCGAGAACGGAAGTAGGGGCTGATCGGACCGAGGCTTCCTGCGGAAGCGTCATGAAGGCCCACAAGAACACGAGGGCACCGATGAAGGTCATATGGCCAACACTGAGTGGCAAACCAAGAAGGACGTAGGCGAGCGCAG
>Ga0169931_10013618_pt1 | contig 11089 bp, 4 predicted proteins | sample Kivu_15m_20L_FD_129675 | JGI IMG/M metagenome (GOLD analysis project Ga0169931, IMG submission 129675) | Freshwater microbial communities from Lake Kivu, Western Province, Rwanda to study Microbial Dark Matter (Phase II) - Kivu_15m_20L... | ecosystem: Environmental > Aquatic > Freshwater > Lake ... | reverse complement strand
CGCCGATTACAAAACCCAGGTGGCGGTGGCCTGGGTGCTGAGTGCCATCTTTGCCCGATTTTTGGAAGACAATGGCCTGGTGAATCCGCCCCGGCTGTCGGGCCAGGGGGATGACCTGCAACGCGCCCGCGATGAACACGAGCTGTATTTTAGGTCGCACCCCACGGAAACCGATCGCGAGTATCTGCTGTGGGTGTTTGGCGAACTGACCAAGCTGCCGGGGGCGAAGGAGATTGTTGGCGAGGGCAATCTGCTGTGGCAGCACCCCACCTGGCTGAGTGGGGATGGGGCGAAGTCGATTCTGGTATTTTTTCAAACCATTGACCCGAGTACGGGGTCGCTGGTGCATGATTTTGCTGACCCAGGGTGGGATACGCGCTTTTTGGGCGATCTCTACCAAGACCTATCCGAGGCGGCGCGCAAGAAGTATGCCCTGCTGCAAACGCCAATTTTTGTGGAGCAGTTTATTTTAGATCGCACGTTAGATCCAGCCATTGATGAGTTTGGGCTGGATGCGGTGCGAATGATTGACCCGGCCTGTGGCAGTGGCCACTTTTTGCTGGGGTCGTTTGAGCGGTTGCTGGATCGCTGGCTGCGCCAGGAGCCGGGCACTCTGGTGGAGGAGCTGGCGCGCAGGGCGTTGGAGGCGGTGCATGGGGTGGATGTGAACCCCTATGCGGTGGCGATCGCTCGGTTTCGTCTGTTGGTGGCGGCGATGAAGGCGACGAACCAGAGGGATCTCAGAAATGCGCGGGCGTTTCCGCTGCATGTGGCCTGTGGCGATTCGCTGTTGCATGGGGAGGGGAGCCAACTTGTGCTGGGAGATTGGGCACCCATGGCCCACCATTTTGCCAGTGAGGATATTGCGACGCTGAATCAGATTTTGCGGACAGGGCATTACCATGCGGTGGTGGCGAACCCGCCGTATATTTTGGCTTACGACAAATCGCTAAATCAGGCGTACCGAGATCGTTATGTCACTTGCCATCGGAAATATTCCCTGGCAATGCCGTTTATGGAGCGCATTTTTCAGTTGGCGGTTCCGGGTGGGTTTACGGGGCAAATTACTGCCAACAGCTTTATGAAGCGGGAATTTGGCAAAAAGCTAATTGAGGAATTTGTCCCCAAGGTAGACCTGACCCATGTGATTGATACCAGTGGGGCGTATATACCGGGTCATGGTACGCCAACGGTGATCTTGTTTGGCCGCAACCGTACGCCGATGGCGAAGACAATTCGTACGGTCATGGGCTTTCGGGGAGAGCCGAGCACGCCAGAAGACCCGACCCAAGGGCTAGTGTGGACAGCGATTTTAGAGCAGGTGGATGTCAAGGATTCTGAGAGTGAATTTGTCAGCGTGGCAGATTCACAGCGGGATTTGTTTCATAAACATCCTTGGTCAATTGGTGGAGGTGGGGCGAATGCGATCAAAGATTTTCTTGACCAAAACAAGAAGCTAAGAGAACTTATTGACGAATCCGGATTCATGACTATTATCAGTGAAGATGATGCATATATAATGGATTATATTTGGAATCAAAGACATACCGTCCCTGGCCTTCCATTTGCCACAGGAGAAAATATTCGAGATTGGTCATTAGAAGTTAAAGAAACGGCTATATTTCCATATTCACTATCAGAAGTTGAAAAATCTTTAAGGCCTGAGAAAAAAACAGTATTCAAAAAGCATTTTTGGTCTTATCAGTCAGCATTAAAAAATCGTCTAATGTTTGGGAAGAGACCACAAGATAGAGGAATAATTTGGTATGAGTTTATGTATCTTAGTCACGATAGATTTGTGGCAGACAAATTGATTGCATTTGCTTCAGTCGCTACACATAATCAATTTTGGCTGAGACATGATAGAACTTTGCTAAATCGTCATGCCCCCGTCATCAAGCTCCCTGCTACCGCCACCGAAGACGACCACTTGGCCTTGCTTGGGCTACTTAATAGCTCCACTGCCTGCTTCTGGATGAAACAGGTATTCTTTCCTAAAGGTGGCGATCAGGTCGGTAGCGAGGGCGCACGTATCCGCAAAACCCTATGGGATGAGCGCTATGAGTTTGCAGGCACTGGTTTGCAAGAATTTCCAATTGCATCCCAAAAGCCACTCAATAAAGCGAAGCAACTAGATCAGCTTGTCTCACAACTAACACAATATTCTCCTAGTTCTATTCTTCAAGGTGACACTAAGAATTTAGAGCAGGTCTTAAAATCTAGTCGGCGAGTTTGGGATAAAACGCTAAATCAAATGATTGCTTTGCAAGAAGAACTAGATTGGGAATGCTATTCATTATATAAACTTACAGGTAAAGCATTAACCTGCGATAAGCCAGTTCCACTACTTGAACTAGGACAAAGAGCATTTGAAATTATATTGGCTCGTAAAATTGCAGCGGGAAAAATCCAAATTGCTTGGTTTGAGCGTCATCGATCTATCCCCATTACCGAACTCCCCGCCCACTGGCCCGATGACTATAAACAACTGGTCGAGCGTCGCATTCAACTTATCGAAACTGACAAAAACATTGGCCTTATCGAACAGCCCGAATACAAACGCCGCTGGAATACCGAACCCTGGGATTCTCAGCTAGAGCGGGCCTTGCAGAGCTGGCTGCTCAACCGCCTAGAGAGCTACTTCGACTTCGATGGCCGCATGAACGACGCAGGCACCCCCACCGCCAAACTCCTCGAACCTGCCCTCATCTCCACCGCCAAACTCGCCGACATCGCCCGCCAAGACCCCGACTTCATCCAAGTCGGCGAACTCTACACCCACAACCCCGCCTTCGACGTCCTCACCCTCGTCAACACCCTGGTCGAGGCCGAATCCGTCCCCGTGCTGCCCGTGCTGCGCTACAAAGCTACCGGCCAGCGCAAACGCCAAGACTGGCAACACACCTGGACCCTCCAACGCCAAGAAGACGCCATCGACGCCCGCACCCAACACCCCAAAGACCACCCCGACCACCTCGACACCACCGCCGCTAACCGGCTCAAAGCCCAGCAAATCGGCGACATTCCCGTCCCCCCCAAATACACCAGCGCCGATTTCCTCAAACCCCACTACTGGAAGCTGCGCGGCAAACTCGACGTCCCCAAAGAGCGCTGGGTCAGCTTTCCCCACTGCGCCGGCCCCGATGGCCAACCCGTCATCGCCTGGGCCGGCTACGACCATCTGCAACTCGCCCTCGCCCTCAGCACCTACTACATGTACATCAAAGAAAATGTCGGCGGCAGCAACGACCCTCGCCTGCTGCCCCTCCTTGCAGGCCTGATCGAACTTTTGCCCTGGCTCTATCAGTGGCACAACCACCTAGACCCCAATTTTGGCCTCAAAATGGGCGACTACATCGAAGACTTCATCACCGAAGAAGCCCGCCAACTCAACCTGACAATTGATGCGATCTCCGCCTGGCAACCCCCCGCCGCCACCGGCCGTCGCCGCCGAAAATAACCGTAGCCTGGGCACCGCCCACGATCACCCTTGATCGCTTCCCAAGGCACCAGCCCTTTTGCAGGTGAAGTATTTGCCCTGTAAGGCCAACAGCGCTGGTAGAACCGGTATTTTGACGAGAATGCCAGTTGCACTATTAGAGCAGCGATACAGAAATTGGGTTTTAGTTCTACACCACTGATGCTCAAGACCTATACTATAGCGCCGGAGCTTGCCAGAAACGGCTGACATTCTCTTTGGAGGTTGAGCTGTGTGGCGAGCTTGCGCAGCCCTGGAGCATAAGCACCAGCACTATAACCCCAAAGAACCCAACCAGTATCTTTTCCACACCGCCCACGCTGCCGTCCGACACATCGTTGCGAAAACCGCACCGATTGTCAATACAGACATATGTACTGTCGCCGTGCAAGACAATAGACTTCTTGCCGCAGCGAGGGCAAACTAACCCTTCTTCAGGCCGAAAGCTATACTCAGATAACATCACACACCTCCCTTAGTAGACGCAGGTAGTAACCATCCTCATACACTCATCCTAGCATAACTTTTGCCTAAAGTTATTTAGGGCAAGAAGTTTATCGTTACTTCTTTACACCTATCGATTTAGGCTCTATACTTTAGGTGGTCCTCTTTAGGTAAGGGGTGCTATCCTGCAAGGGCAGAATCCAAAACACGTGAGGTTTTCAATGGATTGGGAGTACAAGCCGAGAATTGCAGCCCTGCGAGAAGCCAAGCTGCTCACCCAGTTAGAACTGGCTCAGCTGGTAGGGGTCACTGAAACGACCATTGCCAACTGGGAAAAGGGCAGGAGCGGTACTGAGTGGCTAGATCGACTGATTCGTCTGTGTGCCGCCCTCGAATGCGACCCCGACGATCTGCTGAGCTATATCCCACAAACCAGAGGTGAAGAGGAAGGGACTTTTAGCGAAATGGTGCGCCTCATAGAAGAGGGGCACCAGCGTAAATGGCATTCCCCTGTTGAAGGGTCAGAAGACCTGGATCTAGAAGCGATCGAGAAAATTGCAGAAGAAGGAGGAAAATTTTCTGACATCGTCAAACTCGTCGAAGCCGGACAGCGAGTACAGGCCAATCGATCGGCACTACCTTCACCTGTAAAAGGCTCTGCCAAACGCAAAGCCGTTAGACGAAGCTCGTCTGAGCCTTAATGTGAATGTCTTCTAGCTAAATAGCTTGTACGGGCTTGTTGGTAAACGGTTATCTAACCCCGCAAGGGTAACAATCGTTCCCTAGGTATCATATAAAGTCAGCATCTACGCATAGCCAGGAGCATTCATGAAAACTCTGGTTCACTATAAAACCATTGTCAATAGTTTGTTTCAATTTGGCATCCAACAACCTAAAGAGCATCAAGACAGGATTTGGGACATCTTGGAAACGAGTGGGCTAGAAATTTATATCTCAAGCCGAGGGCTAGACACTATATACCAGGATGTTAAGCGTCAAAGTGGCTTTGAGGCCGCCAACTATGCAAAGACAAAATTTCAGAGCTCTTTCCATGTTTGCCCTCCTGTTAGTTTTGAGGATGCCAGAGCCTTTGGCAACCTTCATGGTGGCAACAGTTATGAAGAGTTACTAGAGATCTATAGTGCCTCTTTAATATCAGCCGAATTTATCCTTTCCAATACTCCTCAGGTATTCAGCTCATTTAACTTGACGGAGATCCCCCTCACTTCAGGCATTGATCTGTCTTTTATTCATAACCATAGACGAGCTAACGGTTTACCTATCCTGTTAGTAGGAGATTTTCCGAGCATCTGGTTTCTCATCAACGCTATAAAGACTAAGAATTCTCCAGCTTCAGTTAATCTTAGACATTGGTTCCAGCTTAAGACATCAGATCCTAACTGGCATCCCATAGGAGAACTCAATATTAAATCTTTTCAGCCAGTCTACCGATCTAGACAGGTTCAGCGTGTTAAATTGATTTCCTTAAAAGCGTCAGAGCAACGAGAACCCGAGTCGGTTGCTTTGATAGTTGCCGTAGAGAATCCTTTAAAGGAATTCAATGTCACTATAGAGCTTGTATCAGCAAAGCCTGGTGGTCTCTTGCCTAACTGCTTAAAGCTACAGGTTTTAAATGCCGATGGAGTATGTCTTGAGGAAGATACAGTCAACCATCAAAATGCCATTGTGATGAAAATAGAAGGCGAAGAATCTGAACTCTTTAGTGTTCAAATTAACTACAACAGATTCGTGCATCAGGAAAACTTTATAATCTAGTTGTTCATTTATTAATTGTGAGCCATTACCAATGAGTAAAATAGTTGTCCTACGGCTAAACTATAAGTTGAGTGAGGCTAGATACGAAGCAGTTGCAGAAATTGACAATGGAGTTGAAATCCATGGCTGGTTGCCCGCTCTGTCTGGTACTTTTCTCAGAATGCTTGAAGACTGGAAGGTAGCCTTCAGTAGCCTAGATTTCGCTAAACGACTCAAAGTAAAAAAGATTTCCACCTCTAAAGTTGCCTCGCCTCACTTTAGTCAACTTGCTATAACTCCAACTGAACACAATATATCCTGGAATAAAAACTGTGAGGATTTAGCTGTAAAGCTTAGCAATGAGCTAAATAAGTGGTTGAACTCACAACATTTTTTCCAAATAAAAGAAAAAATCTGGCAACAACTAAAATTCAATGAAAATCTTCAAGTCATCATTTGTACCGATGATCTATTAATATGCAGATTACCATGGCACTGCTGGGAACTTCTAACAAACAATAATAATGCTGAAATTTCTTTTAGTCTTGCCGACGAAAGTAGCTCAAGCCCTTCTGGTCGACAGTCTCGACACTTAGAAAGCTTAAAAATCCTAGTCATTCTGGGTGACAATGAAGGACTCGATCTAGAGAAGGACCGACAGATCTTAGTGCATCAGCTTGCAGAAAGGTTTAATGTTTTTCTCAAGCAGGTTTGGCAGCCTTCATCAAATGATCTCAAAAAAGAGCTTGAAATCGGCTCCTGGGATATGCTGTTTTTTTCGGGGCATAGTGAAACATTAAACGGTGAAGGAATAATCTATCTCCAGGGGGGGGAGTCTGTATACCTAACTGAATTAAATTCTAGCTTTAGCAAAGCAATGAAAAATGGTCTAAAGCTTGCGATTTTCAACTCTTGTGATGGTATAGGAATTGCAAAAAGTATTCAAAGCTTACAAATTCCTCAAGTTATTGTTATGCGAGAGCCTGTCCCAGACAAGGTAGCGCATGATTTTCTATTAGCTTATATCGAAGGAATTCAGAAACTAGAAAGCGACTCACCCCTGTATCTGGCCGAAAAATACGCTAGAGACAAAATTAAACACAGTTTTCCTTGTGCTGATTGGTTGCCCATTATATTTCAGAATCACAAAATTCCAACCCCCGTTAGAGGAGTCTTAGAAAGACCAATTTCTAAAAGGATTATCGAAAATAAAAGGAGTTTAGAAGAGAAAATTGGTATCACTCCTGAAATTCAATTTGGTGAAAATATTAATTGTAATAAATGTAATAAAAAAGAATTCAAAGTTACTGTTATCGATCCTGCGGATGAACAAGTAGTTGGTAAAATACGATACATGGGCGGTCTTTGGAAGGCGAGAGTTTTTCCACTTGCAGGCTGTGATAAACTCGAGCCGATATTTCCTGGAGACGAAGTTTGTGTAGTGGCTAGAGAAGGTGCTACTTATTTAGTATTACCCATGAATTTAGCCCATTCGGATTTATTTAAGAAGAGTAGAGATCAAGTGAAGTCTAGTCTCAGCACAAAACAAAGAAAAATCCAGGAAGTATCTGGACTTAAGCAATATTCATTGGTGGTCTTTGGTCTTGTTTTCCTTATGGTCTTAAGTTATGTAAATCCTAATTTATTAGGATCTAACTCTTCCCATGGGGACGCTCTCGGTAATCCTCCATCTTCTCAGCGCTCCAATTTACATGAGGCTAGTCAATCTCAGGAATAGCTAGGGAGTCAAAGCTTCTACCAGAACGAGTCAAGCTATCAATTCTGATATTTAGTAAAGAGCACTAATTTTATTTGGGGATGTTTCTAGCTCTGCAGCTTCAAGTAATCTTTATCGTAATCCTACGTGATCCTTTTTCATTGGCGGGCTATGCTTTAAGTCTGGTCACGTTAAGGTTCAGTGTTCTAAAGCCCTAAAGGTTATGTTTACTCTGAGAGGAGGCATATTTAAAGGGTGAAGCTGTTCCAGCATGCAGCGAGGTAACCCCATGACCCTGATCAAAGACCTGATCGATATCCCCGAGCACGTTCAAAAGGGTGACTTTGTCCTGCGCCTCACCGAGGGGGTCAACCAGGTCGAGCAAACCCTGGCCCAGTACGTGGTCACCCCCGAGATCAAAGACTGCTTCGACAACGCTCTCAGCTTCATTCGCAGCGCACTACAGAGCAACAGCAGTAAAGCCAGCTACCTCCACGGTAGCTTTGGCAGTGGCAAAAGCCACTTCATGGCCGTGCTTAACCTCATTCTCCAGGGCATCCCCGAGGCCAGGGGCATTAAAGAACTGGCCCCTGTGATTGCCAAACATAACGAATGGATCGAGGGTAAAAAGTTTCTCCTGGTGCCTTACCACATGATTGGGGCCACCAGTATGGAGGCTGGCATCCTCGGCGGTTATGTAGACTATGTGCGGCGCACTCACCCAACTGCCCCCATCCCCGGCGTGTACCTCGCTGAAGGGCTGTTTCAGGATGCCCAGCGCCTGCGGGAAAGCCTGGGCGATGAAGCGTTTTTCACCAAGCTCAGTGAAGGGGCTGTCGGTGGCGGTGGATGGGGAAAACTCGAAGAAGCCTGGACGGCGGATCGGTTTGAGCAAGCGATTCAGTCTGTCCCCGGCACCGAGGAGCGATCTGAACTCATTAGTGTGTTGTTCAAGCACTTCTTTAGTTCCTACGACATTCAAACCCAGGCGCAAGAAGAAGCCTTTGTTTCCCTCGATATGGGCCTCTCGGTGATTAGCCGCCACGCCCACGACCTGGGCTACGACGCCCTGATTCTGTTCCTTGACGAGCTGATCCTGTGGCTGGCGAGCCGCGCCACCGATATTAACTTCATCCACCGCGAAGGGCAAAAGCTGGCCAAACTGGTCGAGGCCCAACTGGCAGATCGCCCCATCCCTATCATTAGCTTTGTCGCCCGCCAGCGCGACCTCAGTGAGCTGATTGGCGATGGCATTCCCGGTGCCGAGCGGCTCAACTTCAGCGATGCCCTGCGTCACTGGGAAGGCCGCTTCCACCGCATCACCCTAGAGGACCGCAACCTGCCTGTGATCGCCGAAAAGCGGGTGCTCAAATGTAAAACCCTCGCCGCCCGCCAGCAGCTCGATGCCTCCTTTGAGCAGGCCACTAAAGTACGCGAAACGGTCCTGAATGTGCTGCTCACCCGCGAGGGCGATCGCGAGATGTTTCGCCAGGTCTATCCCTTTAGCCCGGCTCTGGTGCAAACCCTAATCGCCGTCTCCAGTGTGCTTCAGCGTGAGCGTACTGCCCTCAAGCTGATGATGCAGCTACTGGTCACCCATCGAGACACCCTCGCCCTGGGCGACATTATCCCTGTGGGCGATCTTTTCGATGAGGTGGCCCACGGCGACGAAGCCTTCAGCCCCGATATGGCTGTTCATTTTGAAAATGCCAAACGGCTCTACCACCTTAAGCTGCTGCCCCTGCTCGAAAAAGAGTACGGCAACCGTGATGAGCTAGCCCTACTGTCCCTAGATGACCCCAAGCGAGTTGGCTTTCGCAATGATGACCGCCTGGTCAAAACTCTGCTACTGTCGGCCCTGGTGCCCGAGGTAGAGTCGCTGAGGGGGCTCAACGCCGAGCGGTTAGCGGCCCTCAACCATGGCACTATTCGCACACCTATCCCCGGTCGTGAAGCTGGGGAAGTGCTGCGCCGCTGCCGTAACTGGGCTGGCAGCGTGGGCGAAATTCGGGTGGGCGAGGAAAACAGTACCAACCCCACCATCACCGTGCAGCTTACTGGGGTCGATACCGACAGCATTTTGCGCCAGGCCGAGGGCATTGACAATCGCGGTAACCGCATTCGCCTGGTGAGATCGATGGTGTTTGCCCAGTTGGGTATCAGCGGCGACGAAACCGAATGCACCTACGACTTTGTTTGGAAAAACACCAAACGCTCTTGTGTGGTGTTGTTTATGAATATCCGCGAGTCAGAGGCCTATTTACTCAACCTAGAAACAGATCGATGGAAGCTCATCATTGACTTTCCCTTTGATGAGGGTAACCACGGGCCCAGCAGTGACTTGGCCTGCATCCAGAACTATCTGAGTGCCTACCCCGAAGGCACCAAAACCCTGTGTTGGATTCCGCAGTTTTTTAGTGCCGATGTGAAAGCCGACCTGGGTAAGCTGGTTGTGCTGGAGCACATCCTGACAGGTGATCGCATTGGCACCTACACGGCACAGCTCTCTCCCCAAGACCGCCAGACCGCCAAAACCCTCCTCGAAAACCAGCGTAGTATCCTGCGACAGCAGTTCCAAAATCACCTGAATGCGGTCTATGGCATTAGCAATAGCTTCCCCACTACCATCGATCAAACCCACAGCCTAGAGGTCAGCCAGCAGTTTGTTTCGCTCAAACCTGGTTTTGAGCTTAGACCCCCCACTGCGGCCAATCTAAAGGCCGCCCTCACCGCTCTGCTCGACCAGGCCCTAGAGTACGAGTTTCCGGCTGCGCCCGCCTTCGAGGCCGATGTCAACCGCCTTGGCAACTTAGAAAAGGTCTGGGCTGTGACTAGCCAAGCTACCCAAGACCTCCAGGGCCGCGCCGAAGTAGACCGGCCCTTACGCGGGCTGGTGCGGCAAATTGCCAACCCCCTCATGCTGGGGGAAATGGGGCAAGATGCCACCCATTTTGTGCTGGGCCAGCATTGGAAGAACCACTTCCTGTGCAAGAGTGTAGAAGCAGGCGGGGTCATCCAGGTGGGACAACTGCGGCGTTGGATTAATGAACCCAAGCCTATGGGGCTGCCGACGGAGGTTGAAAACCTCCTGATTTTGACCTATGCCCAGCAGATTGGGAGATCGTTCTACCGTCACAATGTTGCCCTGGATCCTAACCTCAAAACTTTGCTTAACGACTGTGAACTGCGCGAGCAAAAACTTCCCAATGCTGCTCAGTGGGCAACAGCGGTCAGCCTGGCTGGGGATATCTTTAACCTTTCTATTTCGGCTTTGTGTAAAGCCAGTAATGTGGCAGAGCTAGAGGGCAAGGTAAAGACCAAAGCCGCTGGCGGAGTCGACAGCTGTCGGGACTATGCCACTCACCTGAAAGACGTCTTGAGCCAGTTTGGCCTTCCTTCCGAGGGAGATCGCCTCACCACCGCCAGAGCCACGGCAGCCCTGGTAGAACGACTCCATGTCGAGTCCACAGATGAGATCATTGCTACCCTGGCCCGGGCCAGCATTGCCACTACCGCTACGGCTATGGGCGAATGCTTGAACAAAGCGGCCAGTCTACTGAGCATCCTAGAGCAAGTCAGTTGGGAGATTTTTGCTGCTATTCAGGCCCTTACCGATAGTCGTCAGCCCCGAGCCCAAGCTATCTTGGCTGAGGTCAGACAAGCTCTCACCAGCGATGAACATGTGCTCGCCCTGG
>Ga0169931_10013617_pt1 | contig 11090 bp, 9 predicted proteins | sample Kivu_15m_20L_FD_129675 | JGI IMG/M metagenome (GOLD analysis project Ga0169931, IMG submission 129675) | Freshwater microbial communities from Lake Kivu, Western Province, Rwanda to study Microbial Dark Matter (Phase II) - Kivu_15m_20L... | ecosystem: Environmental > Aquatic > Freshwater > Lake ... | reverse complement strand
TCGTAGTCGGCGTACAGCCTGGGGTGGTGCTGCACGTCGCGGCCGCGGGTCAGCGCCTCGAGCAAGATGGCCTCGCGCTCCTGCTCGGTGTCGGGCATGCGAGCCGCGACCCAGCGCGGCCGCAGCGGCTCGGCCTGCGCGAGCGGGTTTGAGCGCGCGGCGGCTCGCCCGGCCGGCTCGAGCTCGGCCGGCGACACCACCTCGAAGCGATCCTTGACCAGCACCACGAACGCCGGCCGGCCCTGCTGCACCGTGTGCAGGCCGTACACCAGCGCCACCACCTGCAATCCGGCGATCGTGGCCAGGTCCCAGCGCAGGTGACGCTTGCGGCGGTCGAACACGATCAGCGTGAACAGCGGACCCAGCACCACGTCCACACCGAGCATGATCAGCAGGATCGCACCCACCCCCACCAGCGTGTGCAGCGGCGCCGGATACCAGGCGAGGAACACCAGCGCGAGCACCGCCGCCGCGACCACGCCCGACAGCAGCAGGTGGATCCCGGCGGCGCGCAGCCGCTCGCGCAGCCCGGTGGGCGGCATCGCGGCCGGCGCACGCGGCGGCGGCAGCGGGGCATGGATCACCGGACGCGTGTCGTCGTCGCGCGGCGACGCGGCCTCGGGTGGCGGGACGCTGTGTCGGAGCATTGCACGGGCATCGAGTGGGCGCAGCGACCATCGTAGGACGGCGTGCGGCACGGGCGCAGGGCCTCGCCGACGCCCGGACCACCTGGCCCCGGGACTGGCGAGCACCGGCCGACGGGCGGCGCCCGGTCGGCGTTGCGGGTCGCCGCCCGCGGGCCGGCAATGAAACCGCCCCGATCCCGGCTCCGGATGGAGCCACGTCGGGGCGGCGCACCGGGCGGGCGCGCAGGGCGCCCGGCGGCATCAGCGGCAGCTGGCCGGCGCGTACTTGGCCAGCAGCGTGCCCGCAGTGCCGCCGCCCTTGGTGGCACCGGCAGCGTTGCAGTACCACACGATCTGGTTCGTCGGAGGCGTGCCTTCAACCAGGGCCGCGGTGCTCGTGCCGCCGTCGCGCGGGGTGAAGATCAGCGTACCGCCGCCGGCGCGCGCATAGTAGGTCACGGTGATGATGCCGCCCGCGCCGATCGCGATTGCCGACACGTTGCCGCCCGTATGGGCCACGAAGTTCGGTGCGCCACTGGCAAATGCCGTGCCGTTCGAAGCGTTGTCGGTCACCACCGTCTTGTAGTTCGCCGCGAGGCTCAGACCCTCCGAGACGCGCGCCCGGACCGTGTAGTCCTGGTACGCCGGGATCGCCACGGCCGCCAGGATGCCGATGATCGCGACCACGATCATCAGTTCGATCAGGGTGAAGCCTTTCTGCACTTGCTTGATCATCGATTGCTCCGAGTGGATGGGAATCTGCCCCGCGACCATCGCGGTGGACGAGGGTTCCGTTGCCAGTTCCATGCCAGCGTGACATCCGTCACGGAAACCGCCCACCGCGCGCGACGAACGGACGCCAACAGCCCGCCAGCGGCGATCGGCACTGCACCGTTGCGCCGGCAGGTGACGAAACGCGTCAGACCCGCTGACGCGTTTCGTCACCCGCTGCGGCAATGTGCACCCGCCGCCGGCACCATCGGTCCGCGCAGTCATCGGTCAGAACTCCAGCACCATCCCGCGTGCCAGCAGGCGCGGCATCGAGCGGCCGGCCCAGGCATCGATCTCGCGAGCGATTCGCTCGGCGTCGGACGGCTTCAGGTGCGTGACCAGCACCTGGGCCTCCCGCGCCAGCCGCTTGAGCTGCTCGCCCAGCTCGATCGGGTACAGGTGCTTGGCGGTAATCGCGAGGTCGCGCTCCTGGTTCGAGAAGGCGGTCTCGATGATCAGGTAGCGCAGGTCGGCGATGCCGTTGACGAGCCGCCAGAACTCCTCGGTAGGCCAGCTGTCCCCCGAGAAGGCCAGCGCGCCGTCCGGGCTGAACAGGTGAAAGCCCAGCGCCGGCACCGTGTGATTGGCGGGCAGACTGCGGATCGAGCGCTCGCCCACCGTCACCGTCTCGCCGAGCGCCAGCGGCTCGAAGCGCATCCACGGCCGCTGATAGTGCGGGATCTCGGTGAAGTCGGGCCAGATCACCCAGTTGAAGATGTGGGCCCGCAGGGCGGCGATCGTCTCGGCCAGCGCGTGGACCACGATCGGCCGCGGCCGCAGCGCACCCACTGAATCGACCAGCAACGGCAGCGCGGCAATGTGGTCGAGGTGCGAGTGGGTCAGGAACACGTGGTCGATCCGCGCAAGCTCGTCGACCGACAGGTCCTCCACCCCGGTGCCCGCGTCGATCAGGATGTCGTCGTCCACCAGGAACGAGGTGGTCCGCGCACGAGCGCCGATCCCGCCGCTGCAGCCGAGCACCCGCAGCTTCATGCGATCCGCTCGTGCGGGGCGCCGGCGGCCGGTCCGCCGGCGGTCGGCAGCAGCGAGGCCGCCGCGCCCTGGAGCGGCGGCGCATAGGCGCCGGGCTCGAGCGGCACCGGTTGCCAGACGCCTACCGGCTCATTGCGGCCGTGCACCTCGCTCTGGGTGACGAACTGCAGCGCGATCCCGCGCACGGCGCGGCGGGTCGCGTCGCCGATCACGATCGGCAGCTCGAAGCGCTTGGACAACCCCTCGAGCCGGGCCGCCAGGTTCACCGCGTCCCCGATCACGGTGTAGGCGCGACGCAGCCGCGAGCCCATGTCGCCGACCCGCACGATCCCGGTGTTGACCCCGATGCCGATGGCCAGCGGCGGCCAGCCCAGCGCCTCGAACTCGCGGTTGAGCCGAATCACCTCCTGCTGCATCGCGATCGCCGCGGCGACCGCGTGATCGGCATGCAGCGGGTCGTCGATTGGTGCCCCCCAGAACGCCATCACCGCATCGCCGATGTACTTGTCCACGGTGCCGTTGTAGGCATGGATCACCTCGGTCATCGCGGTCAGGAAACGGTTCAGGTAGTCGCGCAGCAGCTGCGGATCCATGTCCTCGGCCATCCGCGTGAAGCCGCGGATGTCGGCGAATAGGATGGTGAGCTCCTTGTTCTGGCTCTCGAGCGGGAAGTTGGCCGGATCGTGGGCCATTCGCTCGACCAGCTGGGGCGCCACATACTGGCCGAACAGGTCGATCACCGCCCGTCGCGATCGTCCCTCGGTCACGTAGCCGGCAATCAGGTTCACCGCCGCCACCGCCAGCAGCGCCAGAACCCCCGAGGCGAGCGGCAGCACCCAGCCGAGGCTCGCGTAGGCCACCGCATTCCAGGCCAGCAGTGCCGACAGGCCCAGCAGCGTCACCGCCGCGACGCCGACGACACCCGCGCCGGCGATCGCAACCGACGCAACGGTTCCCATCACGCCGATCACCACCGCGGCCAGCAGCGGCGCCTCCACCGGCCGCGTGCGGATCGTACCCTCGAGCGCACCCGCGATCAGCGACGCGTGGATCTCCACCCCCGGGTAGACCTCGCTCACCGGGGTGGCGCGCAGGTCGGTCAGGCCGGGCGCCGAGGTGCCCACCAGCACGATCCGGTCGCGGAACAGGCGGGGCTCCACCCGGCCCTCCAGAACGTCGGTGGCCGAGACGTAGCGGAACCGGGACGACGCCGCGCCACCGCGGCCCTGGAACGGCACCAGCGCAGTGGTGCCCTGCGAGATCGGGATGCGCGCGAGGTCACCCGCCGGCCCGAAGCCCAGGCTGTCCGGGTTCAGGCCGTCGGCCCGCAGCGTCAGCGGCGCATTGCCATAGTAGAGCCGCAGCATCGCGACTGCGAGCGACTCGTACAGCTGACCCCGGTACTCGGCCAGCAGCGGCAGCGACCGAACCACCCCGTCGCGATCGACCACCGGGTTGAAGAAGCCGGCGCTGCGGGCCGCGCGCGCCACCGGCACCACGTTGGCGCCATACCCGTTCCAGCTGGTCACCGTGATCCGGCGATCGGCCAGTACCACCGACGGCCACACCGGATCGGGCAGCAGGCCGGTCGAGATCGCACCCAGCTCGCTCGAGAAGTAGTACCCCAGCACCACCGGGGCGCCATCGAGCGAGCGGATCAGCTGCGCATCCTGCTGCGCGTGCGGCTCGGCGAACACCATGTCGAAACCCAGCGCGCGTGCGCCGCCGTCGCGGGCGATGACCTGCACCAGCCGCCCGATCGCCTCGCGCGACCAGGGCCAGCGCCCCTGCTCGCGCAGGCTGCGCTCGTCGATATCGACGATCAGCACGCGACTGTTGGCGCGCGGCGGCTGCAGCTTCAGCCGCGTGTCGTACAGGTAACGGTCCAGCGTGTCGACCAGCGGCAGCGACACATGCCCGAGCTCGGAAGCGACCGCAATCGCGACCAGCGCCAAGCCCATCGCCAGCCGTCGGGTGGTCATCGGAATGCGATCGCGCAGCCCCATGACAAGCGGCTCAGGGCGGCTGGGCGTGGAACTGCAGGATCGTGCCGGCCAGCTCGATCAGGTCGAGGTGGCCCAGCGGTCGCGCCCCCAGGCCGATCGAATCACCATTGACCAGCGGATAGGCGGGTCCGTCGAGGTGGGTGACGCAGTGGCCCCCTCGTCGGCGCGACACCACCGCCACCTGGCCCGCCCCGTTGGAGATGCTGACGATCGGCCGCTGCAGCCGGATCGTACTGCCGGCGCCGTGGCCCGACAGCACCCGCAGACAGGCGACCGACGGATCACCGGGCGCGAGCCCGGCGCTCGCCGACCCCCCGCCCGCGGCCGCCGGTCCGGCTCCTCCGGCGGCGAGCGCAGCCACCCCGGCATCAACCGCCGTTCCGGTCTCGCGCTCGAGCACGTACTGCAGCCGGTACACGCCGATCTCGATGCAGTCGCCCTCGACCAGCACCCGCTGCACCACCGGCACACCGTTGACCAGCGTGCCGTTGCGGCTGTGCAGGTCGCGGATCACGCTCTCGCCGGCCACGGTGTTCAGCACCGCGTGATCACCCGACACCGTGAGGTCGTCGAGCAGGATGTCGTTGGAGGGTCGCCGCCCGATCGTCAGGCGCGACTGTTCGATCGGAATGCGCCGCAGCAGGCGCTGCCCGGTGCTCAGCACCAGCCTGGGGATCGCGGTGGTCTCGCGCTGCTGCATCGGGACGCCTGCCGAGGGAGGCCGCGGCGCGGTCAGTGCGCGCCGAAGCCCGCGCCGCTGCCACCCGCCAGCAGCACGGTCACGTTGTCGGCGCAACCCGCCGCGAGCGCCGCCGCGATCAGCTCCTGCGCGAGCATTGGCAGGGACCGGCGAGCGCGCGCGAACACCCTGCCGATCGCCGCATCGTCGAGCGGATCGGTCAGCCCGTCCGAGCACAGCAGCAGCAGATCGCCGGCCCGCCAGTCGAGCACCGCCAGATCGGCCCGCAACGCCTCACCCGCCACGCCCAGCGCCCGGGTCAGGATCCCGCGGGCGGGCAGGCGCCCGACCTCGGCGGGTGTGAGCCGCCCGGTGTCCAGCATCTGCTGCCCGATCGAATGGTCGGCCGTCAGCCGATCGAGCACACCGGCCCGCCAGCGGTAGGCGCGCGAGTCGCCCACGTGCGCCACCGTCAGCCGGTCGAAGTCGATCGCCGCGGCAACCAGCGTGGTCCCCATCCCCAGGCAATCCGGCCGCGCCTGCGCGAAGTCGATGATGCCGGCGTGGGCGGCGCGGACCGCCCGGTCGAGCGCATCGTCGCTCGAGAGCCCCGCCTCCTGAAGGGCACCGACGGCTTGAACGACGGTACGGACCGCGATTTCGCTGGCCACCTCGCCGGCGTGGTGTCCGCCCATGCCATCCGCCAGCGCGAACACCCCGTGCGTGTCGTCGACCTGAAACCGGTCCTCGTTGTGCCGGCGGGCGCAGCCCGGATCGGTGACCGCGACCCACGGCACCCGTGTCTGCGGCCGACCGATCAGAGCGACCGACGAACGGGTCGCAGCGAGGGCGTGACCTGGACCGATTCCCGACATGAACGAAATCTATCGACCGCCCTTTCCTGGTCGAAGGAACTCGGTCACGAACGGATGGCCCGGCCCGCCCGACGGCTCGGCGCACGGGGTCTCCCCGGGGCGACGTCCGGCGCCGGTCGGCAGGCTCCGGCTGTGCGCGTGCGGCGCGCGACGAAACAATCCGCCTCGAGAGCCGGGCGCGCGCCGCCGGCCTTCAGGCAGGGCTGAGCGGCCGGAATGCGGTGCTGACGGTCTCGATGCGCTTGTGCCGCTCCACCCGGACCCGGGCGCGCTTCAGAGCACCTGCTTGAGCAGCCGGCCCATTTCGGAGGGGTTCTGGGTGACCGTGATGCCGCAGGCGGCCATCACCTCGAGCTTCTCCTGCGCCGTGCCCTTGCCGCCGGAGATGATCGCGCCGGCATGGCCCATGCGCTTGCCGGGCGGCGCAGTGACGCCGGCGATGAAGCCGACCACGGGCTTCTTCATGTGGTCCTTGATCCAGAGCGCGGCCGCCTCTTCGTCAGAGCCGCCGATCTCGCCGATCATCACCACCGCGTCGGTCTCGGGATCGTCGTTGAACATCCGCATCACGTCGACGTGCTTCAGGCCGTTGACCGGGTCGCCGCCGATCCCCACCGCCGACGACTGCCCCAGCCCCAGCTCGGTGAGCTGACCGACCGCCTCGTAGGTGAGCGTGCCCGAGCGCGATACCACCCCCACGCGCCCCTTGCGGTGGATGTGGCCCGGCATGATCCCGATCTTGATCTCGTCGGGCGTGATCACGCCCGGGCAGTTCGGCCCGAGCAGGATCGTGCGACGGTTCTGGGCGCGCATGCGGTCGCGCACCTCGATCATGTCGCGCACCGGAATGCCCTCGGTGATACACACGACCAGCTCGAGGTCGGCCTCCACCGCTTCCCAGATCGCCGCGGCCGCGCCCGCCGGCGGGACGTAGATCACGCTGGCGGTGGCACCGGTCTGCTGCCTGGCGTCCTTCACCGAGGCGTAGATGGGGATGCCCTCGAAGTCCTCGCCGGCCTTCTTCGGGTTCACGCCGGCCACGAAGCAGGCCTTGCCGTTGGCGTAGTCGCGGCACATCCGCGTGTGGAACTGTCCGGTCTTGCCGGTGATGCCCTGCGTGATGACCTTCGTGTGCTGGTTGACCAGGATCGACATGGTTCGCTCCGGATGCGGGTTCTGTGGGGTCGCGGCGCGGCCGCTCACCGGGCGGCCGCGACGACCTTCTCGGCGGCCTCGGCCATGGAGTCGGCCGCGATGATCGGCAGGCCCGACTCGGCCAGCAGTTGCTTGCCGAGATCCTCGTTGGTGCCCTTCATGCGGACCACCAGCGGCACCTTGAGCCCGACCGCGCGCGATGCAGTGATCACCCCCTGGGCGATCGTGTCGCACTTCATGATGCCGCCGAAGATGTTGACCAGGATCGCCTTGAGCTCGGGATTGCGCAGCATGATCTTGAACGCCTCGGTGACCTTCTCGGCGGTGGCACCCCCACCCACGTCGAGGAAGTTCGCCGGCTCGCCGCCGAACAGCTTGATCGTGTCCATGGTGGCCATCGCGAGGCCCGCTCCGTTCACCAGGCAGCCGATGTTGCCGTCGAGCTGGATGTAGGCGAGGTCGAACTTCGATGCCTCGATCTCGGCCGGGTCCTCTTCGTCGAGGTCGCGCAGCGCCACGAGCTCGGGGTGCCGGTACAAGGCGTTCGAGTCGAAGTTCATCTTCGCATCGAGCGCGATCACCTCACCCGAGCCGGTCAGGATCAGCGGGTTGATCTCGGCCAGGCTCGCGTCGGTGTCCCAGAAAGCCTTCACCAGCGCCTGCAGCACCTGGCGGGCCTGCGGCAGGCTGGCCGGCGGGATCCCGATGCGGGTGGCGAGGTCGTCGGCCTGCGCATCGGCCAGGCCGGTGGCCGGATCGACCGTGGCCTTGTGGATCAGTTCAGGGGTGTGCTCGGCCACCTCCTCGATGTCCATGCCGCCCTCGCTGGAGGCCATCACCGTGACCCGCTGGGTGACCCGGTCGACCACCAGGCCCACGTAGAGTTCCTTGCGGATGTCGGCACCCTCCTCCACCAGCAGCCGCCGCACCTTCTGGCCGGCCGGCCCGGTCTGGTGGGTCACCAGCTGCATCCCGAGGATGCGCCGGGCGTGTTCGTCGACCTCCTGCAGCGAGCGGGCGAGCTTCACGCCGCCGCCCTTGCCGCGGCCGCCGGCGTGGATCTGCGCCTTGACGACCCACACCGGTCCGCCGAGGGCCTCGGCCGCCCGGGCTGCATCCTCGAGCGAGAAGCACGGGATCCCGCGCGGCACGCGCACCCCGTACTGCTTCAACAGTTCCTTGGCCTGGTACTCATGGATCTTCATCGCGGACTTTCCCGTTCAATGGGCTTGGACGAACCACGGTGACGCGTGCCGCCGCACGCTCCGACCGCGGCGGACCACCGCAGCGGGCAACGAGCGGAGAGGTCGGTGGGCTCGGAGGAGGCCCGGGGCGCGGCGCCCGCGGGCAACCGGTGCGGCATCCGGATGCCGGACGACCGGATGCGCCGCATCCCGGATGCCGCTCCGCCCGAGACCCCGCGGATGCCGCACAGGAGCGACAGCGGGCGGGCGACAAGGTGCTGCGGCAAGGCCATTCGATGGCGGGAGGGGATCGGCGCAAGGCCGCGAATTTACCACACGGCGATCGTGGGAACGACCGGCGGGGACGGCGCCATTCGCGCCGCGCGACCGACCCAGCGCGCGCGCCGGGGCACGAAGCCGGACCCCGGACGGGAATCCCGGAGGCGAATGGGCGAGCTCAGTCGGCGGCGCTCGGATCGGCCTCGGGCGGTTGCTGCGCCCCGTGACGGAGCACCCAAGCGATCGCGTCGGCGGCGAAGCCACGGCCCGCGAGGAAGCGATGCTGGCGCGCGCGCTCCTCGAGTGAGCGGGGAGGCTGGCCGAATCGCTTGCGCCAGGCCGAGAGCGCCCGCTCGCGCTCGGTGTGGCGCAGCCCGGCGAGCACCGGACCACTGAACCGGGCATCGACCCGCAGCGACTGGAACTCCTGCTGGATGCGCAACGACCCGAAGCGGTCGGCCCGACGGCGGGCGAGGCCCTCGGCGAACCGTTGCTCGGACAGCAGACCGCCTTGCTGGAGCCGGTCGAGGACTGCGTTGAGCTGCTCGGCGGACTCCGCCCGAGCCGCCAGCTTGCGGGCGAGTTCGTGCCGGCCGTGCTCTCGCTGCGCGAGCAATCGCAGCGCGAGCGCGTTCAGCGACCCGGCCGAGCGGGCGGCCGGCGGCCGACCGGCGGCCGACCCCTGATCGGCCGCAGCGTCAGGCTGCCGCTGCCGCGCCTTTTCCACCCTCGATCACCTGGAGCCCGCGCGGCCTCACACCCAGGTGCGCCCGGACCTTGTTCTCGATCTCGAGCGCCAGCGGCGGATGCTCGCGCAGGAACTCCCGGGCGTTGTCCTTGCCCTGGCCGATGCGCTCGCCGCCGTAGCTGTACCAGGCGCCGCTCTTCTCGATGACACCGGCGGTGGCCCCCAGGTCGAGGATCTCGCCCTCGCGCGAGATGCCCTCGCCGTAGAGGATGTCGAACTCGGCGGCGCGGAACGGCGGGGCGACCTTGTTCTTGACGACCTTGACCTTGGTCTCGTTGCCGATCACCTCCTCGCCCTTCTTGATCGAGCCGGTACGGCGGATGTCCAGGCGCACCGAGGCATAGAACTTCAGCGCATTGCCGCCGGTGGTGGTCTCGGGGTTGCCGAACATCACGCCGATCTTCATCCGGATCTGATTGATGAAGATCACCAGACAGTTGGTGCGCTTGATGGTGGCGGTGAGCTTGCGCAGCGCCTGCGACATCAGGCGCGCCTGCAGGCCGGGAAGGGAATCGCCCATCTCGCCTTCGATCTCGGCCTTCGGAGTCAGCGCCGCCACCGAGTCGATCACGATCAGGTCGACCGAGCCCGACCGCACCAGCGCATCGGCGATCTCGAGCGCCTGCTCGCCGGTGTCGGGCTGGGAGATCAGCAGGTCCTCGAGCGCCACGCCGAGCTTGGAGGCGTACTGGACGTCGAGCGCGTGCTCGGCGTCGATGAATGCGCAGGTGCCGCCGGTCTTCTGCATCTCGGCGATGACCTGCAGGGTGAGCGTGGTCTTGCCCGACGACTCGGGGCCGTAGATCTCGACCACGCGGCCGCGCGGCAGGCCGCCGACGCCGAGCGCGATGTCGAGCCCCAGCGAGCCGGTGGACACCACCTGGATGTCCTCGGTCACTTCGGCGCTCGACATCTTCATGACCGAGCCCTTGCCGAACTGCTTCTCGATCTGCGACAGCGCGGCCGCCAGGGCCTTGGCCTTCTCGGCCTTGGATTTGGGATCGTCCATGATGTCCTGTGGCTGGATCGGACGGCCGGATCGGGCCGGAGCCGACGGGGTGGGTTGGAACGGAACCGAGGCGGACGCGCAACCGGAGGAGCACTGGCACGCGGACCGGCCGCGCGACCGTCGATGGACAGGAGTATCGCACGAGACCACTGTACAAACAATCAGTCTTTCGGCCTAGGCCGGGTGTTCAGGCGCACCCGCTCAGGCCGCCGGCGGCCGGTCGGCGAGCTCGGCGTCGACCGCCCGCAGCGCCCGCTCGAGCGCGTGCAGCGCGGCCGCCCGCCGCACCGCGGCCCGGTCGCCGGGCAGCCGGAGGGTGTCGGTCCAGGCGAGCGGCGCGTCGTCGGGCAGGCCGGGCGCCCGCAGCGCCCAGCCGAACCAGACGGTGCCCACGGGCTTGCCCGGCACCGCGCCGGCGGGCCCCGCGATGCCGGTGACCGCCAGGGCCAGGTGCGCCGGCGCGCGGCGCAGCGCGCCCAGCGCCATCGCCTGCGCCACCGGGCCGCTGACCGCGCCGTGCGCCGCCAGCAGGTCGGCCGGCACGCCGAGTAGCTCCTGCTTGGCGGCGTTGGAGTAGGTCACGAGCCCGCGCTCGAACCACGCCGACGAGCCCGCGGTCTCGGTGAGCGCACGCGCCACCAGCCCGCCGGTGCACGACTCGGCGGTCACGACCATCAGCCCGAGCGCCTGCAGCCGGGCCCCGAGCGCAGCGGCCGCGGCGAGGACCGCCGGCTCGCCCGGATCGTGCGGGCGATCGGTCATCGG
>Ga0169931_10013616_pt1 | contig 11090 bp, 5 predicted proteins | sample Kivu_15m_20L_FD_129675 | JGI IMG/M metagenome (GOLD analysis project Ga0169931, IMG submission 129675) | Freshwater microbial communities from Lake Kivu, Western Province, Rwanda to study Microbial Dark Matter (Phase II) - Kivu_15m_20L... | ecosystem: Environmental > Aquatic > Freshwater > Lake ... | reverse complement strand
CCTCTCATCCATTTCAAGCTGACCCGGTGTGCTTAAAAATATTCTATAGGAAATACATCTCTGTGGACCGCAACTATCAATCAAACCCTAACATGTACTAGTGTATTGATTCAGCTAAGAAAAACAATCGACTTTGGCATTTTCTAAAAGATTAATAGCATAATGATCTCGGGTAGAATATGGAACAATATTACAACAATAAACAAGCTAATAAAGAAATCAATACTCTAATATAGTACTACAAGTATTACACACAAACATCAATACTTTACCAGAAACAATTTTTCAAGTTAATGCACCAGCATAGATAAAGAAAAAAATTAGTGTAGTATAATCGACTTAAAATCATTTTGGATCTGTCTGATTCAGTAAGCAGCTCTACTCAACTCGAACAACCTATCTAGTCTTTTTACTTTCTCTCCAAACTCAATATTTCTGTTTTGAATGAGTAGTCACAGCTGTTTGCTAGGCTCAATAGATGCCTGTAGACCCAACTAGGACCTGCTAAATTCGTTTCTTTGGAGTAACTTGATAAAAACTTTTGGTTTCAGAACAAAATCAAACCCAGAACGCCAACCCTGATGTTTGCTGGTGTTAAGGCGATAAAAGAGAAGGAAAACTTGAAAACTAAACAAGATTCAGTTAATTTCAGGAATAAATCAAGCTGCAAACGAAAAAGAAATAATACTTTAGAAAACATGTAGACGCTCACAAAACCTTTTTTCAGAAAAAGAAAGCAGCAATCGATGGACAACCTTACAGATGTTTTCAAGTAATATACCACCAACAGTCAATCTAAGATGTTTAGTGCCAAAATGAAGACGGAATCATCAAAGATAGAGAAGACAAAAGTGCCTCAAAACAAGAATATAGTGGACATGAAGTAGAAAATAACTGATTTAAAGGCTCAAATAAGACGATAGAAGGCTCAACTCAAAAAGAAAATGGTGGAAAGAAGTACATTCAATAACAATAGGACGCACAAAAAGACTTCTTCATGCATGAATAGTCCAAAAGAATAGCTTCTGTTTAAGAAGATCAAGTTTGGCTGATAAGTATATTTAAGTTACTAAAATCATTATTAACTCGCATCTATTAACATCAAAAAGTAGTAAATATCATAGTTTTAGTTTAGACGTAGATGGATTTTTCATATATTTTTTGGTGTAAATGTTCTGCCAAAGCGAATTCGATTACTTAGGTTTGGGCACATTCAATGTAAAGTTTATTATCTCGTTTGTGATATATCCCAGAATATACCTGAGGCTAATGATTTAATTTATAAGTTTCTTCAAGCTTTAGCCTTAGTTTTATGCTATCTTTATATTCAAAGTGATACGTACTACAGGTACTGGCAGTTTTATAGGCCTATTTTGAGCTATATCATTTCTACCATGTTGAAAATCAATATTTGTACGTCTTTTGTTATCCCTTTCTATCTTGCCCATGTCTTCTAAGCCAGCTTCAGTTGCTTCACATGTCTGCTCTCAGTCTGACATCTATTTTCCGTTCCAGCCTTAATTTCGCCCAAAAACTCTAAATCTACTCAAAAATACTCTTATTTTTGACGATAATATTCGTTATGAGTTTGTGAATGATTGCGAAAATCTGAGGAGTCGATTGACAGTACTGCCTGATATGCATTATATTCGGGCTATGCTAATTTTTTTTCAAACTACTGCTTGATTCGTATACTAATTTTTTAAGATTTTCGATAATTTGTATGAGAAGTCTGAAATGTTGCACGACCTTAGCCCCTAGAATGCTACTGTTGACATTATCTATAACGCAGTTCAATCTTTTAAAGAATTTGATTTCCTAGCGATGTCTCCAGGTGTTTTTCTATGCCCTTGGGCTCTTGCTCAAAGCTAGTGTCTTTTGTCTTAAGTTTTTCCTAGAAACTATATCAGTCATGACTCGTTCTTAGAGATGCCTGGGAACTGCGCTTCCTTTGGGCACTACTCCTTTGTACTTTTAAAGCTATCTAAGAAGAGCAGTCTATAACGACTCCATATTGACAAAAGTGAGTTCTTGTGTATCGATGTCTAAAAAATCCAGGTCATCTTGTTCCTTTCTGAAAATATATTATTTCTTGTAGTTTCTTATAATCCCCATCATCATGAGCAGTCTTAATTGTATTTTTCGTTTGTAGTTGTTGCGGGTCTGTAGGCGGAAGGGGTCGATTTTGACTGGGGTTTAGTTGAGGCGTGCGCTGGCGGTGTTGCGGAAAAGATGCGTGGCGTCGCTTAATTTCGACATGGAATATATAGAACATAATCATAGTAAATCATACAGTTTCCACAACAAAAGACTAAATTACCATTACTACCAGATATAAAGGCAAAGGCAACTAATCTTAAAGTATTATCTTTAAAAAAGCAATAAAATGCTCAAAAACTGGATATAATCATATTCTGGTGGTAAAATTGAGTCTTTTGCTAACATTTAGTATACTGTGTTTCTTTATATTCAAAAGTGCTTCTTGCTGTTTAGCTAGCAAAGCAAGCCCGTCAATTTATTCATAGTCCACATGCTAGTGCTAATTTCGTCTTTACTAATGACATTTTTAACAAATATCGAAATCTTAACACTATTTACAGTGATATCTTTTGTTCTTTATGGGCGAGGCTTCACACATGTCGCACTGGTAGCCCTCGAACAAATATATTTTTTACTGCTGAGGCTACACTGATCTTTATTTTTTAAAAGCCTCCTAAGCAGCCTACGATTGCAAGATGATCTAAGCCATATCTACAATATGAATTCTATTTTATTCCTATTTCTTTTGTATATGTATTTATGGGTCTGCTTTTTTCTAGCTGTCGAAATGCACGATAACTGGGTTTCTGCTAGTGTATATGCCAGTTAGAAGCACATCTGAAGATCGAATGTCATAGTTTTCTTACAAAGTAAGGCTTTAGCGGAGGTCCATAGGTAAAACTGCGTCTAACTATTTGAAACAACTTTATTGTGAACCATAGTCTGAATATTTTTGTATATTTTTATTGATATTTTTGCTTTATTCATCTGATTTTTGATTGAATTAACCTTACTGATAGACTGAGGCTTATAGATCTGAGACTTGCTCTGATATTTTTCTGAGATTTAATGGTGTTTTGCTGTAAAGATCAACCAAAGTAAGTATATGATGATGACTATTCTTTTTAACAGAACTGCATTTCTTACATATAAAATAGTTACAGGTTTAGCACTCCTGGTAGGCTCCCTCACATTACTAGTGACATACTGAACACTATATGATGGCATCTTCGTGACAAGAGGACTCTTATTTGATTGTCTAGTGATAGTTTGAATCAATTTTTAGAATATTTTACTTGCCTGGAGGACTCTAGGTGATATTTAACTGGTCGACTTTCTTCATCAGTTGTGGTAATTTTTTGCACAGTAAAGACTACATTATGTTGATTACTGGATGATTTTAAGTTATGAATTGAGTGTTGGAGCACTCAGGGCACGAAGGATGGGGCTGGGCAAGTCCGAAACATTTATAACATTTGTAAAGTTTTTAAGGCTACAGCTCCATGATGATGTTCGGGTCCTAGAAGTACAAAGAATCACTGAACTAAGATAGATTTTGACTGAAACCTCTGTTTAATCGAGCCATAGCACTAATCACATTGACTTTGTAAGACTTAGAAGCATTGAAGCTTTAATTGCAGTTCGAATGGGCCATTTTTTGACTAATTTTATTAAAATCTATATATTACGAACGATTTAGTACTTTTCATCGATATTATTATATCTTGAGCACATGAATCACATTTTCTAAGTAGAAGAGTAAGGATAAGAAGACATGATAGAGTATGGTGACTCTGAGGATATCAACGTAGACCTCGTTTCTGTTGCCAACAGTAAAGCCAAATCAGTTCGTTCTAATTAGATCAAAAAGAATAAAAAGTCACAAATCATGACATAGCAAAAAATGAAAGATTAGTTCTAAAAAATAAGACTAAGTTCAGACTACAGACAGATTTAGTCATAAAATTTATAATCTTCGGGCAGTAAAAAAATTTTTGTTTACCACTATGCATAGAATTAGTAGTTCAAAATAGGCTAGGGGTCTTTTGGTAAGGTGTATTGCTGCTACTACTAGAACCCCTAGACTCTTAAGCTGTATAAGTTAGCTCTGAAGATTATAACGATTCCTAAGACGATTACATAGACGTGGAAGATTGACAAAATGGTGGCAGATACTCGTCAGGAAATAAGTTCGCTTCTTCATCTTAAAAACAACAGCAATATCATCAAAATATAGGATGTTATCAGAGATTTCAGCCAGAATAGAATACAAATCGTGCTGTAGTACTGCAATAATCGAGACTTAGATAGCTATTTCGCAAAATTACACGCTTAGGGCAAGATAACAACAGAAAAGGAAGTTCTGAGGTATTTTAATCAAATAATCCATGCTTTTGAAGATGTTTATAATCTTAATATCATTCATAAGGACATCAAACCCGGCAATATACTTGTGCATGATGATGTGCTCAAGGTAAGCGATTTTGGCACAAGCCGTCAACTACGCTACAAGTTATAGTAGTTTGATAGCTAGCACTAAGGAACAACCCTTACAGCATCGCCACAAATAAGATTCAAATAAAAATATACAAACAAATGTGACATCTATTCCCTTGGGATCACTCTATACTGGATGCTATTTCAATAGTACCCTTTCAAAGGCATCATGAACAAATCTTAATACATGGACTACGTGCTTACTTTTGAAGGAAAGACAGTCATCAACCCTTCAGCTTAGCTTGTACAATTATTAAGAAGTATGCTCTAGTACAGATAAGATGACAGAATAGGTTGGTAGGAGTTGTTTGTGCATCCTCTCTTAAAGCAATCTAACAAAATTGGTGAGGTATTTCGTACTACTATAGGCCGAGGACTCAATTACAACTATTCTAGATAGTTCGTGGACTAAAAAATACCAAAATAGTTCTATAAATACCTCTAAGACGACGCATCTACCATAGATATCAATACTTTGCCCAGTCGCAAGTTCGGATAACATCCCGTCATGAATTGTTTCAGACCTATTTTGTTTGCCATTTTGAACCATAAGCTAAAAATATAGTTTTTAAAGGAAGTCTTGAGGTAAGTGGCTGACTTTACTTTGTCTTAAAGAATTAAAAATAAAATCCATTTTGTGATGATACGTGACTTGATCAGATGGGGTCTAGATCGATATATCGTGTACTTGATGAATCTGCTTAAAAAATAGCTGACTGGTAAGTAACCTCGGTTATAGTTGCTACACGCTAAAGATGTTCGTGAAGTACTGGAAAAACATCAATCTCAATTCGACAATCTTTGTTCTAATTACGTTAAATACGTCTAACAGTTCGAAAAATCAGGAGAAAGACCTAAGTTATCTTAGTAAGACAAGAAAAGTTTATAAAAAAAGTGTCAGGAACACAACATACAAGAAAATTTTTAACGAATACTAGGAAAACAGCCATTTCATAGAGAATTTTTTATATAGTAGCTTCAAAAATGTTTCGTGTAAGTTGTTTGTTTTCTGAAGGAAGAGGTCAAGTACTACAGCAACAAAAAAGGTAGTCTAGGGGAGTCATAGTAAAGAAGATACAGATAGCTGATACTTTTGATACATCATTTGAATATGGTTGCTTTGCTTGATGATATTTTTCCTAAACATTTTTCAGATAGAATCGAATACGATTTGCTTAAGTTTTTCAGAACTGAGAAATATCTGAACAGAAAGGCTTTCTATGCGCTTGCCGAGGATATCAACTAGATAGTTGACAGGTTCTAAAGCTGATTTTTGTTAAATATTATTCATTTTTATGTTTTCTTATGATGTTTTCTATCATGCTTGAAATGAAGAAATCTGTATATCTTTTTTGTTTTATTGATGTTTTCATGTATTTTTTATTGCTTTTTTCTTTATGGTAATAGATTTATGTGTTAAATTAGTCCGCCCAATTTTATTCCATATTTTTTCCATAGGCTTTAGAAAATGAATAGAGAACACTCTGACAGCCGATAGCATATCGTGGGTATCCGCGAGCGCAAGAGCAGAACTGTCTCCTCCTTTCTCAAGAAGACCTACTAGCTGCTCAATGTACTCTTTAACTCATCTAGGACGAGCAGAACCATCATGCGGTCAAGTGGGCCCCTAATGGCATCGGCTTCATCGTGCTCAGCTAGTAGGATTTCGCACAATCAGTGCTGCCTCACTACTTCAGGCACAACAACTATTCCTCTTTCGTCAGACAGGTAACACTCCTCACATCCAGCTCAACATGTATTCTTTCCACAAGATCCGTGAAAGCAACTCATAGAGCTACTTCCACCATGAGTCCTTCGATCGCAGCTGCGAGGCCAAACTCTCATAGATCAAGCGAAAGCCCTAGAAAAAGAAGAAAAGACACGAAGATGAAGACTCAGAACCACAAGTGCATGTATAGATTAAGCACGAACCACGGACTACTATCAAAAAAGGTAAAGAAAATATTGGAATGGTTGTCAAGAAGAGAAACTAAGTGTACCATAGCTACAAGCCTAGTGTGTAGCTGATCGGTCATTTCGAAACAAGCAAAATATCAGACGGAGCGATCTCCTCTTAGAAAAACACAAGACCGTTCTTTTCATAGAACAACAATGGATCGAAATAGGAGCACTAGGAGATTATGTTGTACTAATAGTAGGAGTAAGACGACAAGTTGTCGATTAATAACAGTATTTCTGAGAGAATCATACCGAGAGTGGCGACTTGTGAGCTTATAAACCCGAGCAACAACAATTTGTTTCCGTTTGCGGCCAACCATCAAACATCGACTTTCTGCAAGTTTTACTGATGATATCACTTACTAATATATACAATCATTAAGTTAGTTATCATCACTTGAATTGATTTATTGCTAGATTGATTATAATTTCTGCTTTATATGTAAAAAAACATGGTTTAGTTCAAACAAGATATGATTTTGTTTGATTCAAATTCAATTTAGCAATCAAAATGAAAAGATATATAGATAACCGGTTCTAAGAAGATAGATAGCGCGCAGATAGTTAAGAAGATACTATACAGCAACAACAAAGATAGTTTATGCTTAAATTATAAAAACAATGGCTAATAAGATCCAAGTAAAAATAATAAGAAATGTTAGACAAAAAGATGGTTAAAAAAATAGTTAGTTTAAGGTAACCCGTAATGCTTATTTCGTATAGGAAGGTGAGGTAGTAGTAGAAATTAAAAGTGGGGGTTCCAAAGTAGGAAGAGATCGAATAGCTTATCAAGCAGAATTAATAAAGAAGAAGGCAGATTTATTAAAGTAAAGGACCTAACTGGAAGAAACTTGCCTGGCTGGAAAAAGCAAGCGAAAAGTCATAAGAAAGAACGAGAATAAGATAGGAATAAAGAATCAAAGCAAGAGAGGAATATATATCACAAGCAAATCAAGAATTAAATATTTTTTAAAAATAACCTTAGTAGATCCAAACAGAGCTTTATCAATAGCAAAAACAACCTTTGTAGGCTTAACGTTAGCGAAATAGACCCTAACCAGTGTCGCAATAATAAAAACCAACTTTTTTAAAATATTTAAATAGCAACGAGAATGAAGACGAGTAATAGTTGGTCTAAAAATACAGTAAAAAATTCACATTTTCTTCAATAAGAAATCAAAATTATGATTTCGAATAAAACACTTAGAGTTCGCTAGGTTTATAAAGCAAACGTAAGTTTTAAGAGTAGTTTGATAGAAAAATGCAACGTGTTAATGTAAGATAAAATCGTTGGGATCATGAGCTTTCAAAAGAGCACATCAGAGAGAATAGTATTAAAAAATAAAGGCCTTTGTACTCGTGGGAGAAGTAGCCTTCCTTTGAATAAGTTCAAAAAAATAGAATAGATTTTCTTAGTCTCAAAAAAAAGCACAAAACACCTAAGAAAAATTCAACTCTATTCGTCTAACCAGCTGATCAGAAAATATTCAAATGGGCGTAGGTATGGGTGTAGCCCTCTTAGTTATCCTAGGTTTAGTAGCTAAGACAGGTGATTAGGTAATATTCAAGGAGGACTGGAATAGAAGTTAAGGAGTTGTTAGCTTTGCTGTATGCATCAAATGGGGATTTTCATGTTTTGAGTCGTTACCTTAGTACTAAGCAGAGATAGATGCTTTGGCCTTAGTCTTTGGATGACTTGCTGATGAATAACGATTAAGATTTGTTCAGGCTCAAGACGCCTCAGGAGATCGCCAAAAGGAAACATTTCCTTCATTTAAACTACTGATAGTGTAGTTTTTTTTAATAAAAAACATCAGTTATTAGTCTTTGACTATTAACATATAGATATATTTGCATTTGCTGGTCTTTATAAGTCTTTTTGCCTTTAATTGTCATTTAGAGCAAAAATATTGATATAGCTAAGGGAAAAATATAAAAAAATAAGAATATTTATATCAAACGTATTTTCTTTTGGCATTCTATATTGCCTTATCTAGTTCATTTTTATTGGTACTTGAGTTGTTATCGGCCCATCTAAGTTAACCAACACTTCCACTAGCAATTATATACAGAACTTGATCATTCGCTCTGACAACATCCTTAAAATAGTATTTTTTGTTAATCTACTGCCCTATATTCATTAGCAGTTGACCACTTGCTAATGAAAATAGCAACAATCGACCACTGTTGGCCAAGATCACCATATTTAAACTTGTCGAAGCGAAACCTCTATGTATGATTTGAAAAGAGTTGACTTTTTGATCTTTGTAGATGTCCACTTCTGGAGCCACTTTGGCAAGTTTTCGTTCTTAGAGGTTCCAAGCGTATACTTTGGCAGTTTTTAGGTCAGGGCGTATAATGTGATCGCGTTAACAAAGAATGTAAAGAGTGTTTTACACTATACATGCTCGATTGGCAGTAGATCTGCTATCAATTACACTGTAAAAATTAGAAACTATTTTGTTTATTTGGCCTTTTTGTTATTTGTACAGCACCTTGTATACAGGTTTTTATGAATGGTTTTGCTACCACTCAGGCCCTTTAAAATACGCAATTTCCTTCTTTGGATTGTTGTAAAGCTGTAACCTCAAAAACTGTTATGTTTGCATATACTGCCTGTACATTTCTTAGGGTGTTTTTTCACTACTTTTCACAGGATATATATCTTCATAACGAGGTTTTTAGGCTTACTTGTATATTTAAAATGCAGAACGGATTTAAAAATTGGAAATTGGCTCAAAACAGGCAGATCCTCTGCTTTTTTTGTACTACCATACAGCACAGCGCAATGATTTGTCGACTGTTACGAACTGGTCGATACGCCAGGCTCCCACAAAGACTATTGGCTCGCTATGATGGTCAAAAAATTATCTAAATTGATGTGGTGTATCCAAGTTTTTATCCGATTCTGCTGGAAAATAGCTGCGTTTATCTACATTAATACTATTTCTGATCTAATTTTACGTATTTTTTTCTTTTCCTACATTCTGATTGCCCTCGGCTATATTTTTTTTATTATTAGACATCATATTTTGATTTTCGTTATTTATGGCTGATTAAATTGGTATATAATTACGATTATCTAACGGAAAAGCTGGTTAATTGCGGACAGTCGGTGGCTATATGGCAGGCTGATAGAGGCGACGACTGGTCTGCTGTGCGGTGAGACGATTGCAGTTGTAGTTATATTTTAGCAACTGTCCTTTCTCGAAACCAATAAGGGCCGAGCATGGAGAACCCAGCATGGTTAAGACTGGATGGAAGGTTGCTGATGTTATTTATCCACTCATATTGCTTATCCTTCTGCCTATTGGCAGTCCAAGTAATTCCTGATGCCATGGAGTGATCAATCTGACTGCATCTTTTGATTGCAAAAGCCAGTTACGGTGCAACGTGCATGCTGTTTAAATGTTTTACATGATAGGATATGTATAAAGCTCAGTATTGGCATAAACAGATTTGATACTTTTGGTTCCAACTGCGACTAGTTCTTTGCCGTAGACAAAGATTGAAGTTTAGTCTTGCCATTAAATTTAATTGACTATCTAACTGCCTACATTCTGCATATATTTTTATTATGCTTCAAGTAAGTTAACATCGCTTACGAGTGCCACTGTGTCTTTCTCTGCATCTAGCACATTTGCTTCTAGAGTGTTTAGATAATTCTGTTGCTTGCCTGTGCCTAGTGATTGCTCTTCGAGATCTGTAAAAACTAAAGGAAGTTTGTGTTGATGTGCGGCCTGTAGTTGTGCCCATACATCGCCTTCGCTTAGAATGCCATTGAAACAGTCTTAAGTCTGTTGGTGTGCCAGCTAATGTATCCGATATATTTCTTATACACTTTAATGTCTCATGTTTTGATGTGTTTAAAGTATTATTTAGTTTGTTATTTGGACCGATAGTTGATTGAGCATGCTGCGATACAGAGCTTGTTAGTATTATTGATTGACCTTGCGAGATAACTACTGCTGATCTTCCTTTGTTCTCTATGCGTGTCGTTGGTCATATTAATCGCAAATTTTATTGATGAGATCGCCAAGTAATCTATGAACTACAACTACGTCCTTCACTGGCAACTTAAGGACCTATTCTCTTAGTTTTCTTCGCTATTCGTCTACTGCCTTGCTAACCTAAGCCTACTTACTTATCAATTATAGTTTGTTGGCCACACGTTGCTTGGAAACTTCTTTTATGTGTTAGTAATTCTTTAAAATTTCCTATTTGCTTACGGGATGAATGAAATCTTAATAGTTGATTCCTCGTCGATAAAGTTCTTCCTCGAGTTCCTACCGCTCCATAGCCATCACCTACATGGCACTTTCTTGTTCAGTATCTAACTCCTCTGCAATTCTGACCGACCCTCCTTTTCGATGATTATTTATACGATCTTGTTCTGAGTTGAGTTGTGCAAGTTCATCCTCTTGTATTTCTTTAATGAGTAGTTGTCTCATGACTAGTTATTGTTTCTTGTCAAATATTTCTAGACGTTGTTCGTTTAGTTTATTGATGTCCCACTGAGGTTTGCTTTTGTCAGGCGCTTCTTTCAATAGATATCCCTCGAAAGCTTACTTGAAATTGTTATTTTGTGATGAATT
>Ga0169931_10013615_pt1 | contig 11090 bp, 20 predicted proteins | sample Kivu_15m_20L_FD_129675 | JGI IMG/M metagenome (GOLD analysis project Ga0169931, IMG submission 129675) | Freshwater microbial communities from Lake Kivu, Western Province, Rwanda to study Microbial Dark Matter (Phase II) - Kivu_15m_20L... | ecosystem: Environmental > Aquatic > Freshwater > Lake... | reverse complement strand
ATAAAAAAGTAAAATATATTGAATGTGGTTCCATATATTTTATCGGCGTACATGAGTGTTGATGTGATTGCGCCTATAGATGGATGGGTGTACACTAGTAGTAGGATAACGCTGATGTGCATTAGTATAGACAGGCAGTCATTGATGAAGAAGTTGAGGGCATCCAAGTTTGATTTTTTGATGAGATTGCAACCATATTCTTTCATATTTAGATGATATTCTTGTTCTTGCATGAGGTTTTCTGTAATTGATTCTTTATTGTGTTGGATATCCAGATCAACTTTTTGGGTTTTGTATGATAGGATTTTATTATTGAGAATCATGCATATGAACAATATTGTTGAGACGAAGCCTATGGTGAGGTCTGTGTAGTAGAGCATGCAAAGTGCAGTAGTGGAGCCGATGACGGCGTTGAGTATTTGAGGCAGGCTATATTCAAAAAAGTCGGAGTAGAATCCAACTAGATGGTATCTGCTGACAATTTTGCTTGGTATTATTTTTTTATCTCTGAGAAACTGTATAGCTTTGATAGCTTTATCTGTAAATATTTTCATGAATACTTTGGTATCGTATCTTTTGAGGAAGAATCCTATAAAAAGTGCGATTATTTCTGCGGCAAGGTAGTAGGAAAAATTGGTAATTTCTTTTTGCAAAAGACCATCGATAGCCTTTCCCAGCAGAAAGGGTATGAGTGAAATTAGGGCGTATTGAATAATTAGTAAAGAATAAATAAATCCAATTTTGAATTTATTTTCTTTTAGAATTTCGATAATCATTTATTTTTGCAGGCGCAATCAGAACCGGCTTCGCATTTTGGGAAGTCGGCATCTGTAACTTCGTATTTATTTTCATCTTCATCGAAGGGTTGGTGCTTTATTGGTGTGATTAGCACTGCGAAAGCGTAGATTACTAGAGCGAATACTACAAAGTAAACGATTGTGTTTAACATTTAATTCCAGCCACCTTCGATTTGTTGTCCGCATTGAATAGAGCGAATGACTTCTTTAAGTCTTTCGATTTCATCTAGACATTTAATTATATCGGTTCTGGAATGGCTTATGAATTTTGCGTTTGCTTCTTGGTTTTCGTTATATGATACAGAAGCTATCTGATGATAGTGGTCTAGGTCGCCACAATAAACACTAAATCTGTCATTGTGGATGTCTGTGACCCAAGGTCCAAAGGTGGCCAACTTGACTCTTGATTGTATTTCATTTAATTCAGTTTGTGTCATAGTAATAGTAATTAAGTAATATTGAAGTTTTTTTTTATTATTTTGATCATTTCTATGAGAGCAAGATTTTTGGTAATTCCATCTCCAACTTTTACATCTGGTATAGTAGTGACATGCATGGCTTGGTTATTGAGTAATTCGATTATCTGATTTACGGCATCTATTTTTCCATTATCGTAACTTGACCTATCTAAGGTTTTTTTACAGTTGTCTAATTCATTTAGCATGGAATTTATGACATATACTGGCAGGCTTACAGTGACACCGTAGCGGTTCCAATCATCATGTAATTTTTGTTCGCATCTTGAAATAACTTCTTCCTTTAATTTGTCATCGAATATCATTTTTTTTTCCATGTATGATTATAGTATTTATAAAAGATATAATATATTATGAACCCAATAAATGTGTTAGTAAATTTATTTGTCAGGTGTGGTAAAACCAAATTTGCAATCAATTTTGTAGAAAATTTAAATGATTTGGCAGATGATTTTGACAAGCTTTTGTTTTTGGGGGTATGTTTTTATCAGTTAGGCGAATATGAAAGTGCGATAAAGAACTTTCAAAATTGCTTAAAACTAGAATTAAGTCCAGAACAATTAGATGAAGTAAATTTTAATTTAGGTATGTGTTATGCAGATTCAATGGAGACTGGTGTGGGTCTTGTATACTTACATAAGGTCAAAAATAAAGATGTGAGTGGTCATATTGAGCGTATAAATCGCAGGCATAAGGAAACCCAAGGTGTTCAGGGTACTGGTTATTGGAATCAGGATGCTGCTCAGCATCATGTGCATAGCGACAAATTAGCAGCATGGTTGGTTGGTGTGTTGGATAAAAAGCTACCTACATTTGATTTTGGTTGTGGGGTTGGTTTTTATTTAGACTATTTAAACAGGCATGGATACAAAAAGGTGTATGGTTTTGAGGGTGAAGTGCCTAAGAACAAGATGTATAAAAAGATTTTGCAACAAGATTTGACTCAGAAATTTAGTTGTAAAGTAAAGGGAAATGTTGTTTGTTTAGAGGTAGCCGAGCATATCCCGAAGAAGTATTGCAAGGTATTTTTGGATAATATAACTAGACCGGTAAAGGATTTATTGATAATGTCGTGGGCTGTAAGGGGTCAAATGGGTATAGGGCATGTAAATTGCAAAAACAATGATGAGGTGATTGAAGAAATACAGTCAAGAGGATTTTTATACAATCAAAAATTGACATTAGAAGGCAGGGAATCGGTCAGTGACAAGTGTGGTTGGTTTAGGAAAAGTTTATTAGTTTTTAACCGTCAACATCGCCAAAAAGTTCATCGTACTCAATGATATCCCAAATTTCTTGATCAATTTGTTTTCTTTGTTTTTTGTTTTTGCAAACATGTTCAATTTGAAATTTGTGATTTTCTATTTTCTTTTTAATTCCAAGTATTTTAATTCTTATTTTGAGCATAATTTCCAAAGCATCATCCAATGCTTCTTGTAAAAACTTTCTGTCTTCTTTGCATTTTTCACTATTACATGGCATGATACCTACTTTTTAAATAAATTTGCTAGGCTAAAAAAGCAAGGAGCGAATGTTGCTAATATAACAGCCAATCTTTGGCCTATATCAGAACTTCTTCCTGATCCAAAATACACCATCAAACTGATACCAAGTGCGGCGGCACCTGAGATGATGAACCCAAGGATGATTGTTTTTCTTGTTTCGTCTTGCATGACTGTATATCCTTGAGTTTGTGCCTCAATAATAATACTTCATCAGCAAGTTTTTTCAAGGCAATTTTGTAGCCTCTGCTTGATGGCTGTAGTGCAATTACGAGCCCATCAAATTGTTCGTTAGCAAAATCAATGCATTCATCTGTGGAGTAATTATTAGTTTTTAAAGCCTCAAGATTTTTTTCTTTAAGCTTATCTGGCTGCATCATTTTTAATCTTTTGGATATAAATCCCTTAATATTTTCTTTAGTTGCTTAGCTTGACTGTGACTTAAATTCAACTTTTTGATGAATGTCTTTTTATTGCGATCTACATCAGTCTGTTCAAGTCTGACACCAGCAACGCTGGCTGGATTATGAGCGACTTTTACTTCGCCAAATTCATACTCGGCATAACCATCTTTTGAAGTGTACCTAGTAACATCTCTATTAATAAAAAGATTTTTCTTTTCGGTTGTGTTTTCTGTTGGCATGGCAACCTCCTATATTAATTATAGTATGAGGCTTTGAATCATTTTATGTTGATGTAGTATAATTTTATCTTGTGACTGGAGAAGTAGATCATGGGATTTATCTTCTGAATTATTACAACTCCAGACTACTTTTTGTATACCGAATTCATCTAGTAATTTCTGGCAGTTTTTGCATGGTTTAGCCATTCTGAATTGTGCGTGTCTGTTGATACGAATACTTAAGATTTCAATTTGTTTTGGCTTTATATCTTTTGGCAATTTGGTAATCAAGTCGCTTTCGGCGTGAAAAAACGGGAAATTCTTCCATTTTTCAATATCATAGGTGTAAGCAAGGTTTAGAACTTTACTGTTTGGATATTCTGGTTTGTTTTTGCCAATTGCTATTATTTTGTTTTTTTTAATTCCAAAAGCGTAATGATATGTAGGCCGGGTTTTGTTATTATCCCAATCGCTAAGCATTATTTTAACGCATTGTTTAACAGTATGTTGTTTCATATTAATTTTTAATCGCTTAAAATTGATTGACAAACTACTTTATAATTATATGAAAAAAGCATATTTGAAATGGTGGTTATTGAATACTGCCGTGATGGTTTCTTGTGCATTTGCAATTTACATGGGTATATTTGCAGAGGCATATAGAAAAGATTCAAGTTATCTTTGTGTTGTAATATTTGTTTTATATACGATATTTTCTTTTTACAATGGTTGGGTAGCATATAATTTTGATAAAAATAAAAAGGTTACTGACAAGGATTTAGAGCCGGTATGGTTTGTATCAGAGTTATGTTTATCGCTTGGCATGATTGGAACTGTAATAGGCTTTATAGCCATGTTAAAAGGTTTCAATGATGTAGGCGATGGAGTCAAGAGTGTGCAAAAGATGATGGCTAATATGAGTTATGGAATGGCAACTGCTTTGTATACAACACTTGCCGGTTTGATTTTTGGCAATCTTTTGAAGTTGCAGGCTTTCCAAATTGAAAAACAACTACAGGGAAAATCATGTCACGATACAGAAAATTCGGATCAGAAACAAGTTTCTTAGATTTGTTATTTAATTCGTTGTTGGCATTTGTTGGTTTTTTCATATTAGCTTTGCTGCTAATAAAACAGGAGTCTGAGGTTACGCCTTCTCCGGTTCCCAAAATAGAATTTATGATAACTGTAACTTGGCCAAATTCGAACAATGATGATGTAGACAGTTGGTTGGTTGATCCTTTGGATAATATAATTTATTTCAATCACAGGGAAGAAGGTTTAATGCATCTTGACAGGGATGACATAGGCGTGAAAAACGATGAAATAACTCTGCCTAATGGTAAGAAGTTCAGTTATTCTGAGAACAGAGAAGTTGTAAGCATAAGAGGCATCATACCCGGAGAATATGTATTTAATTTACATATGTTTTGCAAAAGGGAGGCATATAACTGTCCTGTGACTGTGAAGATTGAAAAAATGAATCCGTTCAAAACTGTGGCTGTCAAAAATGTCGATATCATTAATGCTGGTGATGAGGTAACTGTTTTCAGATTTAAAATTAACAATATGGGCGAGATTGATAGTGTGACTGATGGTCCGCCAAGAAAATTAATAGACAAGAAGGTTCCATAATGTCAAACGCACTTTTATTTCCTGTATTATTTTTATTATTTGCAGTGATGGTTTTGTGGATAATAGTTGGCTGCAAAGGTTGGTGGCAAGCAAAATTTTGGCTGATAAACATTTCGATCATATTTGTTTTTATATTGTGGACAACAATAGTGTCTCATATGGGCTGGGGCTTGCCGTATCCATTACCAAACAAATTTAGATTGCTTGGCTATCATTCTGAGGAGCCTAAGAATTTATTTGTTTTGGTAGAAATGGCTGAAGAAAAAAGTTTTCGTTTGAATGAAATATTTGATTATAAATCCGAAGACGATGTTAGATTATACAAAATTCCATATAACAAAAAGTTTCATCAACAATTGGATGCTGCTATGGAAAGGGTGCAGAATGGAGGCATTGTTTTTGGCAGCAGGTCAAGAATTTTGGATGCAGAAGAAATTAATGGGATGCAGAGTAATAGTGTGAGTGGAACGCAAACTGATGTCGATCACAATTTTTATATTTTTCCTCCATCTAAAATGTTTCAGAAGCCAACGCAGTAAATATAATATGCAAGGTTTTAAAAAATTCTTTAATGAAGCAATAGCAATTGCTACTAATTGCGATCAATTTGGACCTCAAGCACAGACCAAGGGTTGGTGGTTTGCAGGAGCGGGTTCGGAATTGGGCTGTCATAAAAAGTCAAAATACAAAACTTTAAAAATGAAATTTAAAGAAAATTTATTTGGGACACCCGGAACTCCTACTGGTTATTGGAAAGATGGATTAAACAAAGGTGCTGGTGGAGGACCGGGCTTGGCTCCAAACCCGCCGCAAAAGACTGATATGTCCAAGGATAATAGCGGTGCAGGGGGCGGTAGTGGCAAGCCCTCCCAACCACCGGCTAAACCAAATACAAAAGGCTGTGACGGTGGTCCATCATCTGTTGAATGTAATCAGAAGTCTGCTGGATGTTCTGGTTACATGTGTGGATCAAAAGCAGGAGCAGATGCAACTGCCCCTGTTACAGCCGCCCCCGCAGCAGCACCAGCACCTAATAAACCTGCTAAATAGTCATATTTTCTTTTTCATATAGTATCCCGATACAGAGGCGATGCCACTTAAAGAGTCGAAATGGAAAGTGCTAACTCCAATTCCCGACAATTCAAGGTGCCAAAATTTATTATGTTTATTGTATAAAACGGCATCAATTACGGCAAAATGTTGGAAGGTTTTTTGCATATTTGTTTTAATGTTTTCTAAATTTCTAATATTTTCTTTTCTACCACATTTAATTTTGAATCTACCTCCTTCATTTTCCCAATTGAAAGTATAATTTTGTACTTTCATTTTTTTGTTATAAAATGATTGATATTTATAGAACATATCAGATTCATTTGTTTTTATTTCTATTGAATCTACTTCTACTTGATGTAAAAAATTAGTTTTATGCCAAAATTCTACTATATTATGATGTGTTTTCTGTAGAGCGAAATCTTTATCTAAGTACATTATGTCCTCGGGGGGTTAATGGCAAAAGTTTACAGGAAGAGAATTAAGCCAGATGCAATCAAGATAAGCTTGCCAGAGGTGCAACAGAAGACACATTTTTCTTGTGCCGCAGCAGTGGTGCATTCGATATGTTCATATTGGGGTCTTGGATTGGATTCACACTACGATTATTTCCCGTATTTGGAAACAGATGAGTCATATGGAACCCTGCCAAGCAGAATAGAAAACTATTTTAAATCTGTTGGATTGAAGGCATCTATTAAATATAATATGACAATCAAAGAACTGTGTCAACACATCAATGCAGGAAGTCCTGTTGTTTTGGCAATACAGGCATATGGCAATCCAAAGTATTACGGCAAGACAGGTTCTGGGCATTATGTGGTTGCGATTGGGTATGATTTTAAAAATATATTTTTTGAAGACCCTTGGCTTAATTGTAGTCGGGGTTTTATTCCGAAAAGTGAATTACTTAAGAGATGGCATGATTTGGATTATTTGAATATTAAACATGAGCGCATGGGAATTATTGTAAGTCATTCTAAATTGCCAACTTACACAAAATCAGCCAAAAAAATTAACTAATTTTCAATCTGTAATACAAAGGCAATTGATGTTGAATTGTTTTCAAGAATTTAATTTGATTTCCTTTTGTAAATTGTAAAACTCTGCTTCCTCCAATATTTTTTATATCGCCGGGTATACCAATTATGTCAAAATATTTTTGTATATTTTCCAAACTTTCTTTATTAAGTCTGCTGATTCTCAAGTGGCAGCTATTTGCTTTGAGTTCTCCTTTATCCATAAACCAGCAAGCTAGTCCCAAGTCTTGTAATTGATCGAGCCACTTACTGCAAACAATCTTTTCATCTTCTTTATAGCACATAGTGTGAAACTGTTTCCAGCAAATATTCGAAATGCTGTTCCACCTGAAGCTATCTTTATCTGCGATGAAGGATTTTGGTCTACTAAATTTTTTAAGTTCATGAGCTTTACAACGAATCCAATTACCCCCTTTGCTAATACTTTCACGCATTTGCAAGTGGGGGTATTTAGATTTTTTAGGAAATATAATACTGGAATTACCCAAGAGAGTTCCTAAAACAATTTGTTTCTCTCTATTTGTAAAATCTAATGATCTTAGGGTTACTCCATCTTCCTGCCAATCTTCTAACATTTGTCCTCTATATTTTCCAACGAAGCTTTCTTAATGGGAATCCTGTAATGTTAGCGTATGCAAAGCTATCATTCTGTTTAAGCATTTTTTCGATAGTCTTCCAGTGGGCATAGAAACCTTCTGGTCCGGGCTCACCGGGTCCAACAGGTCCAGTATGAGCATCCTTACCCCATGAATTGTCAATTCTTCCGTACTCTTCACCACCTATAGTAGCATATCCACAGATGCACATTTGATGAGCCCAATTTCCGCTAGGTTTTGCTATACCATTTGAATCTCTTCGCATCGAGAAACCTTGGTCGCTAGCAACTGATATACCATATCCTTGGACGAGTGCTTTCTTGGCATCCAACCAAGTCTTTACAGGGACAATTTCTTTAACGGGGTACATTTTTGCTTCTGGTTCTAGGTCATCAGGTAAACCAGACCATCCCCATTCTCTACAACGGGATGTGTTATATTTTGACAAATCATATTTGTTATTTAGGAATGTACCTCTTTTTAGCACACCGAATTTTTTTACTGCATCGGCTGCCCAAGCACCGATGCTGCCATCGCCTCGTCCTAGTCTTTTCTTTCCAATTTCAACTCTGCTAAGTCCATAAATTGCTTCTTGCACCATGTAGTGATGCTCATATGCTAGACCATTTGCTATTTCAGCGCACAGTGTATAATTTATGGCTCTTTCGCAACCCATTGCCACGCAGCTTCCAACATCTAGTTGGTTTTGAGGTATTAGCAAACCACCAGTAACTTGCCTAGCAAAATCCCACAGATAAGCGTGGTCAGGCAATTCATTTTCAGAAAATCCTGCAGCAGGTGTTTGGCTAAAGTCTTGGAATGGCAGAGTGGATACAATAGCCTGAACTTCTACAGGATCATTCACCCATCCGAAATTAGCAGATGGAACTAAAGAGAAAAAATCGCCTACATTATCTTGATTGTCCATTTAAGCCTCCCATCAATTTATTTATTCTGTTGAATGCATCTTTACACTTCTTTCGGTTTTCTGGGGTTAATTGCATATTTGGATCAGTTCCAAGTGCTGTGTCAAGTTGGTCTGCAATCATATCTCTTATAGGCACAAGTTTGTCGGCTTTAAGAGATTGCACAGCCATAGATCGAACGCTTGAATAGAGTTGTCCAAGATTTGAGTATTTATTATTGTCCGCTTCTGCTGCGGCGAAAACATATACCTGCTGCAGACGCTTTACGGATTCTGCTTTATCGGGCTCTTGTAGTCCACCGTAAACGCTTCTTAATGATTGCAAAAATGGGTCATCAGGTTGTGGAGGATTTGGTGGCGTAGGAGGCATGGGAGGATTTGGAGGCGTTGGTGGTGTTGGAGGCAAAGGACCAACATCACCAACAATTAAGGTTGTAAAAGCAGGGTTGCTTGGCTGATTATTGATGCTTGTATAAGCAAGAATTCTGTATCTGCCTTCTTTTACAGCAACCACAACAGTAGACTTTTTGTCACTTAGAAGATTTGATGGGAATACAGAAAGACCGGGATCGAGTGCTACAAACTTAACGACTTCACCCGGAGTCACTGCAGTGATTGGTACGAATACACCAACTTGTGCCGGAATAGTATCTGGCAGTAAAAGTTCTGGTTTTGGTAATTGTGCAAATGCTAGACTTAATGCAATAATCAAAGAATTCATATTTTTCTCCTGTTTAAGGTTCTATATTATATTGTATGTTTGGAATAAAAAATTTCAAAAAATTTCTTTAATATACTTTCATGTTTTATAGATACTTTTGCCTAAATTTCTTTTTTGGAGGTAATTCATTATGGGCGCAACTTCAGTAACCGGCGTTGGACCGGGTTCAGCACTAGGATACAACAAGGGTGGCGAGAACGCTAGCTTGGGTGTAAATAAGCTTCTTGGACCACACCTAGTGGCTGCTGGCTCTTTGACCGTGGGAGCAACAAATAATTTTGCTCTTCCTTTGGCTTCTGGTGCTTATGCTGTACATGTGACTTCTTTGTATTCTGGTGCTGGCGCACCAAATGCCTACCTTGATTTCACTGGTGGCGTTTGCAACATGTGGGTTTCCCCTAACGCTTCTGGTTTACCTGTTTCTTACATGGTAAGCACAGTTGGCAATGCATAATAAATTTTTAAAATTTAAATGAAGCCTGTTAACTTTTGTTGACAGGCTTTTTTTTTGCTTACTATGTTAAAATGAGGTTTGTTTATGGAAAAAAATGAATATGGGCTGACTAGATTTGAGACTAGAATTAAATTCCATCCTAATGGCGAAATAGAAAGACAAATTTACATAGGTAACGAACTATTAGATTGGTCTGTGGATATTACATCATTTCAAGATGCGAGAAGAATGGGTCCGCAATATCATAAAGCAATTAAAGAAGACATAGTTAAACATTTTACAAATAGTGTATCAGAGGTTCTGGGGCGCAAGGTTAGCATGGAAGATATTGTAAAGGCTACAAAGACTGGTTGGATTTAATAGCCTATTTCAGAATCATTTAACCAAAGATATTCGAATAAAAAGCTTGGCATTTTTGATTCATTGAAGACAAAATCGTATTTTTGATTTTTATATAATTTCTCAAGTAACTGAATAGATTTAAATGTAGATATATTTGTAACTGGCGTATTTTGTCCTATTACTTTGATGCTATTAGCAATCCCAATTACTTCATTTTGTTCATTGAATAAGGCACCTCCTGAATCACCGGGAACCATGCAAACACTTGTTCTAATGCTTTGTAAATTGTTTTTGCTTGGTGCCAATTCAGTAATTTGTCCTTCGCTAAATCGAGGTGTGTCACCCAAACCACAACCAAATGTAGAAACCTTTTGTTTTAGTTTTAAGTCTTTGGCAAATGAAATCTTTGCAGTTTTAATTTCTTTTGTCGAATTAAACATCAGAATTGAAATATCATGTTCTTTGCTTTTTGCCACACAGATAGCTGGAACTATATTATGTCCTGAATAAAAATACACATCTGAATATTCATGTATTGCAACATGCAACCTATTGGCAACTACATGTTCGCAACTAATCATAACATTTGAATAATTATTCTCATCAATTTTTTTTGATTTAATTACAAATCCTGTCCCTGTGGTTTGGGATTTTTTATTAACTATTGTGCAAGTTGGTAGTAGGCATTTATCAACAAAATCATCTTTTACAATTGGCTTTTTCCACAAAAAAGGTGTTATGGCAAACAGAAATAATATAATTCGCATGATTTATTTACCACTCTTTCTATAATATTTTATGGCCATACCAGATTGTTTTTTTGTAGTAGACGGTGATGAAGTAGAAGAAAAAGATCGTAGAATACACTGCATATGTAGATCATGTGTATTTAAAGAAAAAATTGAAAATGCATGGTTTTGGGAAGGCAGT
>Ga0169931_10013614_pt1 | contig 11091 bp, 12 predicted proteins | sample Kivu_15m_20L_FD_129675 | JGI IMG/M metagenome (GOLD analysis project Ga0169931, IMG submission 129675) | Freshwater microbial communities from Lake Kivu, Western Province, Rwanda to study Microbial Dark Matter (Phase II) - Kivu_15m_20L... | ecosystem: Environmental > Aquatic > Freshwater > Lake... | reverse complement strand
TTTTAAAATGTCATCTAACATTCCTTCAGATTTCAGATGGTCAAATAGCAAATCATGTAAAAATTTATTATCATGTTTTAAAATTTCTTCTATGATCATAGACTGTATCTCAAATTTTTCCTCCACAGATAAATTTTTCTTTAATATGTTTTTGATATAATCAGGAGAGGTGGAGGTATACTCTTTACCGTGGTTTTTTATAGATAAATTCACTTCATTTAGTATCTTCAAAATTGAATATAAACATTGTTTATATTCATTGAAGTAATTTTCTTTATCTGTTTGATTAAATGACAGGGATCGATTTGTTTTAGAACCTTTTGAATATTTAGATGATGTTTGAGCTCCATTTATAAAACTTGAACTTTCCATATTAAGAAAAGACAAATCCCTTTCGCCGTCTTTTTCTAATAAAGCCTTTAGATGTATTGCCTTTTTTACACATAATTCAACTATGGCTCTGACTTCTCCTAAGTCGCCTAATATACTTATCATTTTTTCTAATCGGATGTTTTCAGGATTTTGACTCATCAAACCAACGGCCTTAATTATCGTGTTCTTTCTGGACACCTCATCAGTTTGCTTAGATTTACTCAGTTTTATTAAAATATTGGCGGTTATTAATTCTTTATCGTTTTTGTTGATGATATTAGGACATGCTTCACAGATATCATCCAATCTTGTTGCTACTGTTAGATAATCATTTTCTGCTATAGCTACCTCGAAATATTCTTCAATCCATTTCTTCAGGATAAAGACTTTATTATCCATAATAACATCTTTGAATTTCATATTAGTCATTTCCTTTAGTGAACTTTTAGATAATTTTGTAATATGCCTTTTTAAGGAATTCATCTGATAAAGAGTCTCCACAAATTTTAATGTTTCTATGTATTTCTCACTGAGGTATAGGATTTGTTCGAATTCTGCTGTTATATTTGAGAAATTGTACCCGATATAATTAAGATTTTCAGTTGTCACGACACTCATATTTTTTAATTTTATATCAATTTCAGAGGTTTTATGGAAAATGTTTTCTTTATTTTCTTTTACCTTCAATATGAAATCATTCAGAAGACAAATTATATATTTTATTTGATGGATCTGTAAAGTTTCTATGTAAGTTATTTCGTTCATTTCTGGTTTTTTGCTGTAAAGAAATTCTTCCCAGAACAATCTCCCGATTCTGGCAAGATAGATAAACATGGAATAAGAAATATAATTAATCTTCTGTGGTTGTTCGCTTATTGCCTGACCGATTATGTTATCTTCCATGACTTTGGATTCAACCTCTCTTATTCTATATCTCTCAACTTTTTCTTTCTGCTGTAGAATATTTGAATTGATAACGTCCAAGGTTAAAGAAATAAGTTTCAAATAAAGCTTAGTGGCAACATCGATTATCTTGTTGTTATTCTTAATTTCAATTAAATCGTTAGAAGGGATGTTGCTTGTATTTATGACATCATCCCCTTTGCTATTAGCTTCATCAATATTTTTATAAAAGGTGAAGTTTCGATTGCACATAATTGTTAAAAGCATGAATGAAGTCTCTGAAATTGTATATTCTTTAATGAAATTAGTGAATTCTATCGATTCATTTGCTGGATCCTTTTCGGTAATTATTCTAAACAATAAATCAATAGGTCTTAATTTAGAAATAATAATTAATTCAGAGCTAGTCATTGCCAATATTTCATTTGGTTGCAAAAACATTTGGGTAGCAAATGAATGCATACAAGATAAAGAAACGTGCTCGTTGCTATCTAAGAAATTGATATCTGAAGGAATGAAATTGTCATTTTCAATTATTTTAAAAAGGTTTGACATATCTAAATTCATTAGTTTAGGTGGTAATTTCTGAACCGAATAAAGTTGTTTTTTAATATCGAATTTCAGCACGTTTACAACTGTTTCTTTACAGCTATTTATGTGAATATATTGCTCGCTTCTTTCGCCTACTAACGTAGAGTCTTCGTATTCTACCATATCAACATAAGACCTATTCTTGTATTCATCTTTGGAGAATACCATAAATTTCTTATCAACATAAAATATTTGATTATAAACAAAATTTCTCATTAAAGCTTTTAAAGAAGAATCAGTTTCAATTCCTTCGATGATAGTTCCCACAGATGGCTCAGGGATAAGTTTAAGTATCATAGTGTATTTCATTGTGGGTCTAAGTCTGTATATCTTATTTTTATCAAATTCTGTGATCTGTTCTTCATTCTTAATCTTCACATCCGAGTAAACCGTATCAAAAGCAATGTAAACTCTCATTCCATTTTTAGTAATAATAACAAGATTGTGATATTTAGAATCTTTTCGAGTAATAGGCTGAATGTCAGAAATTACAAAACTCGTATCCTTCTTCATTCCTTGCGAGCTACAAAATGAAAAATATTTATCCTTAATATTATTCTGCGTAATGTCGCCTATTTTTCTGAAACTGGTTCCATCCTCTCCCATATCATAAATAGAAACCAAAGTATCATAAACTGCATCAAGGTCAAAAATATTCTTTTCGTTTTTAGTAAATAGGATCAAAGCAAATAACAAGTGGCGAGTATTATCAACTGTCATTTTAGATATAAATGAATGTTTCTTAAGATTAAAAATATTTGGGATCAGCTTTTCAAATATGCTTTGTGAGGAGTGAGTGATTTTCTTTGTTTTTTTAGTGAATCCAAAGAATGAATATGAGTTATTGTAATCTAATTCATATAAATAATTGTTCTGAGAGCCTAGGAAAATTCTTCTTTCACTAGTCGAGCATATAGAGGTGATGACATAGTCACTTACATCATAAATAAATTCGCTCTTCACAAATCTCAGGTCCTTAGTCTTGGCATCCTGAATTATTAGAATTAAATACAACTCAGAAATAGTCGCTACAAACATTATGTAATTAACTTCCTGTGAAAATATTCCAACCTTTGGCAAGGTGATGTGCAAATTGACTATTATATTCTGAATATCCTTGTAATTGTAAATTTGGTCTACATTGAAATCCCAGAAATAGATATGATTATTTCTGACGAAATACAGCAAATTCAAAGGGAGAAACAAGCCAGAAAATGAAAAAGATTCTTTTTCATTTTCATTGTGAAAAATGTTGAATAGTATATCAGGGTATTTAATCTTGTGTTTAATTACATAATTCCTATTTTGTAATTTCACATAGGCTATAGGTAATTAATGAATATAAACATACCTGGACTTATTCCGCCATACCCGATTGTTCTGTCTGCATCAATAAATTTTTCATCCATGTACATAAATTTTTCAATTGATTCGTATGCAAATATTTTAGTTGATTCGGTCTTCGGAATTTTCGTATCCTCAATCCTAAAGCTTTTTGGCTTAAGTGTTACGTCTGTAAAATTGGAGATGTTGTCCAAATTTTTTACTTGTAAAATGTTTCCCTTCGAATAAGGAACTAACTGAATAGAATTGGACTTTTGTTTACTTCCTCTTATGGCTTCTAATTCTGAAAAATTCCTTTTTTTCCTCTCATATAATTTTTCTATGTTTCTTTCATCTGCAGATTTTTCTTCTTCTAAATTAAATTTACCCTCTCGTTTTTCTTTTGAGATGGTCGTTTGGGGTTCAAGTGTCTTTTTGTTTGTAATTAAATTCCATTTGTTATACATTTTAGTTTATTTAAATGTAAAAATTTTTTAATTAAATTTAAAATTTAAAAAAAAAACTTTAATTCAAATATTAAAAATTTTTGATTGAGTTATTTGCTAATTAAATTAGTTCAATTATTTTTCTTTTCAAGAAAGTTTTGATTAATAGTTTGGTCAAAATCATTTCCTGTATTTGGAGAGAAGGCAATATTTTCAGTACGCTCATGAACTTGATTTATTTCAGTGTTTTTTGAAATTTTATTTAATTTTGAAAGGATAGTTCTTACTCTCTCTTTAATTTGCTTAAATTTCTCATAAGGAGAAAATTTTATTACGGCCACGTAATTAACTAATATTATCATAAATAAGACAAAGAAAAATATTTTCAACTTTTTCATTTTCACTTCTGAACAAAATTTATTTATGAAATTTACATTAAATCTGATGATTTCTAATTCTCTTAAAGTATTCTGAATTATTAAAAATCTCTTATTTTACTTCATCTATTTGCTCATTAACTTCCATCAAATTCTTATATCCATTCAGTAATTCATAAACTTCCTTATTGAATTTTTGTAAATTATCAAAAGATTTCAATTTTTGTTCTTCATCTTCCGTAATATTATAGTAAGAGTTGTTGTAATTGAAAATGAATTTTAGCACTTCATTTTTTTCTATCTCAATCCATCTAAAATTTCTTTGCATTTTGTTAAAAATAAACTGCATCAATTTCCCTAGGATAACCAAAAAAGCGAGATTAATTATAATTATTTTTTTATAATCCATTAAACAAAATAAAATTAATTTTCATAATATTTTGTGTTTTATATTTTATCAGGGAATTTTTCCTTTATAGGATTGAAATAAGGATGATTTAGGGCTTCTTCAGCAGTTATTCTATGAGCATGATCAAAAACGAGCATTCGGGAGAGCAAGTCTAAACAATCAGGTGGACATAAATGGGAGTTATTCAGATTTACAAATTTTTGTAAAGGTTTTTTGGGGTGGCTGTTTTAATTAGATTAAAGTAAATACTTTCCTATAGATACAAGTGGCAAATCAGAAACATTCAATTTGTATTTCTCAATATAATCGTACATTTCCTTAGTCCCCATTACTTTAGCAATTTTAACAAGCTGATCGAAATTATCTGTACCATAAAAGAAGGGTTCTTTGCAAAAAACCTGTTTTGAAAAGGTTATTTTATTAATATAATTACTATAGATGCCAGGATACATCCTAAACTCCAAATATCTAAAGAGTAGTCATATTTAGTGTTATTTAACAACAACTCAGGACCTTTGAAAAATCTCGATGCTACTCTAACACTGTATTCTTGTCCAGGGAAGTAAAATTCGGCAAGGCCCCAGTCAATAATTTTCAACTGCATAGTGCTTGGTTTTATAATAATGTTATGCGGCTTTAAATCTCTGTGGATAATTCCCATCGAATGGGTAAAATTTAAGCTCTAAAAGCTTAATTTCTATTAATACCTTCAATATCTGATACATATAGAATCTTATTTCTATGTCAGTTAGTTTAGAGTATAACTCTCTCCAATCTACTACTTCTAAATATTCATACACGATTGAAGGAGTTTTGGATCCATGGTCGACGATGAAGTCTATCATTTTCACAATATTAGGCCCGTCTTTTAGATTCTGTAAAATTTTGACTTCTCTTTTTATTCTTCTTATCTTTACTTATTTAGTTAAATTTATTATTTTCATTTATTTACCTGGTTTCAAAATTTTTACAACCACTCTCTCGTCAGTCACCACATTATACCCCTCATACACTACTGAATATCTCCCTTGCCCGAGCTTCCTTATAATTTCGTAATCATCATTCACTCTACAATTACTTAAATTAATATTTACCCTTGTGTTAATGTCATGCTTTCGAAGTCATAATAGTTCTTTTCCCTAGAATGATTTACATCAGCATATATTTTTGGTGTTATAAAGACTATTTCTTTTTTATTTTTGTCCTTGCTTGTGCTGAGTGAGAAGAATTTTACTTGCTTGAATAAACTTGGAACTTGAAAATTTAAAAGGAATTTAGATATATTTTGGAATTTCAAATAGTTTGAATTTAAAAACATTTCTATTTAAATAAAAAATAAAATTAATAAAGAAATATTTTTAAATTTGATTGTATGGAATATAATTTGAATTTTTATGAAGAAGAATTTGCAAAAGTAAGCCATGAAAGAAATTACATAATTCTGTCTGAGGTTCTCAAAATAAATTCAATAGATGAAAATAGTCAATTCAAGATTAATTTAGCTCATATTCGTAAAAAGATAAATTTTTAAATATCATTTTGTTTCTTACTAATAGCTACTTTATTTTACTTAGATGACGATAAAGATGGGAAATTCAATTTAAAAAATTTTAACTCTCTCTCAAAAATTTATTATAAGAAAAAAGAAATTTATAAAGAATACGAATTTGGATCTAGTTTACAAGCATATTTTACAATTTTAATGTGGAAGGTAAAAAATAGATTGAAAGAATTTTTTTATAAAACAAAATTATGTAAAGCAAGTATGTTCAAAAGAGGGAGAATTATTTTTTGTGAATTGGGTGAAGACCTTGATAATACAAACCAATATCGTATAATCATAAACAATAAAATTAGAATAAACAAAATGACTCAGATGAAGAAAATAATATAGAAGACATATACACAGATCCTACTAAATACGTAGATAAATCATCACTTAGGTTGTTATATGACACATTAAATGTAACACTCACACACAGCATCGATTTTCAAACATTTTTCGATTTATTACATCAATCCTGCATAGAAATAGGGTTAATAGAAGAGGGTAACGAGAATATGGAAAACTATATTCATGTTGACATACTTGATATTTTTTGTAAAAATTTCATCCGCGGATTTTCAAAGTTAATTATTGATATTGGCTTTGATGCCTTACTCCTTGAAGAAATAGACTAGATATAAAAGAAATTATACCTATAACCTATCATAAAATAATTTTTGTTTCTTTATATTATTAATATATTAATTAAATTAATATTTTTATTTTATATTAACATGGAAAGCCAACCAAGATATGCTATGGTAGAAAAAATTTTAGGAAGAACTGGTAAATAAATTATCTTATCCTAGGTTCCCGTGGAGCTATTACACAAGTCCAAGTCTGCTTCTTGGATGATAAAAAAAGAAAGCTTGTTAGAAACGTTATGGGACCCGTTAGAGAAAAAGACATCTTGATCTTGTTGGAATCCGAAAGAGAAGCCAGAAGATTACGTTAACCAAAGGATATTAATAATCGAATAATTTAAAATAAAATTCTCAAGTTAACTCTTATCTAAAAATAAGTTTTAAAGTATAATATAATAATACAGTGTACATATAATGATTCAAATAGGTATGGAAGTTTTTCATTAATGAATAATTTTGTTGAATTTTATATATACTTTGTTTATTAATGATTAAAATATTTATTATTATATATTATAAGCATGTAATCTAACTAAATTTTAGATTCCTATAGAAAAATATTTTTCAGTTGTTTATATTTCATCTACGAGAATTGTAATTGTCAGGTAATGCTCGATAATTTCTTTGATTTTGATTAATGTTTGGATTTAAATTTGAATTTAATTGATTATTTCCTCGAATATTGTTGCTATTTGGCAGGGCTCTTCGTGAATTGAGGTATTCATAATTATTTTGAAAATTTACTTTATTTCTGTATTCGTTATATTCATTATTAAAATTGTCGTATTCATCTATATATTTATTAATAAGAAAATTATATATATAATAATACTTTCGCCTATTCCTTTGAAAAGGGTATGCTCCATCTCTTCCCCCGTGTTTCTATTTCTTTCTTTGATAATTTTGTGTCCTTTCTCATTCAATCTTCTTTCGTGCGCCGCTTTTTGTATTCCAGTACTTGTATTCTCATATGCTTGTTGTTTTTCTTGAATTTTTTTCCCTTCTGAATCGATTTGCTTAATTGACTGAGATTTAAATGTTTCTTTTTGTGGCTGGCCATTCGGATTGTAATTAACTTTGCTCACATAAGATTTCTGGATTACAGTACTCCCAGGCATGTTTTGTCTTGATATTGACTCGAAGCTTCATGTTTTAAAATAAAATTTATTTACTTTGAAAACACGTCGCTATGCATGTCATCAAATCTCCTTGACATCGCACGGAACATGCTTTCGAATCCTCCGAAATTCATTCCAAAATTATCAAACCCGCTATCGAAATCTCCGAAATCGTCTGCTCTCATAATATCAAAAGGATCTCTTCGATTTAGATTTGATTGTCTATTGTTTCCTCTTTTGTTAGATAATCCTACACTCTTGTTTCTATTCATTACACTATAATTATAATATTTACCAATGACTCAATTTATTTTATTTCTAGAAATTTTTATTTAATTAAAATAGTTTGGGTTTCTAGAATGAAATTTATTATAACAAATGATTTTAATAATATTAGTCATATTTTAAAATTACATATCTGTTTATGAATAAAATTGCTATAAAATATATAAATTCATATTGAATTTTATATTATGTTGAAAGATAATTAACAAACAAATATTAAGTTATATTTTCTGATATTAAACTTATATTAAATTTGAAAATTAAATAAATAATTTTATTCAGTTATACGCTTCGCAAGTTATTTCTATAAGAATCCTGCAATGCTTCAATATCTAATTCTATTTTATCGAATCTTTGATTGATTTTCTTCATTCCTTTCAGAAGCTTCATATTATAATAAAGAAGGCCGTTTGATCTATAAATAGACTTAGACTCATTACGCATGTTCTTAAATTCAGTAAAACTGCTTATGAGAGTATTATAATCATCTTTAACAATTTCGCTGTTTTTCTTATTCTGTAGTTTGGTTTTTTTAAATCTATAAACATCTTCAATGAATTTGATGGCAGTTCTACTCTTTATTATTTTGATAAACACCATAAACTGGTCACTAGAAAGATCAAATAGTCCATATAAACATACAACAACAAGAGAACAAATAAAAACTCCCCAAAGACTTGCAATAACCACGACTATTCTACCAAAAATAGTCATAGGAACCAAATCTCCATACCCTATAGTTAGCATAGAGACAAATATAACCCAGAAAGAATTAGTAGGAAAATCGAATTCCATTTCGCCTTTTGATGCCCAGAATGGTCGTTCGAAGACCCTTAACGCATGGCCAAAGATAATTACAGAGCCTAAGAAAAATAGAAAAACAATTTTTATGTGATAAAATTTAAGGATGCATTTTAGTGCGAATCTAACATTGCATTTTACACCTAAATCCTTAGACAACATGTTTGCATAATGATCGGTGAATATTGAATAATTAATTGTTGATCTTATTATATAAATGGACCTAAGTATAATACAAATGTATAAAATATCAGAGAAGAGATACTCAACTTGAATATAACCGTTTACATCTCTGTCTAATTCAGTAGAATACATGCTAAAATCTAAACGAGGATAGGGAATAATTAGGTTTACTATAATATCATAAACTAATCCGGCTCTGAAAAATTTTGTCATTTTTCCTCCAATTAGCAAACTCTCTTGAAACAAAAAATCATCGACCTCTTCATCGTCATCATCTAGGTTATTGTAAGATTTATAATTGTATTTGTAATTCACAAGGCCTTTCCTACCTAGTATTTTTATATTTTTCCATTGCTGCTTGTGGTAATGCCGCTTAATGACACAAAAAATGGCAGTGATTGAAATCAATATCATTAATATCCTGACTATATTGTATTCATTTACATGCTTTCGAGGATAGCTAAAGTTAAGCTCGTAATCGTAGATTGCCAATAAAATGACTAATACATTTAGAACTGTTACACATAAATCATAAAATCTCCACCATTTGGAATAGTAATTGATTTCGTCGAATTTCGTAGGAATACGCAGAAGTGAGATAAGATTTTCTTTACTAAACATATTCACAAACATGTTATTCGTAATTAGATTATTAGTCATAATATTCTCTACCAAAGTTTTTTCTTTTTGTTCAGGCTTATCATATTTGTCATATGTTGAATTTAATTTGATTTTTTTAGATTTGTTAGCCTCATTAAGTAAATCAATTTCTTTCTGTTTTTCAATTTCTTTGAGTTCTATTCTAATTTCGTGCTTTTGTAATTTATTTCTGTTTTTAGTAACAGCTTTTATAGGTCCGAAGGTTTGTATATTGGTTGTAAATTCTTCTTCCATTTATTTATTATTGATGGATAAGAAATTATAAATTTAAAACATAAACAAACAATATAAATGAAGATTTGTATATAAATTATTCACATAAAATTTCTAAGTATTCTTTGAAATTTTACATTGTGTATTGCAAGTCTTTAAATTAGAATCTTGTTAATATTCTTGAAAAATTAGAATTCTTGTTTTATATTAAATTAATAAAACATAAAACATGTTAAATGAAAATCGTTTAATTTTAAACAATGATAACTTCAGAGAATCAATTTTAAAACTTATCAAATGCAATTTATGTCATAAAATACTAAATGATCCATACGATTGTCTTTGTTGTAACCTTACTTACTGTTATTCTTGCATAAGTGGATTTATTATAAAAAATAGAAAATGCCCAAATGAAACAAATACTGAATATACAACAGAAGAAAGAGAATATGAATGTAAAATAAGGCAATCTACATCGAATATGAATAATTTCATAAACAGTTTAACTTTCTACTGCAGTAATAAAATAAACGGATGCAATGAGAAGTTAGAATATAACAATATTACACTTCATGAACTGTGCTGTCCTTTCGACAGATTAGACGATCCACGAGAATCGCTTATGAGAAACTACTCGATAGTTTCATTTAGAAATAAAAACGAAACAGGCCTTAGCGAAAATTTAGATAATACGATTCAAAACAAAACTTCAGATGTAAAATTAAACGATAAAATTGATCGGATAATGGATCAGCTGAATCATATAAGAATTTCTATGGGTGATGTGAATACAAGAGGATTGAGCATATCGAATGAATATTTAACTGAAACTCCCAAATTTAGTTTAGGTTTTAATTCCAGAAATGACAGTTCCTGTATGAGGAATAATAAAATTTCTAATGAAAAGATAAACTTCAACAATAATACTTTTTATAGTCAGAATATTAATCCAGCCATGGACTATCAAAAAATTGTTTGTGTTTTGGAGAATTTATATGAGAAAATTACAAACATGGAAAATAAGCTCAGTAGTATAAGTGAAGATAAAATTATAAAGAAAACAGGAGAATCTGCCAAAAATATTAAAACTAATTTAGTTAAAATAGAAGATGATGCAAGTAATCTCAATAAAGGATATTCTACTCCATATAAATCAGTCAATCACACAGTAAATGATTCTATAAATTCTCAAAATTCCAAGCAATTTATACCTAATTCTC
>Ga0169931_10013613_pt1 | contig 11091 bp, 6 predicted proteins | sample Kivu_15m_20L_FD_129675 | JGI IMG/M metagenome (GOLD analysis project Ga0169931, IMG submission 129675) | Freshwater microbial communities from Lake Kivu, Western Province, Rwanda to study Microbial Dark Matter (Phase II) - Kivu_15m_20L... | ecosystem: Environmental > Aquatic > Freshwater > Lake ... | reverse complement strand
GTCGACAATTTGCGCGAGGCCGTCGTGCGAGACGGCGTCGCGTGCGGCAAGTCGGGGCAGGCGGAACGCGGCGCGGCGGCGCTGTCGACGGCTGTGGCGTCGGCTTCCGGGGACTTGCCGGCGTGAGACGCCAACTGGGGATCGTAGCGTGCGGCGTCGCGGCGTGCTGGCCGCTGGCGGTGCGCGCGCAGGCGCCGTCGCCGCGCCCGCAGGCGCCGCAGGCGCCGCCCGCGCTGGTCGTGGTCGCGGAGACCGAGCAGCGGGAGGTGACTGCCGGACAGACCTTCGTCGGGACGATCCTGCCGACGCAGCGGGCGATCGTCGGCAGCGCCGTGTCGGGACGGGTGATCGACCGGCCGTGCGAGGAGGGAGACCGGGTGGAGGCGGGGGCCCCGTTGGCCCAGCTCCTCACCGAGACGATCGAGCTGGAGTTGGCGGCCGAGCAGGCGGAACTCGACAGTCGCCAAGCGATGCTGGGCGAGCTGGAGACGGGCGCCCGTCCGCAGGAGATCGCCGAGGCGCGGGCCCACCTCGCGGCGGCCGATGCGCGGCGAAAATACCTGGCGTCCAAAATGCGGCGGACCGAACTCGCCTTCCAGCAAGGCGCCGCCGCCTCCGAGGACGAGTTCGAATCGTCGGTCGCCGCCGCCGAAGAGGCCGAGCAAGCCTACCGGCAATCGGAGGCGAAGCTGCAGCTGATCGTCGAGGGACCGCGGAGCGAGCGGATCGCGCAAGCCCGCGCGGCCGTCGCCTTCCAACAGGCGATCGTCGAACGGTTGCAGGACCAGATCGCCAAACACACGGTCCGCGCGCGGTTCACGGGCTACGTGGTGGCCGAGTTCACCGAGCGCGGGGCCTGGGTCATGCAAGGGGCTCCGGTCGCCGAATTGGCGGCGCTCGACGAGGTCGAGGCGGAGTTCCACGTCGTGGAACAGCAAGTGCCGTTCATGCAGCGGCAGGCGGAGGTCGCCGTGGAGATCGCCGCCCTCCCGCAGCCGTTGTGGAGCGGACGGGTCGCGGCGGTGGTTCCGCAAGCGGACGTCAAGGCCCGCACCTTTCCCGTCAAGGTGCGGATCGCCAACCAGATCGTGGCGGGGGTTCCCATGCTCAAGGCGGGCATGACCGCCCGGGTGGTGCTGCCGACGGGCGAACGGCAACAGGCGACGATGGCCCCGAAGGACGCGTTGGTGCTGGGGGGCAAGACGCCGGCGGTGTACGTGGTGGCGCCGGGAGAAGGCGGCGCGCCCAGCGCCGCGCAGCTCGTTCCGGTGACCCTGGGCGTCGCCGAAGGCTCCTGGGTGCAGCTGATCGGCGACGTCGCTCCCGGGCGGCAGGTGGTGGTGCAGGGCAACGAGCGTCTTCGCCCCGGGCAGCCGGTCCGGGTGGTGAACGCCGCCGACTTTCCCGCCGCGGCGGGCAACTGACGGAGCGCAGCGATGAATTGGATCGAGGCCTTCGTCCGCAATCCGGTGAAGATCGCCGTGGGCGTGCTGCTCACGGCGCTGTTCGGCATCGTGGCCCTGTTCCAGATGCCGATGCAGCTCACGCCCGAGGTGCAGACGCCGACGATCACCGTCGAGACCCGCTGGCCCGGCGCGAGCCCCCACGAGGTCGAGCAGGAAATCATCATCGAGCAGGAGGAGCAGCTCAAGGGCGTGGAAGGCATCGTGAAGATGTCTTCCGAAAGCGCCGACTCCCGGGGGACGATCACGCTGGAATTCCAGGTGGGATCGAACATGGACGAGGCGCTGCTGAAGGTCAACAGCCGCCTGCAGCAGGTGCCCGACTATCCGCAAGACGCCGACCAGCCGGTGATTACGACGGCCAACGCGTCGAGCCGCCCGATCGCCTGGTTCATCCTGAGCGCCCGGCGGCCGACCGACGACCAACTCGCCGCGTTCGCCGAGCGGCGCCCTGATCTGGCCCCGGCGCTGCAGCGCGTCCGTTCGGCGGCCAGCATCGGCGTCGCGCTGCTGCGGCTCCGGCTGCTTGCGGCCGAGCAGCCGCGGTACGCGGAACTGCTCCCGCCGCCCGATTTCGACGTCACCCAGCTGCGCCGGTTCGCCGAGGACGAAATCGAGGCCCGCTTCGAGCGGGTGCCGGGCATTTCCCAGTCGAACGTGATCGGCGGACTGGAGGACGAGCTGCAGGTCGTCGTCGATCCGGAGAAGCTGGCCGCGCGGCAGGTGACGCTGGCCGAGATCCGCCGCGTGCTCCAGGCCCAGAACAAGGACACCTCGGCCGGCGACTTCTGGGAAGGCAAGCGGCGTTACGTCGTCCGCGTGCCGGGACAGTTTCGCAGCCCGGAGCAGGTCGCCCAACAGCTGTTGGCGGTGCGCGACGGGGCTCCGGTCTACGTCGGCGACGTGGCGACCGTGAAGCTGGGCTTCAAGAAACCGGACGGACTGGTGCGGCGGTTCGGCGAGTCGAGCATTGCGATCAACTGCGTGCGGGAAACGGGCGCCAACGTCCTGCGGGCGATGGACGGACTGCGGGCGACCAGCGCGGAGATCAATCGCGACATTCTCGAGCGGCGGGGCCTGGAATTGACGCAGGTGTACGACGAGACGGGATACATCGATTCGTCGATCGACCTGGTGCAGCAGAATCTGCTGATCGGCAGCGCGCTGACGATGGTCATCCTGATGCTGTTTCTGCATCTCGAGCCGCGTACGCTGCTGGCGGCCCCCGTCGCGATGGCCGCCGCCGTCGCCTCGAATTTCCTGTCGCCGTGGTACGTGATCGGCAGTCTCGGCCTGCTGCTGGGAGCCTCGGCCTGGTACGCACGGGGAGCCCTGGTCACCAGCCTCGCCATCCCCACGAGCCTGGTCGGGTCGTTTCTCGTGCTCCAGGCCCTTGGCCGGTCGCTGAACGTCGTGAGCCTGGCGGGCCTGGCCTTCGCGGTGGGCATGCTCGTCGACAACGCGGTGGTCGTGCTGGAGAACATTTACCAATGGCGGGCGCGGGGCTTCTCGGTGATGCAGGCGGCGGTGCGGGGCACGCAGGAAGTGTGGGGAGCCGTCGCCGCCTCGACGCTCACCACCGTCGCCGTCTTCATCCCCGTGGTGTTCGTCCAGCAGGAAGCGGGCCAGCTGTTCCGCGACATCGCGCTGGCCATCAGCTCGTCGGTGGCCCTGTCGCTGGTCGTCTCCGTGACGCTGATCCCCACCGCCGCCGCGCGGCTCCTGCAGCAAGCCCCCGCCGAAGATCTCGCCAGCCGCAGCGTCTGGACCCGAGGCATCGCCCGCGTCTCCACGGCGTTCACCGACGGCGTCGTGGGGCTCAACGCCTGGGTGCAGCGAGGCTTCCTGCGCAAGGCGGCCGTGGCCCTCGTCATGACGGCCGCCTCGATCGGACTGAGCTGGCACTACTGGCCCCAGGTCGAGTACCTGCCGACGGGCAACCGCAACCTGGTGTTCGGCATCTTGCTGCCGCCGCCCGGCTACAACATCGACCAGCTGATGAGCTTGGGCGAAACGGTGGAGAAAGGCCTGCGGCCCTACTGGGACGTCGACCCGGGTTCGGTCGACGCGCAACGACTCGACGCTCCGCCGGTGGCCGACTTCTTCTTCGTCGCCCGGGGGCGGTCGGTCTTCATCGGCGTCCGCGCCTTCGACCCCTTGCGGGCCGGCGAGCTGGTGCCGCTCGTGCAGCGCGTGTCCGGCGGCATTCCCGGCGCGTTTGCGATCGCCAAGCAAACCAGCCTGTTCGAAGACGGCTTGACCGCCGGCAGGACGATCGACATCGAAATCACCGGCCCGGAAATCGAGCGGCTCGTCGCGCTCGGCGGGCAGACCTTCGGCATGGCGCGGCAGCTCATGCCGCAGGCCCAGATCCGTCCCGTCCCCAGCCTCGACCTCTCCAGCCCCGAAGTCCACATCACCCCCAAGCTGCTCCAGTCGGCCGACATGCAGGTCAACGCGGCCGAACTCGGCTTCGCCGTGAACGCCCTGGTCGACGGAGCCTACGTCGGCGACTACCTGCTCGGCGGCAAGAAGATCGACTTGACCGTCATCGGCGAGACGAAGTACGCCGAACGCACCCACGAACTGGGCGCCGTTCCCGTCGCCACCCCGCTCGGCCAGCTCGTGCCGTTGACGGCACTCGCCGACGTCCGGCTGACCAGCGGCCCGGAACAAATCAACCATCGCGAACGCGAACGCGCGATCACCATCGAGGTCTCTCCCCCCGCCGAGATCGCCCTGGAAGACGCCCTCGCCGCCATCCAACAGGGCGTCGTCGGACCGCTGCTCCAAAGCGGCAGCCTCGAAGGCGGCTACCGCGTGCGGCTCGCCGGCACGGCCGACAAGCTCCGCAGCACCTGGGAGGCGCTGCGGTGGAACGTCGGACTGGCGTTGTTGATCACCTACCTGCTGATGGCCGCCCTGTTCGAATCGTGGCTCTATCCGCTGGTGATCATCCTGACGGTGCCGCTGGGCGCCGTCGGCGGCATCCTCGGACTCCGCCTGCTCAACTGCTTTCTGCTGCAGCCGCTCGACGTGCTCACCATGCTCGGATTCGTGATCCTCATCGGCACCGTGGTCAACAACCCCATCCTGATCGTCCACCAATCGATCAACCACATGCAGATCGACGGCATGGCCCACCGCGAGGCCATCCTCGAGTCGGTCCGCAGCCGCATTCGACCGATCTTCATGACCACCACGACCACCGTGCTGGGATTGCTGCCGCTGGTCCTCTTTCCCGGAGCGGGGAGCGAACTCTACCGCGGACTGGGAAGCGTGGTCCTGGGCGGACTGGCCGTCTCCACCCTCTTCACGCTGATCCTCGTACCCACGCTGTTCGCGTTGACGCTCGAAGCCAAGCAGGCCGTACTCCGCCTCTTCGCCGGTCGCCCCGCCGCGCCGCCGGCCCTCGACGAGCAACCCGAACCGGTCGAAGAACTCGAACTCGCCTGATCGCCGCCTGCGAGTCGTCCCACGCCGGAGTCGGCCGGCAGCACGGCCGGCCCACGATGATCCGCGTCTCGCACCGCCCGGCCCCCCCGCGCGTCTCGGCGGACGCGGAGACGCAGCCGCCGAGGGCGGTCCGATGGCAGCAGTCAACCGATGTTTGGCCGCCGCGGCAGGCCCTCGGGACGGCTGCGCGGCCCGTGAGCCGCCGCGCGCGTTGCGCTGCCGGGCTTCGCCCGCGTGAGCAGCGGCGGCTATTGATCCTTGCGCTGCGAATGAACCTTTGCCGCCGCTCCTTACGGAGCAAAAAGCCCGAGGCGCTAGGCGAGCGGCGGCTCATGGACGGCGCAAGGATCACGAGGTTCCCTGGACGGCGCCGGCGGTGCTGGGAAAAGAGGCCGGCGGCCAGCTTCAGAGCACGCGCCGCCGTCCGCTCGCACCGGGGATCTCAACGCGCGCCCATCGGACGCGGAACCTCGCCCGCGCCGTTGCGGTCAGGCTGAACGCTCCTGCCGCACGCGACGCGGAGGCGACTTCACGACGCGTCGTGCGCGCGGCAGTAGGCGATCATCTCCGCGACGCTCATGCCGCTCTTGTCGACGCGTGCGGGCTTGCCAGAGGCGGCCGCCGCAGGAGGCTTGGCGGCCGCCGGGGGCGCGGCCGGGGCGGGCTTTGCCGCCGCCGCAGGCGGACTCTTCGCCTCCGCCGAGGAAGCCGCTGCCGCAGGGGGCGACGCTTTGGCCCGTGCAGCGGCCAAAATGTCGGCCGTCGACATCGCGCCGCGGTCGGCCGGCTTGGCGGGAACCGCGGCGGCGGGGGCCGCCGCCGCTGGAGGGGCCGCGGCAGGCGGGGGGGTTGCCGGCGCGCCTCCGCGGGCCGCCGCCAGAATGTCGGCCGTCGATCGTTTCGCTTCCTTCCCCGCCGGGGGCGCGGCCGCGGCAGGCGCCGCCTTGCCGCCCCGAGCGGCAGCCAGGATATCGGCGGTCGCACCCTTGCCAGCCGGCTTGGACGGCGGCTCCGAGGCGGCCTTGGCCGGCCCGGCAGCCCCCTGGCTGCGGGCCAGTTCGAGCGGCGACGGTTTTTTCTCTCCGGCCGGTGCGGCAGCCTTGGCCGCCGGCTTGGCCTCCGCCTTTTTGGCGGCAGGGGCCGCTTTGGCAGCAGGCGCCTCCTCCTTGGCGACAGGCTTGTCGACCACCTTCAGGAACGACAGATCGATGTCGTACCAGCCGGCGTTGTGGTGGTAGTCGGCGAACTCCACCAGTGCGCGCCCGCTCATGTTCACGGTCCGCACGACGCCCACATGATGGCGAAAACGAGCCAACTCCGGCCGCGACTCGTCGACCACGACGTACTTGTCCGTAAAGTTGGCTTTCAACTTTTCGATTGGATCGGTGAACATGGGCGGATCCGGCGAAGACTCAAACGGCGGAGCAGGATCGGGCGACGCACCTCGCTGCCGCAGCCGTTCCGGCGGGTTCGCAATCCCGGGAGACCGACGGCTGCCAAGCCGGCGACGGCCAAGGACGCAACGGTCGGCTTCGCCGACGCGGGCGGCAGGGAGGGACGGGCGCCCCGGTTTTCCAAGTCCGCATTGTCGCCGATGCGGAGCGAACTGACAATAAGCCCCTGGCCCGGACCGGCAGGTCCCGTCGGTTGTCCCGGCGGACGCGGCCCCCGATCATCCAGGCCGCTGCGGACGCCTCTTCGTGGGGTGGCCGCCGTCGTCCCGGGCGCCCTTGGGGCGAGACGGGGCGCGGCGCCCGTCGGCCGCCCCGCTTTCCGGGCGGCGCGCGTCGAGCGCTCGCCGATGGCGGCCGGACTGCGGCAGACTCGCCCCGCGATGGCAGGCGGACGGCGCGCCGACGCTCGCGCCCGCCCTGAACGCGACCTCTTTTTTTCAGGAGCAGAAGCGATGAGCCGGTTCTCGAGATCCTGGGTGACAAGCGGCGGGTCGGCCGCATTGTGGAGTTGCCTGGCGGCCCTGGGGCCGGGGCAGGAGTACTTGACGGGGCTGGAATGGCCGCGTCCGCCGGTGGTGGAACCAGGCGCCGCGGCGGGGGATCCGCCCGCGGACGCGACGGTGCTGTTCGACGGTCGCGATCTCTCCGCGTGGGAGGGGGCCGAAACCTGGAGGGTCGAGCAGGGGGCGGCGATCGTCGGCAGCAGCATGATTTCCACGAAGCAGACCTTCGGCGACTGCCAACTGCACATCGAGTGGTCCGCGCCGTCGCCGCCGGTCGGGGAGGGCCAAGGCCGCGGCAACAGCGGGGTCTTTTTCGGTCCCTACGAGGTGCAGGTGCTCGACTCCTACCGCAACGAAACTTACTTCGACGGCCAGGCGGCGGCGATCTACAAGCAGACGCCTCCGCTGGCGAACGCGATGCGGCCGCCGGGGGCGTGGAACGTCTACGACATCGTGTGGCGGGCTCCGCGGTTCGCCGCGGACGGAAGCCTGCAGTCGCCGGCCGTGGTCACGGCCTTGCACAACGGCGTGCTCGTGCTCAACCACTTTGAATTGCTGGGAGACACGCCGTACCACCGTCCGCCGCGTTACGAGCCGCATCCCGTCGCACAGCCGATACGGCTGCAGGACCATGGCAATCCCGTGCGGTTCCGCAACATCTGGGTCCGCGAGATTCGCCCGTTGGAACCGCGCCGCGTCCGCGAGCCGTACCTTCGCGAGGGGGAGCAGGAGACGCCCGTGCGCTAGAGATTCCGTGGAAGCCCGAAGGGCGACGTCGTCGCGGGAGACGACGCCGCAACGAACGCTTGAAACCGCTCGTCCGGGCGATGCGGCGCGGCGTGCGCGTCGCGAGGCAAGGGGCGACAAACGCCTGGAAAGGCGTTTCTCCGCAAGCGTCGCCAGCGCGGCGGCTAAGTCCAGCGAATGCGAAACTGCCACCGCAGCGTGGCCGGCAGATCGGTCCACGAGGCGGCGTCGCAGACAAACCGCAGTTGTGCGGCGTCGTGTTCGACGACCAGCGGCGGTCCGCCAGCGGGCAGGGCGACCGGTTCGATCACGAACCGGGCACGGTGCGCCGCGAGCGACCACGCGCCGCCGGGCTGGCGAGAGACGACGACGTCGTCGGGGATGCGGTAGACCGACGCCAGCCGGGCGCCGCTGCGCTTGAGCCGGCACGCAGCGTCGAACAGCAGGCCGGGAGCTTCGGGATCAGCAACCGGGGCGATCGCCAGGGACCACAGGCAATCGAACGCCCTGCCCAGCAGGGCGGCAGCGGCGCCGCGGCCGTCGGGGAGCTGCTCGACGTGGAGTTCCTGGAGGACCGGGGCTTCGCGGCGCGGTTCGTCGGCCGTGGCTTCGATCGAGCGGAGCAATGCCAGGGGGGGGAGTTCCGGCCCGCTGGCGACGATCTCCTGGCCGTAGCGGTCGCCCCCCTGCCGCAGGCGGGCGGCAAGGGACCGCCCGCCGCGGTCGTGCGCCACGATGACAGCCTCGCGGAGCATGCGGCCTCTCCGATGGGGGCGACCCGCCCGATCGTCCCGGGCCGCAGGTCGGCCGCCGGGGCGTTATTCTTCGCCGTCGTCCTCGACCGGTTGTCCCGCTCGCCAGCGGAGTACGGAGTCGAGGAAGCCCTGAATGTCGCCATCCATCACGGCGTGGAAGCTGCCCATCTGGTATTTGGTGCGGGCGTCTTTGACGCGCTGGTCGGGATGGAGAAAGTAATTGCGGATTTGCGAACCGAAGCCGGTTTTCGCCTGCTGCTGGTATTTCGCGGCTTCCTGCTGCTCGCGTTTTTCCTCTTCGACCCGAGCGATCCGCGAACGGAGCATCTTCCAGGCCGTGGCCCGGTTCTTGTGCTGGCTCCGCTCATTCTGGCACTGGACGACGATGCCCGTGGGCATGTGGGTCAGGCGGATGGCGCTTTCCGTTTTATTGACGTGCTGGCCGCCGGCTCCGCTGGCCCGAAATTTGTCTTCGCGGACGTCGGCTTCGTCGATTTCAATTTCCACGGTGTCGGGCACTTCGGGCGAGACGTCGACCGCCGCGAAACTGGTCTGGCGTTTGCCTTCGGAGTTGAAGGGGCTGATCCGCACGAGGCGGTGCATGCCCGTCTCGCCCTTGAGGTAGCCGTAGGCCATGGGACCGCGGACGGCGACGGCGGCGGACGTGATGCCGGCCTCCTCGTTTGCTTGCCGGTCGATCAATTCGGCGGCATAGCCGTTTTTCTGGGCCCACTGCAGGTACATCCGCAGCAGCATCTCCGCCCAGTCGTTGGCGTCGGTGCCGCCGTCGCGGGCGTTGATCGTGACGATCGCTCCGGCCGCGTCGTGAGGGCCGTTGAGCAGCGCCCGCAGCTTGAGGTTGTCCAGCACGTCCTCGACGCGGGCGATTTCGCGTCGGGCCTCGTCGGCGAACGTCTCGTCCTCCTCGGCCATCTCGAGCAGGGCTTCGAGATCGCCAGCCGCCTTGCCGGCGTCGTCAAGCGGCTTGGTGATGCCGAGCAGCGTTTTGCGCTCGTTGACGATCTCCTGCGCGCGCTCCTGGTCGCTCCAGAAGCCGGCTCCGCTCATTTCGCCGTCAATTGCCTCGATGCGCTGCTTCTTGGCAGCGTAGTCAAAGAGAGTCCCGCAGTTGGACGAGGGCGGTTTGAATCGCTTCGGCGCGGTCGTACCACGATTTATCAACCATCGCTGGGAAACTCCACGGACTGTTCGAGACACCGAATGAGGGGGGCGTGCGGGCCGCGTCTTGCAGGGACCCGATCGGGGGCCGACCGGGGCACATCGGAGCCCGGCCGATCCGCCCGCGATCGCGCCGACTCTCTCGCCGTGCGTCAGGGCCTCGATCCGAGGAGTCGGGCCGCCGCGGGCCCGGTGGATCGTATCGCTTCGGCCCTCGGCTGGCAAGGCGTGGAGCGTTGCTCGTGCTGCTCGCCGATCTGGGCTATACTCGGCGCGGCGGGCCGCGCCGCGCCCGGGCCGGACCTTGCCGCCTCGTGGCCGGCGGGGGCCGCCGCCCTCGGCACTCCGCACGAGAACGGGGGGCCCGCCGCGGAACTGAGGAGTACGATGGCGGTGGCGCGCGTTGTCCTAGCAATGTCGGGGGGCGTCGATTCCAGCGTCGCGGCGCATCTGCTGCTGGAACAAGGGCACGAGGTGATCGGCGTCTTCATGCGCCACGGGAGCCAGTCGCCCGTCGCCTGCGGCACGGAAACGGGCGGCCCGACCGCCGGCGTGCCGTTGTCGTTGCCGATCGTCGAGCCTGCCGCGGCGGACCGCCTGGACCGGAAACAGGGCTGCTGCACCGCCGCCGACGCCGCCGACGCCCAGCGCGTCGCCGACCGACTGGGCGTTCCTTTTTACGCGCTGAATCTCGATCAGGATTTCCAGCGGATCATCGACTACTTCGTCGAGGAGTACGCCGCGGGCCGGACGCCCAATCCGTGCGTGCAGTGCAACAACTGGATCAAGTTCGGCAAGCTGTTCGCCTACGCCGATGCGGTCGGAGCGGAGTTCGTCGCCACGGGACACTACGCGCGCCTTGCCTCGGAAGAAGGCGAACCGGCCCTCTATCGGGGCGTCGACGCACAGAAAGACCAGTCCTACGTGCTGTTCGGCGTCGACCGCGCCGCGCTGCCCCGGATGCTGCTGCCGGTGGGCGGACGCCGCAAAGCCGATATCCGCCGCCTCGCCGCCGACTTGGGACTGCGCGTCGCCGACAAGCAGGACAGCCAGGAAATCTGTTTCGTAACCCGCGGACGGTACGACCGCTTCGTGCGCGAGCGGCTGCCCGACGGCGCCTCCACGGCGGGCGACTTGGTGCTCGCCGACGGCGCCGTCGTCGGACGGCACGCCGGCATCGAAGGCTTCACCGTCGGCCAGCGCAAGGGTTTGGGGGTCGCACTGGGATCGCCGAAATTCGTGGTCCGCATCGAGGCGGATACCCGGCGCGTGGTGCTCGGCGATCGACCGGAACTCCACCGCCGGCAGTTCACGGCGCGCCGCTGTTCGTGGCTCGTCGATCCGCCGACGGCGCCCGCTTCGTGCCTCGTGCAGATCCGCTACAACGCGCCGGCAGCTCCGGCCGAAGTCCGCATCGACCGCGAGGGCGCCCTGCACGTGGCGTTTGCCGAGCCCCAGTTCGGCGTCGCTCCCGGCCAGGCTGCCGTCTGCTACCGCGAAGAGCGGGTGCTCGGGGGCGGCTGGATCGAAGCCG
>Ga0169931_10013612_pt1 | contig 11092 bp, 4 predicted proteins | sample Kivu_15m_20L_FD_129675 | JGI IMG/M metagenome (GOLD analysis project Ga0169931, IMG submission 129675) | Freshwater microbial communities from Lake Kivu, Western Province, Rwanda to study Microbial Dark Matter (Phase II) - Kivu_15m_20L... | ecosystem: Environmental > Aquatic > Freshwater > Lake ... | reverse complement strand
TCAACCGAGAAACTCAAGGGACCCTGGAGAAAGGGCGAAACAAAATCGGCAACAGTTGGGCTCAAGCGGCTAAGGAAACTCATCAAGTTGAGTTCGAGGGCTTGATTCGAAACGCCCCCAAGGGCGACAGCCTCCCCCAACACCTCGCCGTCCACAAAGCTGACCTGCGAGGCCTGCCCACCGGGGTATACCAGGGGTACCGATTGATTACCTTTTGCTTTGAGAAAAAGCTTTCCGCTCGAGTCGACCTCAAATCTCACATTGAGCGTGACCGACACCGTAAACCCAGGCAGACTCGGCAGCCCTAGCGCAAGGCTAAGGCTGCCATCCACCGGCGTTATGAGGGTCGATCGAATCGGCACCAAAAGGGAGGGCGCCGTGCCCGTGGATGGATCACCATCCAGCAGGGCTCTAAGGTTGGGCCTGCTCAGCTCTGAGCCGACCCGCTGGCCTCCCTGCTCGCTACTGAACACCACCCCAAAACGACCCGAGGCGACGCTGCCCGTCTCTGCGCTCAGAAAGGCAGACGCGCTGCCCGAAGACGGCAAAGCGAAGTCACGAATCAGCAGCTTCGAATCGGCAAGATAGATGCCGGGGGGCGCGCCCGTCGTGATCGTAACGATCTCAGAGACGCTCGCCCCCGAGGAGTCGGTGGCCGTGATACGGACTTTTTGCTCACCGAGCCAGCCCGCACCCAGCGTCCCACTAAGTACCCCTGTAGAGGGATCGATGCTCAGTCCGGCCGGTAGAGGTGCGCCCGACAATAAACGCGCACTGAAAGAAAGCACATCGCCGACATCAGGATCCAAAAACCGGCTCGCGAGTGAAGCACTGAGCGACCCACCAACATCACCAGTCAAGGCAAGCGGGACATCAGGCGCCACCAGGGTCGGGATACTGTTGCCCGACTCAACGGTCATGCCAAGCAATGCAGTGGCCGAAGGCTTGGATCCAGGCGTGCCCTGCCCACCGGGCGTGCGATGCTCATACTCAGTGCCGCCGAGGTCTGTATACGCGACGCTCACACCGATCTTGGCACCTACCAGAGAGTCAGCCACGAGGAGATCGCGTCCGTTCGCACCTGAGATCGCAACGCCATTCGCGTACCACCTGAAACTCAAGACATCAGGGAGCCCATCAGGATCGAGTACTTCCGCCCTTAGCAACATACCCGGGCGAAGCTGGGTCACGGTCTGAAGAGCTTCGCCAATGACCTGCCTGATCGATACATTCGGAGCGTCCTCAACGGCGGAAACATTGATCTTGGCCTCTAACGGCGCTGACTCATCGATGCCGTCGGAAACATACAGAAAGAATGAAGCCAAGCCATTGAAATGAGCGGCTGGCGTGAAGTCAACGCCACCATCAACTCTGCGGGTGACGGTACCGCCCGTCCCGCTAACGACCCTTGAAACGAAGAGCTCGCTGAGGGCTGTGTCGGGGTCGACGAAGACCGCAACCAGATCCGACCGCGGGAACACCGCCAATTGATCTTCGGTCGCACTGAGTATCAAGGGCCCAACTGCGATAGGTGGGTCGTTTTCACCATTGATCGTGACTACGACCGACTGATTGGCAAACCCGCCCTTGAGATCCTCGATCCGAACCGTGAAGGAGAGCGTCAACACCGTGCCCTGCGCGAGAAAATCGATCGCTGAGGCTGCGATATCATAGGTCCAGTCGATCACCCCCGAGTTTGAGTTGGAGGATCGCGGCGAAATCGCAAAACCATCGCGCAGGACATGCGTCGCCTCTGCGCTCAGCGTCAGGGCTGAGCCATCTGCGGTCACACCCGTCACGGACCGCGATAGAACAAATCCAAGGGGGCGATCCGCCTGATTGGCATCTGCAAAGGCAATCGATCCCCTCAAGAGGATCGGCGAGTGCTCCTGGATCGTTCCACTCACTATGCCGGGTGTGAGCACAGGAGCCTGATTGCCATCGGACGGAGCAAGCACCTGCTGAACCTGATCCCTCACGCGCTCAACCTCCTCCTCCACATTGATCTCGAAGGCGCCCGCGGAAAAGGATGAGGGATTGCCGACCGCAGTACTGACCCGATCAGCCAGCGTTGACTGCGCCACCAACTGAAAGGCGGTCGTATCGGTCAAGATCGCTGCAACGTTGACGGCGCGTCCCGCCGCGATGTCGCCGACGGCGGACTGCGTAAACTGGTCGATACTGTTATTGACCGCCGCAATCGTCTGAGCGATCGAAAGGCTTTGCTGAGTGATCAACTGCTTGGCAGCAGGGTCCGAGACCAGATCGGCGATCGCTCCGATCGCCGACGAGATGCTCGCTGCATTCCCGAGATCAAGCTGCCCCCCTGCAGCACTCTGAAGCAGGCTGCCCGTCACCGCACTCGTCACACTCGACAGATTGACAACGCCTCCGGCGCGCGCCGCAGCAACAGCCACCTGCAGAATGTTGGCCACCTGCTGACCTGCTGACTGCACCTGCAGCGCGATGCTCGCTGACAACCCCGTCGCGCCGGTCCCCAGCTCCTTGACCGGATCCAGATTGAGCAAATCGACGGCACCTGTCAGCCCCGGGAACAACAGCGAGACAACATCCGAGGACGCCTTGGCAATCTGAGCCGCAGACGATGCGCCCGGATCCACCCCCAGCTGAGCGGTCACAAGCGTCGTCAGAGGTGACATTACACTCGAGCCCTGTGGCGCACTCAGGGAGCTCTTGAATTCCTTGCCGGTTGAAATATCAACCGTGCGAATCGACACGCCATCAACCGTACCGCCATACTCCCAAGCTGCCGACCGCATGACACCAACGCCCCCCACCGGCGGCGCGACACCCGCACTATTGCTCAGAGCCCATGGCTCAGCGTTGAAGACGCCATCTCCGTTCAGGTCTTCAAAGCCCAGGATGTCCAGTTGAACTTTACCCACGGCATCAGTGACGAAGCGTATCGAGCGAATCGGCTCGTGCAACCATACTCCATCGGAATCCTGATCACGAAAGATCAATGCATGCTTGAGATAGCCGTCAAACAAGGTGCTATTGGTATCGACCCGAAAGGTAAAGGTATCGGTCGCCTGCAACAGTCCAGGATCAGTCACCCTGACCGTGATGCGATACTCTCCAAGTGCCAAAGCCGTAGGCGTACCACTCAGCTCCAAAGTCACCGGATTGAACTGGAGCCATCCAAGCTCGACCAGATTGCCCTGCGCATCTCGAATGGGCCCAAGCGACCATTGGAGCACATCACCGTCGGGATCCAAAAAAGACGTGCGATCGAGACTGAAACTGAACGCCTCCCCCACAACCGCCGTCTGCGCGTTCAAACGCTTCACCAACACAGGATCATGATTGGTCGGCAGCTTTTCGTCCGCTGAGCGAAGTAACGCTCTACCGAGCCCGACGTATCCGAACCCAAGCAGGATCGGCAAAACCTGGGTCAAAACAGGCGCGGTGACGGCGCCCGAAGCTGCTGCGGCTGAGCCCGCAGCAGCCGAGCCCGCCGACTCGGAGGCCCCTGCCGTAATCGGCCCCACCTGAACCCAGAGGTCGCTCATCCAAAAGCTCGCCTCGGTCTGGGCAGCCTCGGTCACAACCAAGGCATCGCGCGCACCTTCGCCGACCAAATCTACGTTGTCTTCCAGGGCCCCCTCGCCCTCCGCCCGGTCCTTTCGCCAATCGATACCGCGGCCTAAAGCGAGACTATCAGGCGAAGTCGGCGTAAGAAGCCAATCTGAAACAGCCGACATCCTCTCGGCTGGAACCTGCATCGCTCGCTCAGGATGCGACTTCAGCCTGGCCGGGTGCGGCTGAACGGCGCTGGACGCCTGCACTGTTGCAAAACCACTTGCGTCTTGGGGAGCGGAGGTTGGCATCAATTTAGTCACCATTGCAGCCAGGGTTGCAGAGAACACTCAGCCCCGAGCCGGCCTGTATCGGGTAAGTGCGAAAAGTGTAACAGCGAATTTCGACAATCACTCAACACGAGCAAGCCCTCCAACCGGGAACGATGCTCGTTGATCCGCCCCCAGCATTTTGAAAAGGATGACCACCCGAGCATCCCCATCAGGCTCCAGGAACAGACCCTCCACACCAGCGAACGCGCCCTCGGTAATCCGAACCCGGTCACCCGCACGATACAAAACGCCAGGCTCAGGCATTGCGGTGAAAATTTGGGCAACCACCTGATCCGCGAGCGAGGGCACCGTAGCTCCGAACCGCACCAAACCGGAGACACCTCGGGTGGAACGAATCCTTGACCAATCGCTGTGCACCTCGCTCAAAGAAATGAACAGATAGCGTGGGAACAGCGGCTCCGCACCCATGACGACTCGGCCGCCCCGAACTGCCTGAGTGCCACGCATTGGGAGCGCGCAACGATAGCCCTGGCGCTCGAGATGGTCGCGCGCTCGGATCTCATTTCTCGGCTTGGTATGGACCACATACCACCTCCAATCGTCTCCTGCCGAGACAAAATCACACTCAGTCGGCGAGGGGCGCGGTATCCGGCTGTGATCAGCGAAGTGAGCCAAGGACATACGCCTCCTCAAGGTAGACGGGTGAGTTCGCCAACGACCTTCCGCCCTCCGAGGGGGTATGAAACGGCAGGATCCGTTTCGACCGGGGGAGATGAGGAGAAGGATTGATGCCCGGCAGAGACTTGCAACGACAACGCAAGCCAGGAGCGGTTTTGCCATAAATGAAAAATTGCGAAACCGACGACAAACGTCCAGACGAGTATCCAATCGGGCACATGAAGCTGCCAGCAGACGATCGCCGCCACAGACAACGCGAGACAAGACCCCGCCTCGATGGCAACCACTCTACCAGCCCCCCGACCCTGCTCTTGTAACAAGTGATGGAGATGGTCACGCCCGGGCTGCATCATCGAAACCCCGCGTGAACGACGACGCAACAGGACACTCAAGCCATCCCAAAGCGGCAGCGCACAGACCCAGAGCGCAACTACTGGGGGAACCACAGCCCCCCTCTGGGCGTTGGTCAACACAAGCGCAAAACAAGCAATCAGCAGAGCCACCCCCATGGACCCCGCGTCGCCTAAAAAAACCCGGGCTCGCTGATCAGCCCAAGGGGCGTTAAACGACAAGAACGCCAACAGAGCGGCGCTGAGCACGAAAAGTGAGAGTGCGACTTTCGAATCCCCGACAATCACCGCAGCCACGGCAAGTGACAAAGAGACAACCAGCTTGAGCGAACCTGCAAGACCATCCACCCCGTCACACATGTTGAAAGCGTTGACCACGCTCACGATAGCGAACACCGAGAGCGGGAAGCCTAACCAAAAAAGTTGGGGAGACCACCCGGGCAGCAACTCTCCGACGGATGACAACCTGAAATCACCCAGGGCAACAACACCGCATGCGACCCCCGCCTGGATGAGGAACTTCAGGCTCGAAGGGACGGGTTTCCGATCGTCCACGACGCCGAGCAGCGCGAGAACAAAAAAACCGCAGCTGATGGCGTAGTGCGGGCGAGCACCTGGGAAGAACGCCCAGACCAGAGCAAGCGCGAACGCGATCGAGATACCGCCGACAAGCGGTGTCGGCAGGGCATGCTGCTTACGCCCCCCGGGACGATCGATCAAGCCCAAGGCTGGTGCCATGCGGCTGAAGACCCATATGCAGGAAATCACCAGCAGGAAAGAGAGACCAAGGGGCAGAACCCACAAATCCACAGAAAACATGGGTGCTTTCTCCGAGGGAGGCTGACAACCCCTGACCAGATGATGCCCATCTTAACAGGAGTCAAAGACGATAGGATCAAGTCGACGGCACACTGTGCAGATAATTCCTCTGACACGAGCCCAGTCGAAACGGAGCCGGCATCACGAGCCGCCTCGGAAGATTGGCACCCCAAGACCGTGACTTCGGTCAAACTAACACGCCTAGGCACTTCGTCATCAGCCCCCGGGCGGCTGATCGTGCAAAACGTCACATTGAAGGGCGGCCAACCCAGCGAGACGCCGGCGAACGACTGCTGAAATCGCGCGGCTCAAGCCTTTCGGGTCCGAAAACCAATCGCGCGACGAATCCGCTCCAGCTTGGCTGCGGTCTCTGCGTCCTGCGACGCATTGCTGAGGGCCTTTCTGACAAACACAAGTAGCAGAAGGCCAAAACCTGCCGCCAGGGTCGCGATGACGGCAATCAAAGCCCGCTTGGGCTTGGTTTTCCACTCAGGGACTACGGCAGGATCGACAATCTGAATGACCGCACCATCCCGGCTCTCGTCGACCCGCGCGATCTCGTACTGCTTCGCAAACAACTCAAAGAGCGTCTCGAAATACTTGTACTCCCTGAACCGGGTAATGTAATCACCGCCCGCGTCTCCAGGCATCGTCCGATCGGTCGCCTCCAACTTGGCCAACTGTGCGCGCAGGGCCTGCAACTCCACCAAACCCTGACGAAACTCAGGCGCCGACTCAGTCATGTAACCGCGCATCGAGCCAAGCCTGACTTCCTGGGCGGCGATTTGGGCCTGTACCTGAGCAACCGCCGTCACCGCAGCAGCGGGGCTGCTCTTGAAGATGTCGGCTTCGATTCCACCTGATTTCAGGGCAATTTCGGCCTGAGTCAAATTATCTCGCGCTTCCTTGAGCTGCCGCTCAAAGAAGACCCGTCGCTGCTGCGCCTCCGTTACGGCAAGACCTCCCATCAGCCGAGACAATTCCTCGATGTAGGCGTTGGCCATGTCCGCAGCTCGGACGGGATCCTTGTCATCGACCTCGACCACGATCAGGCCGTCTTTTCCGGAACTGACACGGACGCTCCCCTCCAGCGCCTTGCGGGCAGCCTGCCTGAGCTTGGCGTTAAAGACCTTCATCAGATCGAAACGCTCGATCATCCGGTCACTGAGCGTGCGGCTTTTCAACAAGGCAACGATTTGGTCATTGGGGTTCTTGATACCGGCTGCTGCACCGGCCACGCCCCCGAGTGCGCCCAGGCTCTGCAACAAGGACGCCGCAGCGCTCTGCTGAGCTTGCGGTGGCATCAACACAGTCCTTGCGGTGAAGGTGGGAGGTATGAGGAACGAGACCCCAAGCGCGGTCAAACCCACGGCCAAAGGACCGAAAACAAGCAACCAAAACCGTTCAGCTACGGTCTCAGCGAGGTCGAGAAGACTGATCTCATCTTCGTCTTGTATGGACTGATGAGGTGTTTGAGAGGAATCCATACTGTGATCGCTTAGCCGCGCCTACTGCTGCAAGACCTTGAACGCCGCAGCGCCAAGACCAAACTGATAGATCAGTTGGGTCCAGTCCTTGGCGCCAATTATGAAACGAGTGTAGCCCGTTCGCCGATCGATCTGTTCAGGCACTAAGATGGTATCGCCTGGTTTGACCTGCAAATCGAGTACGCCACCGCGCCCCCAGCCAAAAAAACTACTCCGCTGCTGAACGGTACGGGCCGTACGCACGGTCCCGTCCGCTCGCAAAAGAACAACATTTTCGAGGTCGGAAAAAGGACGCGGACCGGCTCGATCGAGATAATCCCGGACCCGCTGGTCCTGCCGGAACAGAAGCGAGTTGCTGATATCGACCGCACCAAAAACACCCACAAAATTACTGACTGTGGGAACGCTGATACTGTCACCGTCCTCGAGTTCGATCGCGGGCAGCTCGACCTTGGCGGCACGCTCATCGAGATCGAAAGCGATTCGACCCGACACTTCGAGCGTACGCAGACGTTCAAGGGTCTGCCTCTGAAAGATCAGCATCGCTTGCGCCTGCTGCGCATCGGCTTGACCGGTATTTTGGGTGACGAAATTTGCCTGACTGACAAGGTCAGCTTCCAGGGTTCGAAGCAACTGTTCGAGGTTGCGCTGCTGCTCGATCTTGGTAGACTCCCGAACAAAGCTCGTGCCGTAGACATAAGCATCTTCGGTAAAGCCCCCTGCCTTCTGGATGATCTGGGGCAGCGTCTCACCCGGCGCCACCTGGTAGGTGCCCGGCACCTTTACTTCACCCGTCACTTTAACCAATCGTGTACGACGTGCGATTGGCACGGGCACCTCTTGCTTGGTGTACAGAGAGATACGATCTCCGGGTAATAGAGGCAAATTGTCAGATGCGTGACCCGCAAGCGCCCGCGACAAATTGAACGGGATCAACCTCACCTGCATGGTGTTGGGGTCGAGTCGCTTGATGTCTGCATAATCGAGATTGAGCTCCTGAAACGAAGCCGCTGACAGCCGAGCAATATTGGCGGCTTCGACATCAGCCACACGCTGATCCCGTACTACACCAAGAGCATCCCTGCTCGCAGCCGCTTGTCCCGACTGCGGCAATGCGACCATCAAGCCTCTTTGCCGCACCCAGCGAACAACTTGCTCCCGTAGCCAGGGCAGATCGGGAATCACATCCGTGACACGATGCCCCTCTCGCCAACTCGACCGACGCAATCCGTCAACAAAACCCGCCTGCAGGGCAACACTGTCGATCGCCTCGGCGCCAGGCTCGGATGCTGAATAGACTCTGACAATATCCCCTGAACTCAGCGGTAAATTCTCCTTGGGGTCGCCAGCCAAGGCCCTCGCAAGGTTGAAGGGGATGGTTATGGTGCGCAGCCGTTCGGCATCCAGCCTCTGAATAGTGGCGTACTCGAGGTTGACCTCTGGGCGGTCAAGGCCAGGAATCGCCGCTCCGGAATTGACTCGAACCCAATAACTCACAGGCACCAGGAAATTATTGCTCAAGACGAGATCGCCGACTCTCATACCCTCTCGAAAAGCGTAACGCATCGGCGCCGAAACGCTACCCTGGAGCGTAACCGCGTTGGCGAACTGCGGACTAATCTGAAAAACAGTGATCACATCACCACCTCGGAGGGGCGTGTTCAGCCCCGCCGCATCCAGCGCTACGTCCTGAACGAAGCGAGCCGGTTGGCGGCTCGAATCGACTCGCTCGAGCTGTGCCTTCTGCGGAGCAGCCAGGGTCGGCAATCCGCCGGTCAGCCCGAGCAACGACCGAATGGTCGCTGAATCACGATCAAGCTCGTAAATCGCTGGCTCATTGACGCTGCCGGTCAGCGCGACCTGCGGACCAACAGGTGGAATGAAAATAATATCGCCCGGCTCAAGAGGACGGTCGGCTCGGCTATCCCCCCGAGCAATGAAGTCATACAGATCGATACGTGTGATTACTCGACCTGAACGGCGCAGTTCAATTGACCTGAGCGAGCCTCGGGTTGACGGACCACCGTTTTCGAATAGGGCGTTGATGAGCGTGGACAGGCTGCTGACCACTTTTCGGCCAGGCGCACGGGCCTGTCCCAGCAGGTAGATTTCGATGGATCGCAGCCGACCCATGCTTACTGAAAGGCGAAAATTGCGATAGACCTCACCAATCGACCGGGCGAGATGACCCTCCAGGTCCCGGAATCTCAGCCCTGCCACTTTGACCGGCCCGATCTTAGGTATGAGCACGCGTCCGTCCCGATCGACAACGAGGCGCTCAACGAAATCCACCGCACCATAAAGCTGAATGATCAACTCATCCCCAGGACCCACAACATAACCATCCGGCACCTGGACTGCCTGCACGGGCGCAAGGCGCCCTTCAGAAAATAGAGAAAGGCCGAAGATGGGAAGGAGCTGGCCAGTCGACTGAGCGGCAAACCGCTGAAAATCAGAGGCAGGCTCCGATAACGGCCCTGCGGCCGGATTCGTTCCAGTGTTTGAAGACTCAGTACCTGCCCCCGCGGAGGATCGGTCACTAGCCTGCCCCTGGGTCGCCTGCCCCTGGGTCGCCTGCCCCTGGGTCGCCTGCCCCCGGGTCGCCTGCCCCTGGGTCGCCTGCCCCTGGGTCGCCTGTCCCTGGGTCGCCTGTCCCTGAGTTGCCTGCCCCTGAGTTGCCTGCCCCTGAGTTGCCTGCACGGGAACGCGACCCATAGGCCCCAAAACCGGAGAAGCACCGGTCACGCTCCCCGCTGATAGCCCCCCCGAGGCGCCGCCGGGAGCCAAGCTGGGAACCGCACCGCCCGTCTGCGCGCCCGCAGGGGCAGGGGCCCCAAAAGACCCAGCCGCAACACCTTGCGCCTGTGAAACCGACGGCAGTGCAACGATCAGTGCCGCACAGAGGGTCAAGCGAAACGGTACGTACATGCGAACCTCGCAGAGGGAGGGTTCGAAGTTTAGCCCAAATCAAACCGCGGCAAGACCGCGGGGCTATGCGCCAAGAGGAAAACGGTCACAGGTCAAAATAAAGGGGACAGGGATCTGCTGTTCGGTTCTGCATCGGCCCAAACGCTACCCAGGCGCGCGCGCGGGCTGCGACGGACCAATTGTCAAGAGTTCGCCATCAAGTCGTCAGTCAACGAGACATCCCGACATGCATCTGCTCTTCGTTCACCAAAACTTCCCTGGTCAATATCGCCACCTTGCGCCGGCGTTGGCCGCCCTGCCCGGCCATCAGGTACGCGCACTGCGCATCGGCAAGGACGATGCCAGCTGGCAAGGCGTCAAGGTCAGCAGCTATACGGTGAGCCCTGAGTCGGTCACGCCTGGCGGGCACCCGTGGCTCGCTGACATGCAGACCAAGCTCGTTCGCGCCGAGGCCGCCGCCCGCGCAGCTGCGCGACTGAAGGCGGATGGCTTTGTTCCCGATGTGATCATTGCGCATCCCGGGTGGGGCGAACCGCTGCTGCTGCCCGAAGTGTGGCCCCGAGCACGGATCGGGCTCTTCTGCGAGTTTTACTATCGGGCCGACGGTGCGGACGTGGGGTTTGACCCCGAGTTTTCAAAAGCTGCCGATGAACTGGCCGAGGCGGGACGCCTTCGCGCAAAGAATATCAATCATCTTTTGTCGTTCGAGGACGCAGTAGCCGGCATCTCGCCCACCGAATGGCAGCGCAGCCTCTATCCCAAACGGATGCATGAACGCATCGATGTGGTGCATGATGGCATCGACACTCGCTTGCTTCGGGCCAATCCCGGTGTCTCCATGCGCCTGAACAAGGACCTGCGCCTGACCCGCGAGGACGAGGTGATCACGTTCGTCAATCGCAACCTGGAGCCCTACCGTGGCTACCACATCTTCATGCGGGCATTGCCGGAACTGCTGCGGCGACGACCCAGGGCGCGCGTGATCCTGGTGGGCGGC
>Ga0169931_10013611_pt1 | contig 11092 bp, 10 predicted proteins | sample Kivu_15m_20L_FD_129675 | JGI IMG/M metagenome (GOLD analysis project Ga0169931, IMG submission 129675) | Freshwater microbial communities from Lake Kivu, Western Province, Rwanda to study Microbial Dark Matter (Phase II) - Kivu_15m_20L... | ecosystem: Environmental > Aquatic > Freshwater > Lake... | reverse complement strand
CAAAGGAGATCAAGATGTATTCAACAGAACATTATCTTATGTTAGATTACCTTTGCTTTTGAAAATTAACAGTGACCCTTCTGCTTCTTCCGGAACTTACTTTAGATTTGGTCCTCATTTTGATTTTTTAACAGGAGCTAAATACTCTTATGATGCTAAAGGAACCGTACTAAATCCTTATGATACAAATGGTGAGATTTCGCTTTTAACAGATCCTGATTACAAGGATCTCAATATTTACAATAAATTTGTATTCGGTATCACTCTTGAATTTGGAGGATCAGCTAACATAAATGAAAATATGAAAATCACCTTCATGCTTTCTCTCTCCGGTAATTTGAATTCTGAAGGTGATCAGGTTACTGATGCTACCAATAATGGTGCGACTCTTCTTAATCCATTACCAACAAGAACTCCATTGAAATATGCTCTTGATACTGCTGGTGGACGTTCTGCTGCATATAATGTTATGGGTGGTCTTAACGTAGGTTTCAGATACACAATTCCAATGAATTAATAGAAATAAACAACCACATAAAAAACCGCAAAGAAATTTGCGGTTTTTTTATGTCCATTTTTGAGCGCTTCTCTCCTTTTCTAAAGCAATTTTAAGTAAATCCATAAATTCCTTTCTTGGAACCAGCCTAGCGCCCAAACTAGCTAAATGAGATGTATACATCTGACAATCAATAAAATGATATGATTGCATTTCCAATTCTTTCACCAGGGAAATAAATGCAAATTTGGAGGCATTGCTTACCAGGGAAAACATTGATTCACCAAAAAATCCATCCCCCATTGCTATTCCGTACAATCCACCAACCAACTTATCGTTTTGGTAAACCTCATAGGAATGGGCCCACCCCAATTCATGTAATAAAATATAAGCTTTCTGCATATCGCTGGTGATCCAGGTTCCAAACTGACCCTTTCTTTTTACTTCAGCACAACAACGAATCACCTCAGAAAAAGCATAGTCCTTTTTTAATTGAAAACAATTCTTTTGGAAGATTTTCTTCATGGAATCGGAAACTATCAACTCCTTGGGAAATAAAACCATTCTTTGAGGAGGTGCATACCACTTAATAGGTTGTCCGTAACTAAACCAGGGAAAGATGCCACTGCGATAAGCCAAGAGTAATCTCTCCACTGACAGGTCGGCCCCTATAGCCAGAAGACCTCTCTCATTAGCTTCTTCAACAGAAGGAAAATTTGTGTTTTTTTTTAATTTGAGAACAGTCATGATTCAATTACAGCTGAAAGACCACGGTCAATCAAGGCATCTTTATATTTTTGCAGCTGTTTCTTTGTGCCAGACTTTACTGTTGCCTTTCCTTTGAAATGAATCAAATAACTTAATTGCTCAGCTTGAACTGTACTATGCTTTAATACCTTAACAAAAGACTCGATAACCCATTCAAAGGTGTTATGATCATCGTTATAAACAACCAGTTTGTAGGAGTCACTGTGCGGATCAAGGGTCAAAACCTTATCCTCTGCGTATTGTTCTTTCTTTTTTGTTAATTGTGGGCTCATCATTTCAGAATAATGAATTACTTTCGTTAAGGCTTAGTAAATATAATTAAAATTAAGTTTTTGCATTTGATTTTACACTTATTTTAACTTTAAAATATGGAACTCATACATCCTGTACTAGAGCAATATTGTGAAAAACACTCAAAGGTTTTTCATTCAGAATTACTAGATGAAGTCGAAAGATTTACACATTTACATCAATTAAAATCACAAATGATTTCGAGTAAACTTCAGGGGCAGTTATTATCTTTTGTGAGTAATATAATACAACCTAAAAATATTTTGGAGATAGGTTCTTTTACTGGTTATTCTGCACTTTGTCTGAGTACTGGATTAAGAAAGAACGGTAAATTAATTACAATAGAATCTAATCCAGAACTTGAGGATCATCTTCTCAACTTATTTAAAAAATCTCCGAAAGCTGAACAAATTGAATTAAAAATGGGCGATGCCAGTTTCCTTCTTTCCGATATGGGTAACATATTTTTCGATTTGGTTTATATAGATGCTGACAAACTTAATTATGATTTTTACTATGAAACAGCATTAAAAATTCTTAACATAAATGGATGTATCCTTATAGACAATATGCTTTGGCATGGCAAGGTAGCCGAACATCCGATCAAAGACAACAAAACCCTGGCTTTACATCAACTTAATGAAAAAATATCATCTGATAAAAGGGTAGAAAATATACTTTTGCCTTTCAGAGATGGCATACAACTCATAAGAAAAATTTAAGCTTCCTCTACAGTAAAGCAAAAAGGATCTTCCCCTAAAAGAGCAAAATATACCTGTGCTGTGGCGATAACATCCTTTTTACAATAAGATTCAATTCTCATTAAATTTTTATCTTCCCAATAAACTCTACCTACATCACTACCATCAATATCATTCTTAGGTGTGGGTATGTCAAAAACAGCACATAGTAATTTTAAAGAAGAGTAAGCCTTGTAATCTCCAAACTTCCACATATTTAAAGTATCAAGAACCAACTCATCGATTTCCCAGGGCTTTTTACTTCTAAATTGCAAGGAGCCTGGCAGAGGCACCTTGTTAATCAGCATTCTTCTGCAAATATAGGGCAAGTCAAACTCTCTGATATTATGGCCACAGAACTTAACTGCGGAGATCTGACCCAGCATCGAGGAAAATTCTTCCAACAATTTCTTCTCATCATCTCCGTAAAAAGATTTTAAACGAAAATAGAGATCTTCTCCGTCTTTCCCTTTTCTAAATTTTCCTACACTAATACAAACAATTTTTCCAAATTCTGCATAAATGCCAGAATTATCATAATAAGCCTCTGCGCTCACTCTTGAATCTGAATCCAACCTATTTTGGAGCTGATCAGACTTTTGCTCCCATAAGGTTTGAAATCTTTCTTCCAAATCGGAAAATTCTTTCTTACCTCTAACCGTTTCTATATCTATAACAAGAACATTAGAAATATCTTTGTATGCTATCATTTATATTGCTTTACAACAAATCTACTCCCCGAATCTGAATATTTCAAGGTAAATTTTTAGTTTTTCTTATTTTTTTTATTCTTGGCATTTTTCCCATATGTATCCAAATGATTCCATAGGCTAAAAAACCAAAATAAAAAGGCAAGAGTATATAATAGTCATAATTTGCCTTAGATACCAAAATGACAAAAATTAATGTAGATAACACCAAAATAAGATTTGCAATTTTTGACTTTGCCCTGGCAGCTCTACTGTAACCATTATATAACCAGTTGGATGCAATTATTGGCGGTAAAAATTCAATCATCCAATCAATCCAAAAATAAAGGGATGGGTCATATGGCATTCTTATGATGGAAAGTAACAATACACCAGAAAAACTTAAGGTAATGGACGCAGTAAACCATATGGGGAAAAACAGAATAGTTGTTTTTACCAGATAATTCCAATTTAAAAAGACCAACAAATAACCTAAACTCAGGGGAATTATGAAACTTGACTCTGGAAATTCATTCCATAAAAGATGATTTTTCCGAAGCAAAGACAATAAAAAAGCAGTTGAAAAAATTAGCATTACCCTCCATAACAGATGTTTTAAAGAGAATACCGAAGCGGTTTTCATTTCCTCTTTTCCCGAATTAAAAGCGCTGCCTTCTGAACTATTTGTTGTCATTTTTTGTAATTCAGTATAAAGATACAGATTTGGGTGAATATCATCACTATGAGAAACTTCCAATCATATGAATAAACATTCTTATCTTTATATCAGATTTTCGAGTTATGGAGCAAAGGAATAAAAATTGGCTAAATCAAATGTTTTCTGAACCTGTATTGATTGCAGGTCCATGTAGTATTGAATCAGAGGAACAAATTGTAGGCGTAGCCAGAGATTTAAAAAAAAGGGGAGCACATTTGCTGAGAGGAGGAATCTGGAAACCGAGAACTCGCCCTAATAGTTTTGAAGGATTGGGAACCATTGCATTACCCTGGTTAAAGAAAGCGTCAGTTCAGGCTGGATTACCCTGTATGATAGAAGTAGCCTCTGCAGAACATGTTGAACTAGCTTTAGCATATGAGGTTGACATGATATGGATTGGAGCAAGAAGCACTGTCAATCCTTTTACTGTGCAATCCATAGCAGACGCTTTGCAGGGTGTTGACATACCCGTTTGGGTGAAGAATCCCGTAAATCCCGATTTAAATTTATGGATTGGAGCAATAGAAAGAATTCAAAATAGTGGTATCAAGAAAATTGCAGCTATTCACAGAGGATTTTCCAGTTATGGTAATAAAAAATACAGGAATCCACCTCATTGGGAAATTCCTATCGAATTAAGACGTTTGTTGCCTGAACTTCCCATGATTTGCGACCCAAGTCATATTGGCGGTTCCAGAGAACTACTTCTGGAAATTGCTCAATATGCACTGCACTTAAATTACGGGGGTTTGATGATGGAGGTTCACCCTGATCCCGATTTAGCCTGGACCGACTCCAAACAACAGATATTACCTTCAACCTGGCAGTCCATCATTTTGCAATTGTTCCATCCCCAAGACAAAAAAATTGAGGCTCATGTCAGTGACAAATTACAAAAACTAAGAACTGAGATTGACGCTGTCGATTTTGAAATTTTAGAACTGATCTCAAAAAGAATGGAAATTGTAAAAAAGATAGGCGCCCATAAATTCATCAACCAACTTTCTATTTTACAATTGGAGCGATGGAATGAAATAAAGGAAAGCAGGGCAGAAAAAATGTACTCCTATCAATTTGAATCCAATTTTCTAGATTCCTTTCTTGGCATTGTACATCAGGAATCAATCAGAATTCAGTCAGACATTTTTGAAGAGCTAAAAAAACAGGACAATTCTTCCAATGAAAATCATTGATCGTATTCCCTTCAGTCATTTAAATCAATTGCAAGTATCTGATAAAACATATCAGACCCATGCAGAAACCTTCAGCGATTTTTATCGTTGGCACCCAAATTATGAAAGCTTTGGAGACATAATTCAAAACAAACAGTTTCCACAAGAAAAAAGAGATTTACTGTGTAAAGTTCTAGTTGGACAATATACCAAACTAAATCTTCAGGATAGGTTTGTACAAATTCAAAAATTAAAACAAAGCAATTGCTTTACCCTGGTTTCTGCACATCAACCCAGCCTTATGGGTGGACCATTGTATGTGTTTATTAAAATTGCAAACACTATTCATCTTTGTAACAGACTAAAAAAAGACTTTCCAAGCTTTGAATTTATCCCAGTCTATTGGATGGGAAGTGAAGATCATGATATCGATGAATTAAATCATGTTTGGATTCAAGGGAATAAGATTCAATGGAATCAAGACCAAAACAATGCCATTGGGAGATATAATACTGCCGGATTAGCTGAAATAATAGATATCCTTCAGCAACATCTGGGACAACAAAAGTCTGCGGAAGAACTGATTGGATTTCTAAAAGATTGCCTAACTAAAAGCGTTGATATTCAATCATTTTATCATCATTTTTTTGATTTCTTATTTGGAGCAGAGGGCTTGATTGTTATTAATGGAGATCATTATGAATTAAAAAAAAGTTTTAGCTCTGTTATGAAACAGGATTTGTTTGAACAGAGATCTTTTCATTTGGTAAAACAACAAATCAGTAAACTTCAAAATTTAGGCTTTAAAAATCAGGCAAACCCAAGAGAAATCAATTTATTTTATTTCAGTGAACAAGGGAGAAATCGGATTATTTTTGAAAATAAAGTTTATAAAATAGTGGATACTGACATCCAATTTACTGCAGAGGAGTTGGAAAAAGAATTGGATTCACACCCTGAAAGATTTAGTCCCAATGTTATTCTTCGTCCATTATATCAAGAATTTTTACTTCCCAATCTGGCTTTTATAGGTGGTGGAGCAGAAATTTCATACTGGTTGGAGCGAAAAAATCAATTTGAATATTTTCATATCGATTTTCCTATGCTCATACGCAGAAACTCCATCATGATTGTTGAAACCCATCAGGTTGAAAAAATATCACAATTAGGTCTGCGTTGGGAAGATCTGTTTCTACCATATGATGCTCTCTGTAAAAAATGGTTGGAAACACATGAAAACGAATATGATTTCAATGCAATCGAACAAGCGATCGGAATTGTAGAAACTCTATTTACAGAAAAAGCCGCTGATGTAGATACAACTCTCATAGCATCTTCCAAGGCTTTGGCAAATCAAATTCGTCAATTATCTGATAAATTAAGTCAAAAAATAACCAAAGCTCTCAAAAACAAGCATGAGGTACAATGCCTCAAACTTCAAAAAATTCAAAATCAACTCAATCTACCAGATCAACTTCAGGAGAGAAAAAATGGATTTATCTACTATCGGTCTTTGTATGGGGCCAAATGGACCAAAGAAATGATTGACCTATTAGACCCTTTTCAAAAGGATTTTCTGCTGATTCAAAATTCAGAAATATAATTTCATCAAAATAGTTATATCAATTTCTTAAATTGATTTGCATTTCAGTTAAATATAGCATATATTTGGCATGTCTGCCCTATTATACCCCAGTCAGATTGTCATCAAAACAATTACATTATGTCAGAAGAAAATCCAGATGAGATATTAGACGACGAGCAAGAAGAAAGCTCTGAAAATATAGAACTACTACCGTCCCATGACAAAAAACCTCAAAGTGATGTCTTGGGTGAAATGTATAAGGATTATTTTTTGGATTATGCTTCCTATGTTATTTTGGAGCGTGCTGTACCTGCTGTTGAAGATGGATTAAAACCTGTTCAAAGAAGAATTCTTCATGCCATGTATACCATGGATGATGGCAGATATAATAAGGTAGCCAATATAATTGGTCAAACCATGCAATTTCACCCCCATGGCGATGCTTCCATAAACGATGCTTTGGTAAATATGGGACAGAAGGATCTTTTGATAGACTGTCAGGGAAATTGGGGTGATGTCAGAACAGGTGATAATGCTGCCGCATCACGTTATATAGAAGCACGTTTGTCAAAATTTGCCAAAGCTGTTTTGTTTAATCCGAAAATAACAATTTTTCAACTTTCCTATGATGGTAGAAAAAAAGAGCCTGTAACCTTACCTGTAAAATTTCCTTTACTCCTGTCACATGGTGTTGAGGGTATTGCTGTTGGTTTGGCAACTAAAATCTTACCCCACAATTTCATAGAGATTATCGAAGGTTGCATCAAGATTCTCAAAGGTGAGGAAGCAAGAATTTATCCTGACTTCCTAACGGGTGGTTCTATCGATGTTAGTAATTACAATGGAGGTAAAAGAGGTGGCAAGGTTAGAATCAGAGCAAAAATTGAAATTACTGATCGTAAAATTCTTACAATCAAAGAAATTCCCTTTGGCACAACAACAGGAAGCTTAATTGAGAGTATTGTTAAGGCGAGCAATAAGAATAAAATCAAAATAAAAAAAGTCACAGACAATACGGCCGAGCATGTTGAGATACAAATCGAATTACCTCCGGGTACTTCGCCTGAAATGACAGTTGATGCACTTTATGCTTTTACTGATTGTGAGTCGTCAATATCTCCCAACGCATGTGTGATTGTTGATGGCAAACCTGTTTTTATTACTGTGGAGGAACTCCTCAAGATATCAACGCTGCAAACCAAAGATTTATTAGAATGGGAATTAAGAATTGAGGAAGAAGAATTAATGGAAAAATGGCATTTTGCCAGTTTAGAGAAAATATTTATTGAAAATAAGATCTACCAAAGAATTGAAGAATGCGAAACTTGGGAAGCTGTATTAACTGCCATAGATGAAGGTCTTAAGCCATTTATCAAGAATTTTTACCGGGCTGTTACAACTGAAGATATCATCAGATTAACAGAAATTAAAATCAAAAGAATTTCTAAATTCAACAAGTTTGAGGCAGATGATTTAATTTTGAAATTAGAAAATGAATTAAAGGAAACACGCCATCATCTGAATCACTTGGTTGAATATGCAATCAACTACTATAGTAAATTGCTGAAAGACTTTGGAAAAGGCAGAGAAAGAAAAACAGAAATAATACACTTTGACAATATTTCTGCCGTAGAAGTGGTCGTTAATAATGCCAAACTATATCTCAACAGAGAAGAAGGATTCATGGGTTCTGCACTGAAAAAAGATGAATTCATCGAGGAATGTTCTGATATGGATGATATCATAGTCTTCCATAAGGATGGCTCATTCCTTGTCACAAAAATTGCTGAAAAAGTTTTTATTGGTAAAAATCCTTTACATGTCTCTGTTTGGAAAAAACAAAATGAAAGGATGATTTATAATGTTGTTTATACTGATTTAGAAGCGGGCATCAACTACGTTAAGCGATTTCCCGTATCAGCCATAACCCGGGATAAGAAATATCCTGTTGCTGATGGAGTTGAAAAATCAATTGTTCATCATTTTAGTGCCAACCCCAATGGAGAAGCTGAGCTGATTCAGGTGAGGCTTACCCAATCATGCTCAGCCAAAAAGAAAGAATTTGAATATGATTTTTCTCAATTGGCAGTAAAAGGCAGAGGAGCCAGAGGCAATGTTTTAACCAAATACCCCATTCGCAAAATAACTATCAAAAGTAAAGGCGAATCTACCCTTGGCGCACTTAAAATTTGGTATGACCCATCCAATGGCAGACTTAATACTTCAGAATACGGTAAATTACTCGGAGCATTTGAAGAAGAAGACCGGATACTCGCATTCTACAAGAACGGATCTTATGAAATGACGAATTATGACCTTCATAATAGATTTGAACCGAAAGATATTTATGATGTTTTTCAGCATGATGCAGAACAAATCATAACTGCAGTTTATTATGAGGCCGAAAAAGGTTTTACTTATGCAAAAAGATTTAAAATAGAGACGTCCTCGTTAAACAGTAAATTTGATTTTTTCAATAACAACCATAAAGATTCTGAACTATTATTCTTGAGTATTCACCCGGAACCCATTATAAAATTTAATACAAAAAACAAAAAATCTGAGTTTATAACCCTTGAAATTAAACTAAATGAAGTTACTGAATTAATGGGTTGGAAAGCCGTTGGAAGTAAAATTAGTGATTTCAGAATTAGTAATTTGGAAGATATCAGTCCTGCAGCTGAAGAGGAAATACAATTCGAAATTGAAGAACCATCGAATGACAACAATGATGATGATCCTTCCATCCAAATTACATTATTCTAAACTTTGTTTTTTTATCTTTGTTAGATTAGAACGAATCTAAACAACATGAATAAAATTTCTACGGATATCATCATTATAGGGGCTGGCCCTACAGGTCTGTTTACTGTTTTTGAAGCTGGCTTACTCAAATTAAAATGCCATTTGATTGATTATTTACCACAAGCGGGAGGTCAGTTAAATGAAATTTATCCCAAAAAACCTATTTATGATATACCCGGATTTCCAGAAATTCTTGCCGGAGATTTAACGGAAAACCTTTTAAAGCAAATAGCTCCTTTCAAACCAGGATTTAGCCTTGGAGAAAGAGCAGAAAGCATTTTAAAAAATGCAAATAATCTTTTCGAGATAAGAACTCATAAAGGAAATATTATTGAAGCACCCGTAATTGCCATCGCTGGAGGGCTAGGCTGCTTTGAGCCCAGAAAACCACCTATTGAGCGTATAGATTTTTATGAAGAAAAAGGTGTTGAGTATATCATTAAAGATCCTGAATTTTATCGAGATAAATCCGTGGTAATTGCAGGTGGAGGAGATTCTGCATTAGACTGGACAATTTTTTTAGCAGACATAGCTAAAGAAATTCATATGATTCATCGCCGAAAATCCTTCAGAGGAGCACCTGATTCCGTAGAAAAAGTAGAAGAATTAGCTGCAAATGGGAAAATTAAATTGATTACTGAAGCTCAAATTATAGGTCTTAGAGGACAAAATCATTTGGAGGCTGTTGAGGTTGAACAAATGGGAAGAGAAAACTATTGGGTAAAAACTGATCATTTCATTCCTCTTTTTGGCCTTTCACCTAAACTGGGTCCTATTGGAGAATGGGGTTTGCAGATAGATAGAAATGCAATTGAAGTAAATACCTTTGATTATAGCACCAATATTCCCGGCATTTTTGCCATAGGCGATATAAATACCTATCCTGGCAAATTAAAATTAATTCTTTGTGGTTTCCATGAAGCTACACTAATGGTTCAATCAGCCTACAAAATAATTCATCCGGATAAAAAAGTGCAATTTAAATATACAACTGTCAATGGAGTGGAAGGATTTTAATACAAATCAAAATTTCTTTAGTTTTTATGGATTTCTACCTTGCTTGCGAATATCAGAGCCTGAATTAAAGCAGATTTATTTACAAAGAGCAAAAGAGTTTCATCCTGACCATCACAGCCAAAACAGCAGTGATGTGGATTTTATAGCACTGTCTTCATTCAACAATTTAGCATATAAAACCTTATCAAAATTTAATTTAAGATTGGATTATTTGCTCACCCTGTTTCATTTTGAGAAGCAATCCATTTCTTTAAGCAAAGATTTTTTAATGGAAATGATGTTTTTGAATGAGGAGATTTCAGAATCAACACCTGAAAAAACGAGCTCTCTGTTTGAGAAATTAAAAAAATACAGAGAAAAAAATGCTTTAACAATTGAATCCTATTTACAAATGGAAAAAATTCAACTCGATGATTTGAATTCCTTTCAGGATTTATCAATATACTCACAAAAAGAAAATTATTTCTCCCGAATTGAAAAATTGATTCAAGGCAAAGTAGAAATTTAGCTTTTTATTAAAAAAGATTTAATTTTTAAAAAAACTCAAATTATATTTGCATTCGCTGCTGAAAGCCTTGATGGCGGAACTGGTAGACGCGCTTGACTCAAAATCAAGTATTGGCAACGATGTGGGGGTTCGAGTCCCCCTCGAGGCACAAAGTCCGACTTAGGTCGGACTTTTTTATTTAAACAAAAAACCCCTACCAAATCAAGTAGGGGTACACATCACAAAAAAACAAAACATTTATCGAAAGTACTTATTAAAAGTATCTATTACTTTGAAACTTTGCTTTTTTCTGCATCAAATCGT
>Ga0169931_10013609_pt1 | contig 11092 bp, 2 predicted proteins | sample Kivu_15m_20L_FD_129675 | JGI IMG/M metagenome (GOLD analysis project Ga0169931, IMG submission 129675) | Freshwater microbial communities from Lake Kivu, Western Province, Rwanda to study Microbial Dark Matter (Phase II) - Kivu_15m_20L... | ecosystem: Environmental > Aquatic > Freshwater > Lake ... | reverse complement strand
CGGCTCCAGGCGTTGTAGAAGTCGAACTCAGTAGCACTCCAGAAGAAAGCATTGCTCCTAATATTGTTGAAACTACCAACGAAATTGCGATAACCACCTGGGAGAGCAGAAAAACCACTGTCATTTGTTGCACCTTCATTTGGGGAAGTCCAAAGACTTGTACCAGTTGATTTCATCTTGCCCCCTGCTACACTTTCACCACCAAGGTAAGTAGTCAGAGTAGTCCATTCCGCATCTGTAGGGACATGCCAGCCACTTGGACAAATATTTTTAGTGGGTGAACCACCACTTGTAATGATTCCAGCAGCAGCATACCAATTATAAAGATAACCATACGTTGAAACATAACCTGTTACTCCTGAGGCATCATATTCAGTGCGAGCTCCAGTATTTGCTGTTGTCCAACCTAAATCAGGAATTGGAGTACCATCATTGTACTTGGTAACCTTTAAATTGGACTTCATCCAGCACTGGGTGTCAATAGAAACCGTTTCGTAGGAGTTATTATCCACGTCAGTAATTGAAGTACCGCAAACAAAAGGTGTAACCACAGTAATTGTTCCCGTCGCATTCACACCACTGCCACAACCGCCCGTCAAGGGAATAGAATATGAAAAATTTCCTGCCGCCGTCGGTGTTCCACTTATCGTTATCACATTTGCTGACCAGGAAGCTGTGACTCCTGCTGGTAAACCCGTTGGCGTGCCAATTCCTGTCGCTCCCGTCGTCGCTATCGTAATGGCCGTTAATGCTGTATTTACATTTACAGTTGGACTCGATGACGGTGTACCCGCTGTATTATTTGGACATGAATTAACAGTAATTGTTCCCGTTGCGTTTACATTATTACAACTTGCTCCCGTTATTGGAATAGTGTAATTAAAAACACCCGCTGCCGTCGGTGTGCCACTAATCGTTATCGTATTCCCTGACCAGGCAGCTGTGACACCAGAAGGCAGGCCCGTCGCAGTACCAATACCCTTTGCATTGGTCGTTGAATGTGTTATGTTCGTCAATATTGTATTTACTGTTAATGTTGGACTTGACGATGCCGTTCCAACTGCGCACAGAAATACTTTAGGTGTAATCATAACGCTTAGAGAGCGCGGTGAACTTCCAAAAAGGTTTTTGGCAAACACCTTAACACTATGTATCAAACCTGATGCCAAACCCTTCACTTTAATGGGTGAATTTAAACCCGTTGTTCTTATTATAGAGGACACTACAAAACCAGAAACAGGTTCATTTGTGTCCTCTGCCATAGTAAGTGGTATATCATTGCTTGTAATCGTACTGTTCTCAATCAATATATTCTTTTGGGAATAACTCGAAATAGTAGGAGTATTAACGCCAGGGACTTCTGCCGTTACTTCAACTACATATTCTATGATTGGCCTTCCTCCGTCTGATAAAGGAGGAGAAAAAGTTACAATAACCTCTCCTTCTTCTAACCTATCCGTCACCACAACATCTCTTACAACACCTGAAACCGTGACACAAGGAACCCCAGGACAATTTATCAAAGCTGCCTTCTTCCAGCGGACTTTAATCTCTTCCAGATTATACATGGCATTTCGTTTAATGCCTTCATTTTTTTCTACATTTTTACTATTAATCACCTGAGCATTCAAACTAACAGACAGATAGATAGATAGATAGAAGTTTTCATAAAATAATTATAGGTGGGTTCTAAAAATTAAAATAATGAATTTTTAGAACCCACCTTTAAACAATGATACTACTATTCAAGTAGTGTCAAGTTATAAATTAAATCATCATTATTGATTTTCATAATTTCAAAATATTCTTTGGGTATATTACTTTTCGATGGTGTAATGCTACGTTTTGATTTTAAACCATAGTGAACTCCTCCATCAATTCTAATTTCAAAACAAGATTTATTATCCAATTCAAATTTGAAAAAACGATAATGTGGTATAAAATCCGCACAAAATAATTCACATTTAAATTCATATTTAGTGCTCACTATATTAAATGCCTTTTGATAATCTTTAAAACTAAAGTAAGGATGATAAAAATAAGTAGGTTGGGAATCTTCTTTAAATTTGCATAAATGAACTTTGAATTGCTTGATTTTGAAATTGAATACTTTACTTAAACCCTCTATGAATTGAAAAAGTAATCTAAGTGAAAATTCTGATCTATTATAACGATCAGAATATGAAATTTTAAAAGTTTTCCCTGATAGATAATTGTATATACTATCAAATTCCGGTAATTTTTTTAACTCAAATGGTAATTCAGAACTTTTAAAATTATATGGAAGATCTGTAATTCTATATTCGAATAACTTGTTACCTACTAAAGTGGGGTTTTCAAATTTTGAATTTTTTTCGTCTGAAAAATCCTTAATACTATAGAAACAATTTTCTGATAATTTTGACCATTTTTCGTCAAAATTAAAATACTCAGATTTTGATATATATGTTATACTTTCACCATTTTCTAATTCCACAGTAAGATGTATTGTAAAATCATTAAATTTTTTCGATGTTCCTTTTTCTAAATTAAATATGAATGAAAGGTTGTTAATGGTAAGTTTGTCTTGAATATTGTTGTATTTTGGATTTCCTTCAATAACAAGAATTATTTCTATATTCTGATTTTTATATTTTTCTAACCAATTTCGAGATTCTATATTCCAGTTTTCGAAGTTACCGTCCATATGAATATAAATCTTGCGTAAGATTTTACCATAATTTAAATTTTTCAACTCATCAATTAAATTTCCATAAATCTTAGTTATGGTTTTCCCACTTGAAGTAAGTTCATCAGGAATTTCAATTTTTAAAGATTCGCTTAACCATTCTAAAGCCGAAATTCTATCTATTTTATCAATCTGCCATTGGGTATTCCTGTCAATTAAGCATCTTGTGCAACCTTTACTTTTGCATTCACATTGATCTAAAATTTGATAAGACTTATTTAGAATTTCATTAATATTATCTCTGAACTGTGATGCATACCCAGCTCCCCCTTTTGCGGTATCATAGATAAATATAGTTTTATAATTTGAATAAGATTTGATACCAAAATCCAATTCATTTTCTTCAATACCTAATAATTCAGATAAGGTTTTTGTGAAAATTACACCTAAAGAATAGATTGTGGATGAATCATTTACAAAATAGTCATTTGATTTTTTTAATCTAATTTCTGTAAAGTCAGTATTATTTTTGTATCCTAAAATTATATTATCTGAAGTATATTTTTCATCACAATACTTATTATCACTATTATTTTTTCGAAATCTTAGACTTTTATGATTTTTTAATTCTTTAGCATCTTCGCCTACTCTACCACAATCAAAGCAAACACTATATGATTCCTTTTGTCCTTTATTGTAAAATAGAATTTGACATTCTGGGTCATCCGAATTGGATCTTAAATCAACAGAATCTAATTGTCTATCATTCCATGGTTCAATATTAAGAAGTAAAGGCTCTAAATATACAGATTTGTTGGATTCATTAACGGTTCTTTTTGGTACTGATCGTATATCAACGGCAAATCCAACTGGTTCAACTAATTCTGTGTACTTCAGTTTGCCACTATTATCAATACCTATAAATGAATTTGAACTTTTACATTTTGGACATGGATCATCAATACTTTTTAAATCTACAGATCTCTGGTAACCACATCCTCGACATCCTTGGATTAAAATTTTTTCAGATTTTTCATTCCATTCTGTACTTAATAAAATACCCGCAGATTTGTAACTGAATCCATCTATAAGAATATCATTACCAGGGGCATATTCAATTAATGCCTTTTGCAAAGTTTGACTTGGATTGGCATTAGCTCTAAAATTATTTTTTTTAAACTCTGCTTTTTTAATATCTTGAATATTTGTTTTATCAAATTCTATAACGTCCGTTGGTAAACCTGCATTTGGAATAAAATTTAGTTCAGCGAGATAATTTAAGATACTTTTATCTAAAAATTGTAAATTTCTTAGATTCATATATTTGTATGCCGAATGGTTTTCTCCATACTTTATTTCCAATACTTTTAATTGATTTATAAATGAATTATGTCGACGCTTTACAATTTCACAAACTTTCTCAAAATTAACATGAACCATGGAAATTAATTCATGTGGATTATTTTGAGAAAGTGGTGTATCTTTAGTTAAGTATGTCAATTGTTGAAATAAAATCTGATTAAGATTCTCAGAATTTTGGGCCTCTAACCATTTTAGAAAATTGTTAGCAACATTTTTCTCATCAAAAAAGAATTTTTGAATTTTTTCAGATATTTTAAGACCTTGGTTTTGGTTTGCAACACTTCTAACAAAATAACCAAGCACAAATGAGTTTACTTGTCTTGCTATGATTGGTTTGCTATCAAATGCAATACGAGGAGCTAATATCTCATGTTCAAGTGCCCACTTTGGATTAACCATTGTTCTTAATCCTACCGGATTTGGAGAGCAAATGGTAATTGCAAGTGACTTTGATTCTTTCCTGCGACCTGCACGACCTGCACGTTGCAGATAATTTGCTGGCATAGGTGGAACATTGCTCATGACCACGGCGGAAATACCCCCAATGTCTACTCCCATCTCCATCGTGGTGGAGCAACTTAAAATATTCAATTCACCTTTCTCAAATTTATCTTCGAGTATACTTAATCTAACTTTCTCTTGTTGACCTGAATGCTCTCCTGCTATGAAGAATTTATTATGTGTAAATATCTTTTCAACTAAATCATTCCATACTCCTTTAGCTTTTATTGAAGCAGTATTTTCTATAAGCCAGTTTTCCATAACTTCACTTGAAATACTTAAATTATCATCATTCAGGTGAAGTGGGTACGGAAAAGTTGGAAACTCAAAATCAATTTTATTTTTAATTTTAAACTTCTCAAAATTATCCACTCCTATTTTTCCTTTGATCCATGGAGAATAATCTCGAAAAGTTACATCTAAAAATCTTCTATTGACTGGACAAATGTAAATTTTATCTGTCAACTCAAACTTAGAATTTTCCCATAAGTCAAACTTAAATGAATCATTCCCATCATTAATCATAACCTTGCTAATTTCTTTCCAGATCTCAGTAAGTAACTCATTTAAATTATCCTCCTCTGTAGCACCTATAGCTTTGATATCATGCCATCCTAGGCCAGCACATATCAAAAGAATTAATCTTTTTTGTTCTTTTCTTTTTGATTGAAATAATCCCCATTTGTTATTAGTCTCAATTTCTGTATTATTCGGAAAAATAGACTTTGTATAAAAGTCTTTTTTGGTTAATTTTTTTAATTTATCATCAAATTGAAAATGCCAATTGTACCTTATAACAAAATCCATAGTTATTTTCAATAAATCATTCCATTCTTTTAAATTAATTCCAAGATCATTAGCTATTTTTGGAACAGCTTTTTTTTCTAAGTCAGGATATACTAATTTTATAAGTCCTAAATTTTCTAAAGAACGTTCGGTTGGATATTTTCTCGCAAATTGATCAAACAAAATTGCCTTTCCCAAATCTTCTTTATCAAATTCACTATTATTTTTCATTAAGTTGAATAAAATCTTAAGCTTATCGCCATTTATTTGTCTAAATATCTCTTCCCATGAACATCTGCTATGAACTTTATTATTATTTGCAGATGTATTTAATTTGTTATTAATTTCATCAATTTCTTTTTTTATTAGATTTATATAATTTGGACGAGATTCATTCTTAAGTTCATTTTCATATTCTACTTTACTCTGATTAAATTGCTTTATTTCTGATTCACTTAATTTTGAATTTCCTTTACCCTTTTGTTTTTTCAAAAGTAAATGGTAAGCTTGATACTTTATCCAATCATTTTCATTATCCTGGTTTATTAATGCAGCGATTTTAGCTGTTCCTTGTCTACTATCAGTAAATGAAATATATTTTCTTCCTTCATGAATGGTATACTCATTTATTTTTTTACTAATTTGAGATTGATCTAAAATTAAATCTGCCAAAATTCTATTATAAAAACCAGCAGATGCACGGTAGTGAAGCTTTTCGAATTTTGTACCACAGCACGGACATTTTTTGTCAAGAATTTCCATAAAATCACTCCCTTGATTTTGATAAGAATCTTTATCTATGGAACATTCATAAAAATTTACATCCTCACTAAAATTTTGTTTTTTAACCAAAAATATTTTTTCCTCTTCACTGAGGATATTCGATTCCTCATTTTCTAAATTATCAATAAAAAATGCCTCATAACCCGAACTTATGTTTTGTTTGACTCTAATTTTACCATCCTTTTTTTCTTTAAATCCACTTAATACATTTAATCCACAGGTTTTACATGACACAAATTCCAATAAAGGAAACCCACATTTACAAGATTTATTAGCAATGGTGTATAAGGTAGAAGGAATTTTACTAGGTACATTGTCTTTATGTTCATCGCAGGAAGGATTAGTACAAGAATAAACCCCACTTATAGACCGTGCAAAAAAATGTCCTCTAACTGGCAATAGATTATCGCCATTTACTTTAATTTGAGCTAAATAATCTATCGCTTTTATCTGATTTAGCTTGTCTTGTAAACCTAAGATTCCTCCAATCTCAGTCTGTGTTAATATTGATTTTTTTAAAAATTCATTTCTTAAATTATGTACATCAGATTTTGAGTATGATACATTTTCAACGTTTAAATCAGAATCATTAATAGGACTAATAACTCTGTTTCCTTTAATAATTTTTATTTGTTTACTATCAAGTCCACATAGTTTCACCATAAAATCGGCAAGATTATTTGATGCATCACTACCAACCGTAGCTGATGTAATTGCAAATCTTACATTCTCAACCTTAACACCAAATGCTGCAATCACTCTTCTTATTAATAGGGCCATCTCTGCCGCTTTAGAACCAGTTAAAGTATGTGCTTCATCTAAAAGTATCCATTTTAATTTTCCTTGTGATTTCTCAAGAATGGGAGAATCTGCATTTCGTAAAAGCATATACTCCAACATGGTAGGATTAGTAAATAAAATTTGTGGTGGCTCTTGTCTAATCTGATCCCTTGAAATTAATTCAGGCAGTGCATTTTCTCTATTATTTAAATTTTCTCTTTCATTTGTGTCACCAGTTAATCTAGCATATCGAATACCTTTGAGACTAGTGCACCATGCATGCATTCTTTTTTTCTGGCTAGCAATTAGAGCATTTAATGGATATATAAAAATGGCATTTATTCCTATACCTTTGTAATCGTTTTTATGAATATCCTGTAAAACTGGTAACATAAAACATTCCGTTTTACCAGAACCTGTACCTGTAGTAACAGCAATTGATTTTTTTTCATTTAATAGAGTACGCCAACTTTCTACTTGATGTTTATATGGGTATCTATCTGTTGGAAATCTAAATTCCTCATTTTTTATACTATCAAGTGCTTCAATAAAATTTTTTTCAAAAATATCATCAAGCTTTCCAAATTTTTCGTCAAAACTTTGCCAAGGAAATGTGTTTTGAAAAACAACTTCACTTACTAAAGGCTCTTTTTTAAAGATATATTTATAATAATTCTGCATTTCTGGGTCACCCATAGACCAAAGTGAAAGCACAGCATCATTTAATCTATTTTCTAACTTTGAATGAAAATCATGGAAATTCATATTATATCGTTTTTAAGATTTGACTTAATACTCTATTGTAAAATGTTGAATCCAAGTATTGAGCATACTGTATATATTTTCTCATTAATTCAACCTCTTTCCCTTTCCCCCACAAAGAAAATTTTGAATTAGTTACACCTTTGATGGACTCAGCTACTGAAATAGGTGCAGTTAACAAAAACCTGATAGGTTCATGATTCTCAAATGGTATACCGTACTCTTTTGTAATAGATGGATAAATTTTTGGAAGTTCCTTAAGGACTTTATGACCCAGTTTACTTCTAAATTGAGTTAAATCATTATTTCTCAATTTCTCCTGATCCAATATTAAATTATTACCTTGAATTAAATCTACGACTAACGGATTTAAATTTTCTCTCAGGGTATCAAAAAGTTTGTTTCTATACAATGCAAAAGAATTATTACCAATAATTCTTGACTCTTTCAAGGCTTCTATCCAATCATCAATGTTAATCCAATGAAAACATATGCCTAAATCTTTTTCCATGTTGGGAAGGATATCCTTGAAAAAGGATTCATAATCCTCCTCATTAGTTATAGTTAAAATAAAAATAAAGAAACGTGCCGCTACCTTGGAACTTTGTACAACAGCTCTTAACTGGTCTAAAGTAGAAAATGGTAAGTTTTTATCCTTACAAATATTGTAATAAGCTAAGCATTGTTTCCAAGTAATATCACTTAACTCTGTTTCATTTAACTCATTATGATATTTTTCAATCCTTTCCTCTTTTTCTTTACCAACATAAAATTTATCTAAATTTACGAACCTTGGCATTAATTGTATACCCTTTAAAATGTCCGAAATCACAATAAACTGATCCGTAACAAACAAATTTGAAATTTTATAGTAATTATCCTCCTTTGTTAATGGAATTAACTCTAGGTGTTCTTTTGGACTATTCAATGGTATCGCAAATAATTCAAACTCTACTTCTGAATCTTCAATTGAAAATAGATTATCCTTTTGTTGTTCTACAGACAATAAATGACTGAATCCCTTTACCTTAAATTTTTCTCTCGTTTTACTTTTCTCATCCGTAATCTCAATATCTACTTGATTATCAATGGACATAGAATCCCCTAAATAAAATAAAGACTTTATCTCGTCATAAAAAGACATTAAAGGTTGACAAGAAAGATTTAATTTTTTAAAAACTTTAATGTCTCTATTTATGGAATTTCTAAGCTTTATTGTAATATCATCCCCATTACTTATAATTCTTATGCCCTGAAGATTAGATATATACAGTTCTTCTGTATCTATTTTTTTCCCATCTCTATCTGACAAAAAAAGACCCTCAAATGGTGCCCTTATCTTCATATTTAAAGCTCTTTCATCTTTTAGCTTTATTGAACCACTAATAGTACTTGGAATTATTTGACTATCATCTGTTAAACTAATTTTAAACAAGTTATTTTGCTTGTCTATCTTTATTAAATTATTTTTGTGGATTTCAATCGTTAAATCAGAATTTATACTTGTAATTATTTCAAAACTTGTATTACTCTTGTTCAAATAACTAATTTGGTAATTCCCAATATTGTAAAATAAATCAAATACTATTACACCTTCCTTTTCTATTTTAAGTTCCACACAACCTAATGGAATATCCGCAACACTTGAAAGTTTTTTCCACTTATCATCGGTTTTATATTTTCTAAAGTAGCAATTATACTCTTTATAGTTCAACCGATTATTTTCATTATCAAATAATTGTATATCAATAGGTTCAAGCTTTCCTTGAACAACAGGTAAATTGCACTTTTCCATCCATGAAGGCATTTTACTTGATATAACCCAATCTAAAGTTTGTACCTCACCATAAAAATGAATTTCATTATTTTTATTATCTCTAAGGATTAACTCACCTTCAAATGGAATCCATTTTAACAAGTTATTATTCAAATCCAGTTGAATCATTTTAGAATCAGAAAACCAGTCTTGCGGACACATCACTGAGCATTCTTTCTGAGGAACCTGGCGTCCTTTGGCCAAAGACCAAATTTTATCTGATAAATATATCCATAAAGTTGGTTGATTTAAATCAGGAAAAACCTCTATAAAATCTGGTAAATAAAATTTTTCATTTTCCGAAATCACATAAATTTCCGGTAAATCAGAATCTACCTTCCAAATGAATTTATGATATGGAAACCAATCCCTTTTAAACGAACCATTCGAAGTTTTACGAAAAGCACATATTAAATCATTATTTAAGTATAAATCATATCTATGCTCCTTTACTTCTCGGTTGCCTAACATTATTGACAAGGAGTCTGAGTCATAATAATCAGCTAAATTTATATTTAATCTTATCTCCGGAACTGTATAGTTTAAATCCAGTTCCCAGTAAATTTTGGGCTTGGATATTCTCTTTTTAATTTCAGTACCCTCTTCCCTCCTTTTTCTGATTTTCTCTGCTTTATTTTTTATTTTTTCAAATAAAGCCTTTTGAGCTGGATGAGATTCGTAAAAGTCGTCATAAGTATCGTCACCTCTTAAATATGCCTTTATCATCTCAAGGCAATTTTCATATATCTCGTTATTTTGTGCTGATTGAGGAAGAAGATTTGTAATCTTTTGCTTGAAAATAAAATCTTCAATAGTTTCAGGTTGCAAATCGAGGACAGCATCTAGAAACTTTTCATAAGCATTTGAATTATTAGTAATGTGGCATAAAGGTAAGCCTCCTTGAAGTAAAAGGGTCCTGAAGCGAAGTGTTTTTTCCTTTTTGATCCATTTTAATCCAAGTATTTCGGCTCCTCTTTTAGCCATTCTATAGAATTCTTGAGGATCTTGATATTTATTGTTAATTTTTAATGAAGAACATATTTGTTCTTTGCTAGGAATACCACCATTGTAATGATTTTTCCACCACTCTGCATAATACAAAGTAAAATCTCTATAATCTGGCTTACTCTGTCCTAAATTATCAATAAGTTGAGAAAACTCTTCTCTTGTTAGATTATACCTCCAAAGTGGTCTCCCATCATGATTTTTAAGATCTCTATTTTGGAGCATAGTTTCAAAGAATCCCATATTTATAATGTTTAATTTAAACTAACTGAAAAATCTATAGTGTTTGTTAAAAAAAATAAAATCCTTATAATTCTGATTGATCGTTTAAAACTGAATAGGCTTCCTCTACTTCATTTCCAATACTAACAGATTTAAAAAAAACTATTAAAGACGGAATTAGAAGATTGGAAAATATTTTCATGCCTAAAGGTTTTTACAGTTTTGGAAGAAAAAAACCAAAATCCAAACTCATCAAAAATTTTATCTTGAGTGAATCTAATGAAAAAGTTTCATTTTTCCTACAACAATTATGGGAAACCTATTTGTAATACTCCCCATTCCTTGTACCGGAAGAAAGCGGTGCTAAGTTAAATTGTTTGCCGGGATTATGCAGCATATTGGCTGAT
>Ga0169931_10013607_pt1 | contig 11095 bp, 7 predicted proteins | sample Kivu_15m_20L_FD_129675 | JGI IMG/M metagenome (GOLD analysis project Ga0169931, IMG submission 129675) | Freshwater microbial communities from Lake Kivu, Western Province, Rwanda to study Microbial Dark Matter (Phase II) - Kivu_15m_20L... | ecosystem: Environmental > Aquatic > Freshwater > Lake ... | reverse complement strand
GAAGGAAAATCTTTGAAGAATGCCTAAGATTGGTTTACGGCAACTTCCTTATTCACGCCAATTATTAAATAAACTTACTAAATTCTAGATCAATTTCTTAGATTTTGTCAAATATTGTAATCCAAGCCCATCAGTCGTTATAATCTCCATAAGTTTTATATAAAGCCTAAAATAATATATAATTTTACAATTTGATCTTTTATCCACCTTCAAATAATAACTTCTTTTGTAATATATAGCTATCTTAATTAATACCACATATATCTCCTCGAGAGTATTAGATTATTATTTATCGTCGTTGAGAATGCTAACTCTTTTTTGCAAATCTTTGTTTCAAAGCCTTTAAAACTAGACAAATCTATGTCTATTTGTCTGGATTATGAGCTTGCATATATAAATTCTTTATCTTTTGTAAATCGATTTGAGCATTATGGACTGTCGTTTCATGTTTCTTCATAACAATTCTTTCTAAATTATGCATATATTACGTTTCGATATGTCTGGCGTTATTGATAGATCTTAATTATATGAATTTTTATCAAATAACGATATCTAATTAGCTTATATATGTTCTTATATATTTCCCCCAAAAAATGAATTATACTTCTCTATCAATTTTAATTTATCCTATCGAATATACTTCCTAGCAGCAATAAAGATCTCCCTTGAAAAATTAAACCATTTCTGATTAGACTCTATCAAATTCAATTTTGACGATTATGCAAATTCTTAAAATTTCTTTTGATAATTATCAATTACGATTCTAAGTTCATTATTTTGCTGTTTTAAGTTTTCCATCTCAATTGAATAATTACCATTTTATTTAGTTTATTAACGTGATGTACCCATAGTACTTAATGAATTATAGTATATCTATTGTAAAAAACTCATTTTTTTAGGGTTATTACTTTGATTGAATGTATTTGAATTTTTTAAAGATGAATTTAAAAATTATGTTAATTTATTACGTAATTTAGTAATCCAATCTTTAGTAAAAATATGTGCTAATGCACCATTCTCATGTGGTTTTTGTAAATATGGCAATGCAAAATATGATATAAATTAGCTTGTACCTGATAGATCTGCACCTTTTGTTTATAAATATTTTTTAAATGCCTATGTACTATTTTTATCAATAGTAGTCATCTTTTTTAAATTTGGATGTATATTATATATACAAAAATAGACCTGTATCTAAAACTCTAATTTTTTTAATGATTAATCATGTACCACAAATAATCTTGTCATTATCTTAAAAAATTAATCACGATTACCCCTATCAAATAATGCCAATATATTATTTTTATCTAATTAATTTTTATTAACAGGTTGACTAAGTACCTTCGCTTTCAAATTAGGTCTTTAATTTTTAAGCGTCTAAAAAGTACGAACATACCCATTAAACTGCAAAAATTCTTTAACTAATGATAAGAGCTGCTAATCTTTATTTTTAAATTAATTATTTATAGTATCATTTTTTCTATCGATTGAGTTTATATGTGTACGCTCTACTATTTTTGTTGATTTTTTATTATTGTTTATATTTGGTGTCTGAGGTGGGTTAGTCTTTTTATACATGAAACTTAACTGTTAAGAATTTAAGAATATATATTTTAAAATAATAATAAAAATAACTTATTATAGTTTAACAAACTAGAAAAAAGTATAATTTAATAATAAGTCATAGTTTTTGATTTTAGTTAAATATTGGTATTCGATATATTGTCTTATATGATATAATTATGTTATATCAATGATTATATATTGAATAATTCAATAAAAAAGTATATGTAAATTACAATAATTTATTTATGAAAAAGATCATTGAATTATGATTTCTTGATTGATTATTTTTATATTTATTAATGCAGCAAAGGTGAATAATCCGCCTATAAATTTGCATATCTAACCGTTATAGTATTTAAAATAAATTTACCTCCTAAATTAATACAATTATAATAAATTGGCTTTTTAAATGCAAAACTAAGGATCAATAGAACTCATATACGGGCCCATGTTCTCAGGAAAATCCTCATAACTTCTAAGGAAAATAAGAAGATTTTAACATGCCAAAAAGAAATGCTTAGTTATCAATTATCTACATGATAATAGATATACACAAGCAGACTAAATGGCAACTCATGATAAGTAAAAATTGTATCTATATTAGAGTTACTAAAAAAGCAATGAAGACTATGAATCTAATGAACCTTGTAGATGAAGCCCAAAAGTATGATGTGATTGGAATTGACGAAGGGCAATTTTTCAAAGAAATTGTATAATTTTGCTAAATGATGGCTAATAAAAACAAAATCGTTATGGTCGCAGCTTTAGACGGTACATTTTAAAGAAAACCTTTTGGAAACATACTTAATTTGATCCCACTAGCTTAGAGAGTTTCAAAGCTTACAGCTGTTTGTGTTTATTGTACCCATAAGGCAGCCTTTACAAAAAGAATCGTACAAAGCAAATAGATCTAATTAATCGGTGGAGACGACATGTATAAGCCAGTTTGCAGAGCATGTTTCATGAAATAATAATAGTCTCAATCCACACAAGCCAGCATTTAATAAGCTATAACTGAATAAGGTAATCCATAATAACAAAAATCCTAATAAATTCCTTCAATTTTAAAATTATGATCGTTTATATCATCTATTTACTTATAATATTAATGAAATAATAGATATAAAAAGGTTAAAGATATTAGAAATATAAAATTGCTCAAAATATGAGCTAAAAATTATAACAATTATTGAATGAATAAGCATAAACAATTCATTTTATTGATTCAGCAATGAGTGATCTCAGTTCAGAAAAGATTACTTTATTATTATAAAAAATGTAAAAAATACAAAATACTATGATATAATTTGCACCAAAAGTATAAAAATTTTAGCAAGAAGTCCTTTTTAATAATAATTAATAATACACTACACTGTAATAATTTTCATCACCAAAATTAGGGGCTTTAGAACATGCTATAATCGAACAAATATAGATGATTGATCATCAAATTAAAGGATCTCCAGCAAATTATCATACTTTAAATCAAAATATTAGTAAAAGGATTCAAGAAGTTAATAATGCATTAGATTTTTGTATAAAAAATATACAAAATAATACTTAAATATGATTATATATAAAAATTTATTTAACGTTCTTTATCATTTCTTCTTCTTTTTTCCTTTCTTTTTCTTCTTCTTTTTCTTCTTTTTCTTACGTTTCTTCAACAATTTTTTAAAGTCATCCATAACTTCTTTATTAGCCAATACACCAAACTCTATCAACAACTTAGGATTTCCTTCTTTCATCAACGTAATAAACTTAGCCGCTGAGCTATTATATAGACCATTTCCATCCATATTGATATAAATAAGCGTAGAATTCTTTCTCATAACTTCTTAAATCTTTTATATCACAGGTATCTCTTATGATTAACCAAATTGATTATTACCTATATATAATTAACTCAATGCTTAATTAGCCTATAAAGCTCTAAATAATTGATAAACCCCTTAATTTTTCAATTGATTTCCAATAAGCGATAAAACCTCTATCTTACTATCATGATATGATAATATTTATTGTAATGGAAAAGCACCTTAATAATTAATTTCACAATAATTTAAAGTAAGCTATTATATAGTATTATTTTCAGATAGACCAATCGCTAAATTCTTCAATCCTTATGATCCAAATTTGTTATAACTTAGATCTAATTTTATTATAGGGACTAAGTTTTTAGAGTTTAATGCATTTCCTAAGTAAAGACAACCAACTGGTGATATTTGATTGATTTATAAAGATAATTATTTTATAGTTTTAGCAAGTTACATATACTTACATAATGATTTCAATCCTTAATCATATGTTTTTAAATTAGACAATGTTACTATTTCAAGATGTTTATAGCCTCCTTGCTCACAAAAACTATCAAAAATTGCTTGAGTACCTATTGGCCCAACTTATTACCAAAATAATAACTATATCATATATAAGTTACCTTTTTAATATGTGGTGTATCACCCTCAAGAGCTTCTTAAACCTTATTACGGAATAGTTTAGATGGTGTGACTCCAAGTTCCTAACATTTTTTTCTATATATTCTCATCAACTTTTAGGTAGAGTCATCATCATCCTGGACCTTTTTTTTCGGTCCCATCTTATTATAATAAAATTATAACTTAAAACTATTTCAAATAAAATTTATTTATCAACATATATACATATCATTATCATCATTTAATTTTCATCAAATCTTTTAAATTTTTATAGATCGGCTGAGCATTCTCAACAAACTTAACATTACTCTAAGAATGCTAATTAAATTATGTAGCAAGTAAATATAATAATACATGAAAATGACTCACAATCGCAATTTTATTATAAGTCTTTTTATATTATGACAAAAGCTATTTAATCTTCCAGACTCTCTATCGAAGTTAATGACCAATTTATTATATTTTTTTAGTTCTTAATAATTTCAATAAAATTTCATGTTTTTACTATAAAGTCATATCTTTTTGATCCTTTTCTTATGATTCTAAATGTGATTAATAAGTCTATAAATGATGATCTTTCAAATGATGAAAAAACCATAATTAAGAATATCCTTCCATCTTATTAAAATCATATTTATAATATTTTTTAATCTTTTCTTATAGATCATGATTGATATCACATGCATATTTAAATACCTCTGCCAATATCGGCACAACTTCTATTTTAACATTTCTATCACCAAATATCTAATGACATGTCTGAAGTGCCCTCTAATATGGTGAAACTAATATAATATCAATTTATTAATCAATAAGCTTTTATTTAGCTTTTTAACATTGTTTATACCCTATTTATGAGATATGTGGATCGATAAATTGTTTTGAATATGTTACAGTATCATTAAAATCATCTTGTTAGAGACAATAATCCCATATTGTTGTTGTAAATTACCATTATTTAGATTTTAAGTAGTTGTAAAAACCTAAATTAAATTATGATTGGGCATGTCTGATCAGAATTAGATCATTTTAGTGTTATTATTATTATTTTTTGTTCATTATTATGTTTATAATTTTAAATATGATTTATATATTTACTCCAGAAAATCATATCACTCATTATATACATTAAATAAAAGCTAATTCTTCATAATAATAGAAAATATATAATCATAAGTTTTCATAAATTATTAATCGAAGCTTTTATACTTTATATCTAATAATTCTCCATCTAATCCTTCTTTTCTATCTTATATCTCTTCATTGATGGTGGATAAATAATATATTAAATCGATTCTTCTTCTATCTATTTTTTATATTAAACTTTACTATTAATATATCTATTCTAACTTAATATATTATCTTAATAATGATTTAATATAGACATATTATTACTATTTCTAGATTCTTTCTTATTCTTTTTAAATAAATTATTACCATTAAATATCTATATCTATGTTTTTACCTTATCATTTTCATCTTTTATGAAGGATTTATTATTTATTTATTAGATGTTATGGATATGTGAATTATTCATGAATTAACGATCTGTTTTTACATTATATTTTATATTTGTAAAATCTATCTAGGATTATAGGTTGCTATCTCGTTTTATGATACGAGAAAAAGCAGATTTTTAGGTCTTTTTATCAGCTGATTAACATTAACTTGGCTAAATTGAAGGTTGACTTCTTTATTATGTTCTTATTTTTTGATTCTTTGGACGGATTATATTTTATTTTTGTTTTTTTGGACGAAAGTTATTGTTTGATGAGATCGATGATGTATGTTGAGAATTTGTAATACTTAAATTGTTGATAATATTTTGACCTACTATGCATAATCTTTTTTTGTTTTATTAAATAAAAGGTTTGATATTATTAGCTTTTTAGGTAAGTTCTTTATTATATTTTCTATTATGATCAGTCGAACCAACTAAATTATTAACTTTTAATTGATATTTTTTCTATATTTCTAGAGCATATTATTTAGGATTTCTTTCAGCTATTTCATCATTGAAATATGATTATTATTGTATCATATTTTATAGGTTTTATTATAGTTATTCATGATTACTATCTGAAAATTATTATACTTAGTTTATCTCAGCTTAGATATTCATTTCATATGACATTTTTAATGAACTTTTCTTATGCATGTCGACTACTGGCAAAGGATTTTATTTTATCTGAGGCTTTGATTCGATTTAATATGATTATTAATAGATCAAATCATCGAAGAAGTCACTATTTTTTTGACTATCTTTAATCATTTGACTACTATATTTTATCGATTAGTTTTTTATGACTTTTTATTATAATAGTTTTATACTTTTTTATAAATCTTAATATTAATTTTTCATATTTTCAGGTACATTAATACTTTTCAATGTCAACAATTTTTAAGACTCTTCCTTATGCTGAAATTAATATCTTTAAATCAATAATTTACCATACCACTAATGCAATGCACTTATTTACTACCTATTATATTTTAATATCTCTTTATTTTATCCTTTATTCTTCTATTTTTATTATTCTTTTAATTTTTAAGCTATTATCTTATAATATTATTTATAAAAGCTAGGTCTCAACTAATTCAAACCTTAAAAATCTTATGAAAGAACTTTGATCTAATATGTATATTAAATAACCTTATTGATCTTAAGTAGTTTATTCAAGGTACCTGTATCTTTTAATGTTTGAAGGAATTAACTCATATCACAAGGATCATCAATACTTAACAACTTAGTCCTCAGATGCAATACCAAGCTTATCGCAAAGTAGACTAATGCAAGTCCACCAATTTAGATCACTAAATTCCAGATATGTTTTATAAGACTAAAAGGAAAACTATAAATATAATACGTAATGAACCATTTGAATACCCACATCGATTCATCTAATATCAAATTATTAAAAAAATGATTATAAAGCTAAAAGTCCTTTCTTTTTAGTATATTTTTAAAGATAAGTGTATAGATATAAGTAAGTGGAAAACCATCTTAGTACATACCAAGTATAAGATATCGTTTATTGATGGCCATATGAACAAACATCCAAAAAGTATCAACTTATGAATATCCTAATACAAGTAGATACCCTACTATGAAATTGACACCTTGTGTATAGCCCATTGATGGAAAATAATTAGATATTCTTTTGAGTACATTTTAAAAGATTTGTTTTTTCTATATTTTAAATTAAAAAGTTCTATTAAGATCCTTTTCTATTTGTTTAAAACATTAATGATATTGAGGATCTCTCTTGATTTAATGAATAGAGCTATTCATTAATGAACTATTATTTTTTATCATTCTCTATTCATTCGTTACGTTTTATTTTTAATTTCTAACTTAAAAACTCAAACATTTTTTATATATTTCATCACTTTTATCTAAACCATACAATAAAACCTTCCATTTCTACATTATCAACTATTAAACATTCTATTACTATCCAATCAACTCACTTATATTCAATATATAACATTATGATTTGTCACTAAAATTACACAAGAATTGTTTATATCTATTTTATGAAAGAAATGGTTTTGATTTCTTTAGAAAAGGGATCAATTATTAGACATGCTTTTTTGAATATTTTAGATAATTATTAACTTTTGTCTATAAACCACATACTACACCACATCCCATCACTAATTTTTCTTATTATATAAATAAATATATATAGAACAAAAAGAAATTATGATATAAAGTAATTAATTCACTACTAATTTATAATATTATCATTAATTCCATTAAATTAATATACATAATTATCCATTTTTTTATATAATTATATGATATCAAACTTGTAGAAAGTCAATAAAAAATAATTATGTATCATTTACCTTCATTCTTTTTTACAGCTAGGACTATAACTGCAACTAATGCTAATAAAATAAGTAGCAAAAGACCAGCCATACATAAATCACATTATAGTGCTCTAACGAAGTATAATATATTCTTTTTAGCTTTTTGTAAAGTTGATGAAGTATCTTTTACTTTATCGTTCATCCTATCAAGCTGTTAAATTTGTTTAGTCAGCTATAAATTTATGTCGGCAGCCATTTGAATACCTTTTTAGACCATGATATTCATTTATTTTAATGAGTTTTTTGTTTGTTATTGAGCATCATCTCCTCTTTTCATAACCTCAAGAATTGCATTATTCCTTTTATCCTCGTTTGATTGCAAAATCTGTGGTTTTTGTAATGTACTAACAAAATTATCATCCCCACCTTTTTCTCTTTTTTATACATCAACTTCCAACTTTTTTATCCTTTTTTCTAAGCTTTTTATCGGCCCTACATACTTCGATGATTGCGAAGGTGGTAGATTATTAACCTCTTCTTTTAGCTCTAACATGTCTTTAGCAATTACTTTAGTTCTTCCATTTATTTGTAATTTCCATTTCTTTGGATCGCTATTAAACAAAGGTGAAGTATTAATAAGTTTATCAAGTTAACTAATATTATCATTTATAGTATCTTTTAATTAATCAACCTCAGCCATTTAATATATACTTACCTTATTATTATATACAATCATACAATCATTCAAAATCAGAAATAATAATCCACTATGACAAAAGATTTCTTATCTTAATTATCAATAATAATATATATATTTAATGAAGTATATATCGATGCGTTGATGATTGGTTTGATAATGAAATTAAATAGACGATCAATATATTTTTAGTTTTGTTCTTCTCCAATGTCTTCTCTTAGCATTATATCTAATCTTATTATCAGTTTTATATCTGTACCAATTAGGAAGAGGTCTGTTTTGTCTTTGCTTCTTACCTAATCTTCTCTTCATCAAGAGAGTCTTATTAGCACCCATTTATGGTATAAAAAATATTATAATTAATAATAATTAAAAACATATTTATATTTAATATAAAAATCATATACAAAATACATATGAAACTTTATTAAGAATTTTTTATTAATAAACTTCAGTTTTTTTATAGTAAATTGACCAAACATATATAAAATACTAATCAATTTTAAAAAATCATATCCTCGTCACTACTAGACTAACTCCTACTTTTACTCCTCTCTAAATTCAATATAGAATATATTTCTTAATTTTTATTCCCAGATAATTAAAATCTCAATTCATTAAAAAATAATTTTTCATCAAACTCTTTATTAAGTTATTTCTTTCCATGCTCCCGTATAAAAGATCTTAAAACCCCTATTTTTTATCTCCGATTCTTCAAAAAATCAAAATTCAAACTTTTGCCCATTCTCAACGTCAAATAATAGTCTTATAATGTTTTTCGTGGTATGCCTACTAGTTATGCGGATTGTGATAAATTGATTTTTTTAGTCTAAATGCTTCTAAAAATACAGGTTAGATGTAATATGACTATCTATAAAAATATCTCCATTTTTATACAAGAATAAACGCCTCTTCTATAATCCTCTACCTACTTCTTTTCGATACTTATTCCTCTATTTTAGGATGATTCGCCAATAACTAATCCGATAAATTCTCTTCATATTTAAATGTAATAATATCTAAATCATTGATATATTTACTTTAACAAAGTATTGAAGTATAATGTATATTAATTATAGTCTATTAATTGATAGGTGAATAGATATGATGACTATGATCGAAATAATATAGATTTGTCTATGATTATATTTTATATTTTTATCTGATTAACATTGTCAAATAATTTAAGTTTACCTAACCCAGATGATTTGTTTAGACATCAACGAATAATTTTTATTATTTAGGACCTATTATTATCTTTAGTTAGATATTAGGTATTCTATCTATATACATTATATTATTATTATCATATATGAATATATAGTCAATTAACATCATTGAGGTTTTTTGTCAGAAAAAGTATAATAATATAGATAGAGTATAATAATATTAAGTCATTATAGACAAATCTTTCATATATATCATACTTCTTTACCAGATCTAAGTTTTATCTAATCGTAAAGAATTAAACACATAGATGATCCAATACCTCTTAATATATTCGAATAAGATCCTTTCCAAAGACCATTCAATCCATCTTTATTATATACTTTTATCATACAGTCTATAGCACCATTATATTATTTATTCTTTTTTGAAGCCTGCATAAATAATTTTCTTTTTATTGTATCACCTGGATAAGATATTTGTTATGCTATTATAACTGATGCTTGAGCCCATAACATCTTTGCTATCAAAGAAGATTCTAAATAATTATAGGGTTACTTTAATCAAGAAGTGCTTTTTTACCAAAATCATAGACACCAAAATATAATCCACGATATATAAATATACTTACAAAAGATACAACGAATCCACTATAAAGGCCTCTTATACCATCAGATTTATATACTTTTTTTATACAATCAGTAAGACCTTTATATTATCTTTAATTGACTTATTTACCCAAATCAACAGCTAATCTCGTCCTTGCAAAATCTAATGGATGAACAAAACATGTAGTAGTACTTCCAGCTAGCCCACCACATAATATATTATAAAACAAAAACTATAATTTACTACTCTTCTTTTATGATATATTCAAAAGTCTACCATAAAAATCTTTTGTTGAAAAATTAATCGCCTGGGTAGGAAAATACCTTATAACATTAACCCCATTACCTCTCCACAACGATAATACTCCTTATTATTTTATACATCTAGTAAAACAATCAATAATCCCATTATACTTCGTCTTAAGTTTACTATTCTCATGCTATGTCTGTAATAGTAACTTAACTCTTTAAATCGGTGCTGTCGTAGTCTTAGCTATTATACCTGCTAGACCACCCGCAAAGAAATCGAATAGATCAAAATAACTTTTTTGTTATTTTTGTTATTTTTGTGTCATAAAAGATTAATTATAGATTCAATAAAATATATATTTTCATTAAGCTCTTGTTGATCTGATAATTTCTATAAAATATCTATATAATATCTATAAAAAAATCATATACTTTGATTTATATCACTTATTATCTTCTCTATCTAACTAAATCCTACTATTTTATTACTACTTTTAGATGATTTCAAATTTATCTTAGCAATCAATATACATTCTTTATTATAACTATAATAT
>Ga0169931_10013606_pt1 | contig 11095 bp, 8 predicted proteins | sample Kivu_15m_20L_FD_129675 | JGI IMG/M metagenome (GOLD analysis project Ga0169931, IMG submission 129675) | Freshwater microbial communities from Lake Kivu, Western Province, Rwanda to study Microbial Dark Matter (Phase II) - Kivu_15m_20L... | ecosystem: Environmental > Aquatic > Freshwater > Lake ... | reverse complement strand
TCATCTCCAGACACCCTTTATAACGGCATCGTCAAGAAAATCTTTAAAAGTTTTTTTAGTTTTTTACTTATTTAAATTCAAACATTTAAATACAAACAAGGCGGAAATTTTTAGCCAAAAAAACATACCGAATGGCAACTTTTTGCCTAAAAAAAACCCGCGCAAAGCGCGGGTTTTGTTCATGAGAGATTGAGAGAATTTGAGAGTTCGATTGTAAGCTAATTAGCCTAACAGACTTAAAGCAGCTTGCGGCCTTTGGTTCGCTTGCGACAAAATAGTCTGACTTGCCTGTTGAAGAATTTGGAACTGCGTTAAACGAGCTGTTTCAGCAGCAAAATCTGCATCTTTAATCCGTGATTGTGCAGCAGATAAATTTTCAGCAACATTTGATTGGTTGTTGATCGTTGACTGGAATCGGTTTTGTACAGCACCCAACTCTGCTCGTTTTTTGTCAACCACTGCAATCAGAGCATCCATACCAGCTAACACCGTTTGCGCATTTGCCTGTGTTGATACACTAATTGACGTTGCACCAAACACCGTCGCAAACGTGGTGTTATCTGCTGTGGTCCCCAGCGTAGCTGACAAACCTGATGCCAGCGCCGATAACGTTTTTCCTGCAATAGCACTGGCGATACCCGCAATACCTGACAGCGTGAAGCCACCGTTCGCTGTCATCGTATTTGCTGTGCCGCCAACGTTTTGCATACTAAAACCGATTGTCTGCACCGCATCTGCACCAACCTGGAAGCTGGCTTTGTAAGTTCCGTCCAGCAGGTTTGTCCCGCCGAAGGTGGTATCTTTGGAGATCCGGTTCACTTCAGTCATTAATGAACGGATCTCTTCCTGAATAGCCAAACGGTCTTCATCGGTATTAGAGCCATTCGACGCTTGAGACGCCAGAGTACGAACCCGCTGGAACATGTTGGTGACTTCATTCATCGCACCTTCAGCAGTCTGCGCTAACGAGATCCCGTCATTGGCATTTCGGTTACCTTGTTGCAAGCCCTGAATTTGCGAATTCAGCCGGTCAGTGATTTGTAAACCCGCAGCATCGTCACGGGCACTATTGATACGGAAACCAGAAGATAAGCGTTGAAACGCGGTATCTAACTGATTACCAGAGCTCATTAATTGCCGCTGGGCATTTAACGAGCTGACGTTGGTATTGACATATAAGGCCATAATAAAACCCTCAATCTTTAGGTTTGGTAGTGAGCGCCGGTCACAACTTTCACCGGCTTCAACTGGTTATCGGCTGGCAAAAAAATTCCTTTAGGATTTTTTTTGCAGCTAATTTTTGCCGTCTCAGCATAACTACTTGATAACGATAAACATTATCTGATTTTCTATCGGCAACAAGCTGCCGCTGACATCACAAGCGATGTCAGGAGCACTTTTCTCCGATAAAAAGCGACGCAACCAAGCAGCTTTGGCATAAAACTCGCATAACTTGTCTGGAGATCACTGATCTGTCAGATCATTGACTTCACACAAATACTTTGAGCAATAGCCTCCGCTTTAAGGTATTTGAATCGCGCCCCCTGAACCTACCCCTAACTGTTCAGGGGGCGCTCTCCAGCGCGCCTCCGCGTAAAAAACTTCCCGTTCAGCATCAACAACTGCCACACATCGTGCACAGTCCCAACCGCAAAGTTGGACCGACAACGCTTGGCGCGCAGCAATCAACCAACACGCGGCGGTGAATCGCTGCAATCACATAGGTAAGCTATTGCCGGTAAGCGGCAAAGCTTCGCCTATGCAGCACAGCACCTTCTGCACATGTGGTATTGATGTCGCTGAATAAAGGCATCCGTCGCAGACGGTCAAATAGCCCGGAAACTTAATGAATCACATAGACAACCTCTGGTGATCTGGTCTTCTATATGTTTTATCGGGGAAAATTCAGGAAACTTTACGGTGAAATGAAAATAATAGTTTGGCAGATAAGCGAACAAAGCCGGTTAACCAAGAACGGCTTTACTCAGGATAAACAGCAACACTAACGAAGCTGCAGACTGAAGTTCACCGTAACAAAAAGCCAGGTAACACCTGGCTTTGTTCAACATGAAGGCTGGCTCACTAGGCACAACGCGATCAACGCAGATAATCAAACAGACTCAATTCGGTCACCCTGGTAAAAGTGCTTTGTACTACTTTTAACTGAGTTTCCTGCTTGGTTAACTCCGTGATCCCCTCAACCAAATCCAGCTCATAAATGTTGGCCCGATAACTTTTATTGGCGATTTTCAGATCTTCCAGGCTTTCCGATACGCTCCTAATCAGATTTTGCCTGCCGCCCAACGCTGAAATCGTCTCACCAACCCGCAACGAGGCGCGATCGACTTGTACATTCGCATCAACCAGATATTCTTTTAGGTCTTCCGGCGGTCGTTTATCAACTAAAACAGCATTCACAATATCAGTTAAGGTATTGAGGATATTGCTTTTTGCCGGTGGCTTCAAACTGAAGTCCAGTGTTCCGGGGAATGTTCCGCTCTGACTAATTTTTAATCCATTAAAACTAATCGACTGGCCAGGCTGCACAGTGCCGGCGACTGGCGGTACCAGTGGGGTACCGCTTTGTAAAGTAATGGCATACTGATCAGGGGCAGTATAAGTGACCCGATAGTCATTGTTGGCTGCGGTGAGCGGATCGTAATTTGTCTGAAAATAGCCATCGAATACCGACTGACTGGCAACTTCAACTTTTGGATTGGTGATACCACCACCTGAACTGATATTGATAGCTTTGTTACGGGCATCGATATTTTCAAATACATTTTTGCCACTATCATTGGCCGGAATCGTGACCGAGGCGGCAACCTGCAGGAATTTTTGCCCTTCATTCCCTTTAAAATCGTAATAGCCAGTCCCTTCGTTATAAACATAAGATTGGACTTTTTCATCAAATCCGGAAAACAAGAAACCACCGTTGGAATCTTGCTTGTTCATTAAATCGAAGATCTCAGCACGTACGTTGGAAATTTCGCCGGCAATCGCCTCACGCTCAGTCTGCGAATTTGACCCATTGCCAAGCGAAATCAGTAAGGTTTTTACCTGCTGAATGGAGCCCTGAATACTGCGCAGCACTGTTTCTTCAATATTCAGGCTGTTAGACAACATGGTGCTATTGGTCTGATATTGCGATGCACTGTCAATCTGGTTGTCCAGACTTGCCACTCTGGCTGCTCCGGAAGGATCATCCGCCGGCGTCAGAATGCGGGTTTGCTTTTCCAGCTTCGCACTGGCCATTTGCAGACGCTCCTGCGAATTGCCAATCGAATTGACGTTTAATGCATAAATCTGATTAAAGGACAAACGCATACTTACCTCGCCGCCTGCAACAACGTGTCAAAAATTGTCTGCGAAGCCGAAATGATCTTCGCTGCCGCCGCATAACTTTGCTGAAATCTGATTAAGTTAGCAGCCTCTTCATCCAGATTCACCCCAGAGGTCGATTCATTCCAGGCCTGCGACTGAGCCAGCACCGATTTAGCGGATTCAGTAGAGATCCGAACTTGCGCGGTTTTCTGACCAACAAAACTAATCACCTCGCCATAAGCTTCGGTGAACGATGAACTGTTATCGGCAGCTAACGTAGCCACTGCATTTTTTCTGACCAGCTCGTCATCTTGTAACCCGGCGAGTGCTAATCCGTTGCGGTTATCTTTAAAACCGGAGGTGTTATAGGAAATGGTAAATGTATCGCCAGCTTTCGGGATCCCGGTCAGGCTCACGTCAAATCCGTAATTCGTCAGGCCGGCCGAGGCAAATATATTATTATAAGGACCAGTTCCCATCACAGCACTGGTCCCTACTATGACGTTACCACCATTGAGCACTTCAAACTGATTACCTGCGGTAAAACGCAAGGTGTATGGACCGCCGGTCAACTGGCTCGGCGTGCTAAATTGTGTCGTAGTGGTATCGGTTATTTTAACATCGCCAACCCGGCCATTGCCTTGATTTGTTAGGGTGTATTCACCCTTGAGCGGCGAAGCCAGAGCCAAATCTTCCGGTCTGGTCGTCGCCAGCGTAATTTTATCGGAAGCGGTGCTGAGCGGTTTAAAGATAAATTTGTCACCGGCGGCAAAGGGGCCAACTGAAGTATCCAAGTCGATTTTAAAACCATATGCCACAGTGCCGCTGTTTTGCGTCACACTGGAACCGGAAATGACATTACCGGTGGCATCAAGCGCTGACATTTTAAATTGGTTCGGCGCAACAAATTCCACCAAAAAATCATTGGGTGGAATATTTTTACCTTCGCCGGGAGCCACAGTACCAAATACTTGGCCACTACCGGTGTTTTGTTTAAATGATTGTGCGCTGTAAGAGCCCAAATTGAACAGGTTCTTACCAATCAGACCGTTGCCATCCATACCCAGCTTATTTTGAGTATTAAAACTATCGCCAACCGTCAGCGCTAACTGTCCAAGTTTATTCAGTGACGGCTCCAGTACTTGCGAGCGAAACTCAAGTAAACCGCCGAACTTACCACCAATCGCGTTGATGTCAATTTCGGCTGTCACATTAGGATTAAAGTCTAACTGCAGTTTCAGCACTTTTCGGTTTGGATCCGGGTTACCGTCCGCGCTCAGCATATTAAATTTGCCCTGCTGTAACACTAACGACTGCCCAGAGGTCAGAAACACCAGTTTCTCACCATTGTCAGCATCTAATACCTGAATATCGGCCAATTCTGCCAACTTGCGGATAGCCTCATCGCGTTTGTCCATCAAATCCATTGGCTTAACCGAATTGATCGTCAAGCCGTAACCTGAAATCTCTTTGTTCAGATTGGCAATCGACGACAGCAGTGCATTGGCATCCGATGCATAAACAGTCAGTTGCTCATTAATATATTGCTGTTGATCAGTCAGTAACTTGGCCTGGGTATTAAATTTATTGATAAGCGTTTGCGCACTGCCGAGCACCAGCGAGCGAACTGAGTTGTTGGCAGGGTCATTGTTGGCTGTCTGCACTTGCTTAAATAAGTCAGTTAAACCGGTACCCACGCTGTTGGCGCTGTTGGCAAACAAGGTATCAACCCGGCTGGCTTCGGCCAGATATTGCTCGTAAAAGGCCAGATTGCTGGTGTCGCGTCGCATTTGTTTTAACGCAAAGTCGTTAATCAGTCGGTCGGTAGTACCGCGTCCAACACCAAGCCCCAGCACGCTTGATTCATATTCAGTGCGCTGACGGACATAACCTTTCGTATTGAGGTTACTGATATTGTTACCGGTGGTATTGAGCAAACCGGTACTGGCCAGCACCCCGGATGTTCCTATCGCCAGTAAATTATCAGCCATTTGTTACTCCCGCCCACTTTGCGCAATATTTGCGGCATCTGAGCTATTACCAAGCAAATTTCGTACCTGCTTAAACACTGAACCTTGTAACACGCCTAAAATTTTTTCAGCATAATTCGGATCGGTGGCGTAACCTGCTGCTTGCAGCTGCCTGAAATACGCCGGCGTATCATGACTTACGGCCACTGCGTCCTGATACCTGGGCTGATTTTTCAGCAAATTGACATAGTCCTGCATACTGGCGGCAAAGTCCTGATAAACCCGAAAACGGGCTTTTTCTTTTTGCGCCAAGCCACCACGATATTCCAGCGTATCAACCACTGCAACCTGACCATCCCATTGCGCCCCAGCTTTGATACCAAACAAATTATGGCTACTCTGGCCGTCTTTGCCTTTAAACAACTTCTGCCCCCAGCCGGTTTCCAGCGCCGCCTGCGCAACCAGCGCCAGTGGCTCCAAACCAAGTTGACTGGCAGCTTGCCGCGCCGATGGTAACAACTGGCGGATAAAGTCAGCTTCGGGGCCATTCAACCCGGCCAATTTATCGGCGTCAGCGTCAACGGGGGTACTCACAGCTGAAGTAACGTTTTGGCTAGCCCCGCTCGCCAACGTTGATGACGAAGCTCTCTGAGTTGCAGGCACAGTAGCAGCTTGCCCGACAGATGTGATCAGCGGCTGTGCGCGCCAGGCGATCTCTTGTCCGAGTTGTTGGATAATTCTGCCGTCATGACGCAGTCCACTGGCAGCTGCCGCTGTCAGTGCAGCTGATTCAGGAGCATCCAGCGCCTGCACAGACCGCGGACTAGCTAAGCTATCGGCAACAGCTTGAACGTTACCAGTACGGGCCGGTAACACAATTCGCTCCGGATCCAACTGAAAGTGTTGCTGTTGCGGCAACTTTAGCCCTTTCGCTTCAGGTTGCAGTGCAAAGGATTTATGCTCAGATTGCTGCAGTTGATGGTTTGGTCGCGGCGCCACCACGTTGCCTTTAACGGTTTCAGGTGCCAGCTGGCGCACCATCAGATCAGCAAGTCCCAGCGAGCCAGACTGTGATAAGTGCGTGGCTAGCTGGTTGTCATACATATCGCGGAAAAAGCCGGTGGCGTTGCTGTTAAGTGGATTCCCCTCTTCCATCGGTGCGCTGGCTTTACGCATACTCGATAACAACATGCCCATAAAAACCGATTCAAACTGTTTAGCTGCCTGACGGATAGCACCAACTTTGTCGGTGCTCGCCATTTGACGCAGCTCATTGAGGCTGTTTAAATCGTGATATGAGACATCCACCTGCGGCGTTTTCATTAGATCACCACCAGTTCACCATGAATAGCGCCGGCCTCTTTCAGCGCTTCCAGAATCGCCATCAAGTCGCCAGGCGCCGCACCAACTGCATTGACGGTTTGCACCAGTTCGTCAAGCGTGGTGCCAGGGTCAAACTTAAACATGCGCGATTTGTCTGGTCGGACATCAATAATAGAATTCTGTTGTACGGCCGTCTGGCCGCCGGCTAAAGCGTTCGGCTGCACGACCTGCGGTTTTTCTGCAATAGTCACCGTCATACCACCATGAGTGACTGCGGCCGGGAACAATCGCACGTCTTTACCGATGACAATAGTGCCGGTGCGCGAGTTAATAATAATTTTGGCAGCATCAGAGGCCGGTTCAAAGCTCAGGTTTTCTAAGGTAGATAAAAACGACACGCGCTGACTAACATCACGCGGGGCACGCACCTGCACTGAGCGGGCATCCAATGTCCGTGCAGTGTCGGGGCCTAAAAAATCATTAATCGCATTGGTCAGATTTTTGGCAGTAGTAAAGTCACTGCGATTAAGGTTAAAGGTGATGTAATCGCCTTGCGCAAAAGCCGTTGGAACTTCCCGTTCAATCAGCGCACCGTTTGGAATACGCCCGACGGTTGGTGTATTGACCACAACTTGTGAACCGTCTGCCCCTTCAGCCCCTAAACCACTGACGATCAGACTGCCCTGCGCCACCGCATACACCTGACCATCTAAGCCTTTTAAGAAGGTTTGTAACAGCTGGCCACCACGCAGCCCCTTGGCACTGCCCACTGACGATACAGTGATGTCCAACGTTTGGCCTGGCTTACTAAAAGGCGGCAGCTCCGCGGTAACGGCGACTGCTGCGACGTTTTTAATCTGCGCTTTCATGCCGGCCGGCATGTTAATACCAAAATTGGCCAGCATGCTTTTAAAGCTTTGTTCGGTAAACGGGCTTTGTTCACCAGTCCCCGGCAAACCAACAACCAGACCATAGCCCACCAGCTGGTTGTGCCGCACCCCTTCCACGGAAGCAACATCTTTGACCCGGGCCGCTTGTAGCCCGCAAGCCCAGCAAGCAGCGCACAGTAACAACACTCTACTGAATCTGTTCATAACATGCTCCGCTTAAAACGGCCACAACGCGCCGCTGAAAAACCGCGTCAGCCAGCCCGGGCTTTGTCCGCCGTGGGTTGAACCAGTGCCGCTATATTCAATCCGTGCATTGGCAATTTTGGTCGATTCCACCATGTTACGCGAATCAACATCTTCCGGCCGGATCACGCCGGTCAGGCGAATATATTCTTTACCGGTATTGAGCGTGAGCCATTTTTCACCGCGGATCACTAAATTGCCGTTCGCCATCACCCGCAATACATTGACAGAAATATCTCCCATCAGACTATTACTCTGATCGGCCTTTGAGTCACCTTTAAACTCGCTGGTCGCAGCCGCCGACATTTGCAATGAATTACCACCAACCGACACATCGCGACCTAAAAAGCTCAGTGGGCCAAACGAGTTACTGCTGTCTTTACCAAACTCAGTTTTGGCTTTTTTCGACGCCTGAGTATTTTCTTTCAGCACGACAGTAATAATGTCACCTTCGCGCCGGGCTTTATTGTCGGAGTACAAGCCATTTGACAGGCCCGTGGCGTACAACGAGCCGGTATGTAATACCGGTTTGACTGCGGGCTCCGGCGGCAGTGGTGCAAACGCCGGATCATCCGGGATAGCCTCCGGCTGATAACTGGTACAACCGGCAAAACCAAGGCAACATAAAACAAGCAATAACTGCCGCATAAATACCTCCGCAGCTTATAACTGCTGGATTGCAAAACTCAGCATCTGGTCAACCGATGAAATCACTTTGGAATTCATCTCATAGACGCGCTGACTTTCAATCAAACCGACCAGTTCTTCAGTCACGTTTACGTTGGAAGATTCCAACGAGCCCTGCATAATGTAACCAATACCATCCACACCAGGTACGCCCTGCACCGGATCACCACTGGCTCCGGTTTGGCGGAATAAGTTCTGACCAATCGGCTCTAAACCGGCCGGATTGATAAAGTTGGTCACCACCAGCTGGCCCAGCACCGCATTCTCGGCCTGGCCCGGTAACTTCACCGATACTTCGCCATCTTGTGAAATATTGATTTCAGTCGCTTCCGGCGGCACAGTGATGGTAGGTTGGATTTGATAACCGGCACCAGAAGTAACCAGGTTACCTTCCGCATCTGTGGTGAACTGACCATTGCGCGTATACGATATCGTGCCATCCGGCATCAATACTTCAAAAAAGCCAGAGCCCTGGATCATCACATCCAACGAGTTATCCGTCGTAATGTGATTGCCCTGCGTGAAGTTTTTTTGCGTCGCCACCACTTTGGTACCGGCACCGATCATCAAGCCGTTTGGCAGCTCTGAGTTTTGTGATGAGCGTCCGCCCGGTTGATTGATGTTTTGATAAAGCAAATCTTCAAACACCGCGCGGCTCTTTTTAAAGCCAACAGTGCTGGCGTTTGCCAGGTTGTTTGAGATCACCGAAATATCGCGTTGTTTAGCGTCTAAACCGGTTTTACTGATCCAAAGGGCCGGATGCATAAAGTCCTCCTGAGCCTTAAGCTCTAGATGATACGAAGTAATTGATTCTGTTGACGATCCATGTCTTCTGCGGTCTTCATCATTTTTACCTGCAATTCGTATTGGCGCTGCAGGTTAATCATGTAGGTCATTTCGGCCACCGCATTGACGTTACTACCTTCCACCGCACCACTGATCAGCTTAACGGCAGGATCTAACTCTGCATTTTGTTTGTCTTTGCGGCGAAACAAACCGTCATTGCCTTTAAACATGTCTTGCTGATCTGGGTTGACTAACTTAATGCGGCCGACTTCGGCCAATGCATTGGCAGGCGCGCCACGCGGTACGACATAAACCGTCCCATCCTCGGCGATCTCAACTTTACGCAACGGCACCGGTAACTCGATGGGACCACCCTCACCGAGTACATTTTGGCCGGAGGCAGTTTGTAAAATGCCCAGCTCATTGATTTTCAGGTTGCCGGCACGGGTGTAGGCTTCATTGCCATCTTTATCTTCAATGGTCAGCCAACCGTCACCATTAATGGCAACATCCAGCTCGTTTTGGGTAATTTTCAACTCACCGCTGTCAAAATTCTGACTAGGCATTTCAGTCATTGAAAACACCCGGGTCGGTAAGCCATCACCAAACGCCTGCATCGCCCGCGCTTGTTCTAAATCGGCTTTAAAACCAACAGTATTGGCATTTGCCAGGTTGTTGGCACGCACCGAGATAGCGTTCATATTCTCTTTGGCACCTGTCATGGCCACGTACAACAGCTTATCCATAGAGACCTCCTGCAACTTGATTAACAGGGTAAAGCAAGCTTAATGCCAGAATCACAACCAACACGGAAAAACCAGTAAAATGCAGGTTTGAAAGGCTATAAAACAATAAAGCCACCGGATGGTGGCTTTGTTGCTTGGCCGGCTTGGTTGCCGGGCTTGGTTGGCTGGAGCAAATCAGCGGATCTGCAGTACTGTCTGCTGCAACGAACTGTTGACCTCGAGCGCTCTCGAGTTAGCCTGGAAGTTTCGCTGTGCCGCAATCAAATCAACCAGCTCATTGGTTAGGTTGACGTTGGAGTTTTCCAGCGCTGACGAGTTTATCGAGCCAAAAGTGCCTGAGTTCGCCTCACCTGGGATAGGATCGCCGGAGCGCAGGCTTTGCTTCCAGCTGGTGTTGCCAATTTGGGTCAGACCCTGTGCGTTGGCAAACTTTACCACCGCGATTTGCGATAAATAAGTTTGTGTACCGTTGCTGTAACTCGCCATTACCTTACCGGCAGCATCGATATCGATACTGGTTAAACGGCCCACGGTAGTACCATCCTGCGAAATATTAATAAGCTCAAACTTGTTATCAAACTGTGTAGGCAGCGTGGTGCCCGTCTGGTTACCAAACCGCACCGTAATATCAGTGTTAAATTGCGCACCGTTTTTCAGATATGGCGCCGCGTTCAGCGTAGTCCGCGGGATAGTAAAAGTTGGCAACGGCAATGTTGGTTGACCATTCGCGTCAAACTGCAACAGGATAGGTGCCGCTGGCGGTGTCGGGAAATAACTCCCTTTAGTCGCAGTGGCCGTGACGTTGGTGTTGTCATCAAATACACCAAAAACCTCCCAGTCATTGTCTGTCGCCGGAGTTGTCCGACGGAAATAAAACTGAATAATGTGCGGAGTACCCAAACTGTCATATACAGTGGTTGATGTCAGATGGCCGGTGTTATACGTGGTCGGTAACGTCGGGTCAAAAGTCGGTAAAGGTGTTGCAACCGGTTGCTGTTTAGCATCTAGGTTCATCGACAAATACACGTTTGAGGTGGCCCGCGGCGCACCTGCAGTATTTGGAATTTGCACCGATTTTGTTGTACTGAGACTAATGGAGCTGGTGATACCGGTACTGGCATCAACC
>Ga0169931_10013605_pt1 | contig 11096 bp, 9 predicted proteins | sample Kivu_15m_20L_FD_129675 | JGI IMG/M metagenome (GOLD analysis project Ga0169931, IMG submission 129675) | Freshwater microbial communities from Lake Kivu, Western Province, Rwanda to study Microbial Dark Matter (Phase II) - Kivu_15m_20L... | ecosystem: Environmental > Aquatic > Freshwater > Lake ... | reverse complement strand
AGCCGTGTGGTCGTCGGACAGACGTATAATATCAGTTCTGAGCCGCCTGCTGAGCCCACGGCGTGCGGGGCGGATAAACTCTACGAGCCAACCGCATTCTTGATTGTCGAAGGAAAACTCTTGATTGTGGATAGCGTTTCGCACCGGATATTGATCTGGAATCAAATTCCTACGCTGCCCGCGACCCCTGCTGATATCGCACTTGGGCAAGCGGGGGTGGACGCTTGCTTCGATGACGGGTCCGGTGACATTACTCCCCCAACGGCACAAAATACATTGAAGGTTCCGATGGACCTCGCAAGCGATGGACAAAGGCTAGTCGTAGCAGACTTTGACAATCACCGAGTTCTGATCTGGAATGAGTTTCCCACTGAAAATAAACAGAATGCGGACTTCGTATTAGGTCAGCCGAATTTCAATTCGGGTAGCGTGCAAGCCCTCTCTGGCAGTTCACTCGAAAACCCCAGTTCGGTCGAGCTCTTCGATGGTAAGCTTTACGTTGCAGACCGACGTAGGCATCGGGTTTTGATCTGGAACACGTTTCCGAGCGGCAATAACGTCAGTGCCGACGTGGTGATCGGACAGCCAGACTTCGTGACAACCACTTCCAGTCCGACCGCGTCTACAACGCCTATCCCGAGAGCCGTTCGCGTTTGCGGGAATCGGCTGTATGTGTCGCAGGAAGGGCGCGTGAGTATTTTTGAAGGGAATTAGCATCCTTCCTCACTTTTTCTTAAGTGCAATTGCGTTATGACGCATATAGTCAATACTCATTCTAGAGAGCGGCTTTGCTGCGTGACGTGGAAGAATTCTCTTTATTCCACAAACGCCTGAGTGGCTCCTGGTTTGAACCCTTTTTGGAAAGGTCGCACTCGTGAAAACTCAGAAATCCTTGTCCTCTTTAAAATTTTTCTCGTCGTCTTTCGCTCCCGCACTCACTGCGACTCTGGCTCTCGCAGCTATTTTATCATCCGCCGCTTCAGCCTCGGTCTCTGAAGACTACTGCGAAGAAGACTTACAATCACAAACACAAACCGGAGTCCTGACTCGAAGATCAATCAAGGCGCACGCAGAGCTGGATTTCGCGGAGTCAAGAGATGGAGTACTTGCGTTGAGTGCCACGTCAGTAAAGGCAGAAGGTATTCCACAAATACCCTCCTCGATGAAATACACGGTGAAAGACTTTTCGATGCACTTGGTGCGTGAGCGCGATTTGTCCACGGGAGTTGGGAACCCGGGGGATGCTTCGGTGCGAGTCTACCGTCTCTTTATTTCATCGCAAGCGGGCTCAGCCACCTTTCAGTTAGTGGGTGGGACTCTTCTCGAGAAACCCATCCATATCAGTTTTGAAAACGAACAGCTTCTGGAGGGACGGGATCCCCAGCAGTTGCCCCTGAGTGAGACCCTTCGTCTTTTAGGATTTCGTGGCGAAGTCAGGCAGGCGGCTCTCCAGGTCGTGCATTCCGAATGCGCCCTCTCGCAAGACGCATCGGGGACTCGACTGCTTCAGCGGATCATTCGGAAGTTCGACAAGCCCGCGCCCCACAGAGTTCCTTGGCTCGGGTGCCCGCCTTGTGAGCTCGAGTAAGGATTCTATCCACTGCAAAGTTCAAAAAAAACCCCGGGCTGACTCGTTCGTCGCGCCCGGGGTCTTCAGTTTTATATCACTTCAAACGGGAATTAGAGCTTCACTGGCTCGTAAGGCAAGCCCAAGTCCACTGCGACTTGTTTGTAAGCCACTTTGCCGTTCAAGATGTTCACGCCTTTGAGGAGTGCTTCATCTTTTGCGACCGCTTCTTTCCAGCCCATATTGGCCAGCATCACAGCGTATTTCAGCGTGACGTTGGTCAAGGCGTAGGTCGAAGTGCGGGGCACCGCGCCTGGCATGTTTGGCACTGCGTAGTGAATCACGCCGTCCACGGTGTAGGTGGGGTGCTCGTGGCTGGTGGGACGGCAGGTTTCAACCGAACCGCCTTGGTCCACTGCCACATCGACGACGACGCCGCCGGGTTGCATTTTCGCGATCATGTCGCGGGTCACCAGTTTTGGAGCTTTCGCGCCAGGAACCAGAACTGCGCCGATCACGAGGTCTGCGTGGGTGACTGCTTTTTCAACTTGTTCGCTGTTGGAGTAAAGCGTGGTGATTTCGTTTCCGAAAACATCCGACAGGTAGTCCAAGCGCGCGACGTTCACATCCAAGATGGAAACTTTTGCGCCCAAGCCCACAGCCATTTTCGCAGCATTCACACCCACGACACCGCCGCCCAAGACCACGACGCTTGCGCGATCCACGCCAGTGACGCCGCCCAAGAGCATGCCTTTTCCGCCGTGATCATGTTGCAGGTAAGTTGCGCCGATTTGGGTTGCCATGCGGCCAGCGACTGCCGACATCGGAGCTAAGAGAGGGAGCGAGCCATCAGCAGGTTGGATGGTCTCGTAAGCGATCCCGACAATTTTGCGCTCCATCAAAGCTTTGGTGAGGCGCTCGTCTGCTGCGAGGTGCAAGTAAGTGTAGAGGATTTGGCCTTCGCGAAGGAGAGGGTACTCTTCTGGGAGAGGCTCTTTCACTTTCACGATCATATCGGATTTGTCGAAAACTTCTTTCGCCGTTTCCAAGATGGTTGCGCCGGCTTTGCGGTAGTCGTCATCTGATATACCGACGCCAACCCCTGCGTTGTGTTGAACTAAAACTTTGTGGCCAGCTTGGGTCAAAGCGCGAACGCCTGCGACCACCATACCGACGCGGTTTTCTTTGTTCTTAATTTCCTTTGGTACGCCAACAATCATGACGATATCCTCGGTTGATAGTGTACGATTTCTCGTACGTTACGGCTCAGCAGCATCTTGCGTGCGAGCTTTAGTTCTATACTTGATCTTCATCTTCCCCGTGGGCTCAATCAGTTGCGGCTTGAGTCCGATCAGGGACCTCCGCTACCGAATCAGTTCACGAGGGATCACTTACTGTGATTTTGAGACCGTCGTATGCGAAGGCGACGCCTTTGGGAAGTTTCTTCTTCCATTCGAGATAATCTAATTCGTGGCCCAAGTGGGTGAGGTAAGTGCGGCGGGGTTTGAGCCGTTCGATGGTTTCTAAGGCTTTTTCGACATTAAAATGGGTGCCGTGCGGCTGAATGCGCAAGCAGTCCAGGACCAGCGTGTCCAACCCCTCTAGGCGTCGGAGGGAGTCCTCGGGAATCACGTTACAGTCGGTCACATACGCTAGCCTTCCCAGGCGAAACGCCACGCACTCTTGGCTGCCGTGGCGAAGAGCGATGGGCTGAAAGGGCAGGCCGCACACTTCTAAAGTGGGGCTTTGGGCATCGAAAAGGTGCAAGTCGAGGAGCGGAATGCCGCCCCCTTCAATCGGCTTGGGGCTAAAGATGTACTCGAACTTCTGCTTCAGCTCCCGCACGCTCCACTCGTTGCCGTAGAGGGGGATGCGGCTTTTTTGAGAAAAGTTCCAAGCGCGCAGCTCATCCATCCCCGAGATATGGTCCGCATGGGGGTGGGTGATCAAAACGGCATCAATGCGCCCGATTCGGTGTTTCAGAGCCTGCTGCCTGAGGTCCGTGGACGTATCGATCAGGATGCTTTTACCTTGAGTCTGTAGCCAGGCCGAAGCGCGGAGGCGCTTGTTGCGCGGGTGTTTTGAAGTGCAAACCGAACAGGGACACGTGATGACGGGGACGCCTGTGGACGTGCCCGAGCCTAAAATTGTGAGCGAAACAGGAGTGGGGGCTGGGTTCATCGTTCGCGGCATGGTTCAAGAGGTGGGTAGTTCATCAGTGAGCGCGCTTCCGGAGCGACACTCGCCCTCAAACCACGCGCCAAACTCCAACTGGACCGAGGGGCTGTGTAAGCTCCCCAAGACACGACCGCCCGAGGCAACTGTAATCCGGGTCGAAGCTCGGATTTCGCCTTCGACAAACCCCTGAATCAAGACTTCATCTGCAGTGATATTTCCCTCGATCAAGCCTTCCTGGGTGATGATGAGCGAAGTCCCCGGGCGAGATTCCACTTCGCCTTGAATATGGCCGGCCATGCGAGTGCTTTGATCAAACAAGATTTTGCCCTGCAGTTGTGTGCCTGCAGTGATTAAGTTGAACGGCTTTTCAGAGAGCAAATCCGCACTTCTGTGAGGGAGCGTGCGAGGGCTTACTACAGGTGCTTCAGTCGCTTTTTTCTTTCCTCGAAAACTCCATTTTTTTTTCATCATGCGAACTCCAGTTTGCAAAGAGTCTAGCGGTCGGTGCCAGGGCTGATCACTGAGTCGGGATCAGAGGGGGGCACTTCGGATTTTGGTTGGGTTGGGGTTGTTGATCTTGTCTTGGGGCGCTCCGAGGGGGTGGGGGAAGGTGCTCGGAGTGAGTCGGTGATATCAATTCGTTCACGCAACAAAAGACTTTCGTCCGGCTGGAAAATCAGGATCTCGACTTCTTTCCAAGACGAGGCTCGTGAGCCAGGTAAGTCAAACTCGTTCTGGACTTCGCGATAGCGGCCCACTGAGAAAAATTCACCACGATCGGGGGCAATGAGGGTTTCTGTTTGCATCCCGTTCAGAACCCCTTCGGGATAAGCCAAGACCCCGGATGGGCCGCGGGCGAGGAGGATAATACGCCCTTGTTGGTTTTTGCCGTCGTCGGCTGTGTATTGAATGGCGAACTTCACTTGGAGTCGGTTTCCCTTGAGTGTCACTTGAGGTGGGGTCAGGGCAATTTTAAGGAGCGGTTTGATAGCGGAAGGTTGCGGCCAGCTTTTGCTGGGAAGGAATTGATGGCCCAGAATAGCACCCGGTTGAAAACCTGTGGGCAGCGTCGAGCCGGGGATGCTGCTTTGAGAGGAGTCACCCTGTTGGGATAAGGCTTGGGTGGTCGAGGTCGAGCTTGTGGAGGAGGGTTTGAGTTTCTCCCAAAATTTTTGGGCCTGGGCCCACCAAGAGAGACGGGCAGGCGCGGGGACGGAGTCGGACTTTGAAGGTTCTACTGGCGCAGCGGGAGACTCCGAGTTTTCTGAGCTTACAATCCCGTTGCTCGGAGTCACTGAAGGAGGTGCCGGCTCGCGCGCTTCGATGGACGGGGTGCTGGCCGGTGCCTCGGCGGCCAGTTGGGCTTGAGCTTGCAGTGTTTGAATCTGCTTTTCTAAGCTCTCAGTGACTGTTTGAAGATTTCGATTTTCCTCTCTCAGTTGCTCGAGAGCCTGTGGGCGGCTGGAGCGGGCAATCCACCCCACTCGCAGTGCAGCTGCCAAAGAGATCAGAGCCAGGAGGGCCAGTGCGCCCAAAAGGGTCCCCGTTTTGTTGAACCAGCCTAGAGTGAGCTCGAAGCTCCGAGGTGGGTGGTGATCTTTGAATAAAAACAGAGTGATTTTATCGTTTTCTTGACGCTCCCGTTTCTGATTCGCATGGCGCTGGGTCCCAGCTTGAACTGGGGACGGAGCACTGAGGGATGCAGGGGGATGTGAGGGGTTCTGTGGACCGTTTTCGGGATTAAGCATGGAATTTCAAAAAGCTATCGGTCGCAAAAAAGACTGTCAACCTGACACACCTTTCTTCCGATAAAGGTTCTGATGAAGGTCCTTTTGTTTAATCCTCAGTACGACACGCTGCATCTCCTGGCCGAAGGTCTTCGCCAGGACGGCGCCATTGTTCTTGAGGCCCTGGTGCCGGGCGATGTGCTGCCAATTCTTCAGATGCACGGTCGGACGATTGATTTAGCCATTTTGAATCGGGAAGGTGAGTCGGGCCGCGGGGATGTCGGCGTTCAGCTCATTCGTGAGATTCGAGCTCAAGCGGACCAAGCCGATCTTCCACTGATCCTGACTTCCTTGAACTGGGGCGATGCACAATTCACTCAGCATCAGTCGACTCCTTCCGCTTGTCACGCTTACTTGAAACTCCCGGTGGAGTCGGGCGTCCTGGCCCGCTTGGTGGAGAAGGTCCTGCAAGTCTCGTTGCCTGAGGAGCGCGGCCGCGATGAAGATGCACTCCGATCGAAGCGTGCCACAGGAGAGAGCGCTCCGGCGGGTGTCGAAGCAGCTCCGAGCGAGGGGATTGCCATTTCTTTAGCTTCTGCCGCGGATCTGCCCGAAATCGGACGCACGGTAACAGCCCAGAAAAGTGGAGTCAGTGCGGGCCCTGTTCTGGAGGATGCGAGCAATCTTTATTTGAATAGCTCAGGATTTACCCGAGCATTGCCCAGTAAGATGACCATCAGTCTTGAGGCTCCGCTCAGTCTCTCGTCAGCGCCACAGATTTCATTCACAAGCGAGCAGCCTGCAGCCTCGCTCCCTCCTCAATCTCCACCCGAGCTCACTCTGGTATTGGACGAGGCGGGGACGGAGCCATTGAAGAGCCCGGCTCAGCCCCATGTTCCACTTCAAGTGGAGCCTGCAGACTTGCAGCTCGCCCCGGATCTGACGCCGACGGCGGCACCGGAAACGTTTCAGCCGGAACAAGCCCAGCCCTTTGTCGACGCTGCGGCCCCATTGCTCATGAGTAGCTTAGAGCGCAATCTGAGCGATCAGCAGATCCGAAATTGGGTGCAGCCTCCGGTCGGTGATGCGGTGGTTCCTGGGGGGGCGACGCAATCCCCTGATCTTGAAACTTTGAAGCGCTATTTGATGCTGCGTGAGCAAGATGTCGCAACACTTTCAGCTCAGCTTCGGACCGCTCAAACCCAGGTCAAGGCTTTATCGGATCAACTCGAAATCGAAAAAGTCCGTGCCACCGAGCTCATTCACGAGAATGAGCGGCAAAAACAAACGATTCGAGATGCAGAACTCGAGAGGCAAGCCGTTCGCGACTCGGCGGACACCGAGATGGAAGAGATGCGAATTCAGATGCGCGCGCGCGGGGATAAGATGCGATTTCTTGAGCTTCAAGTGAAAGACGCTTCGCTCGAGATGGAGCAGCTCCGTGAGCGCGTTCGCTCGGACCTCCGACGAATTCGAGTGCGGGAGCAAGAGCTTGAGAATCGGCTCGAGCTTTTGAAGAAAGACAGTGGAGCGCAACTCGCTGCACGCGAGGAAAAACTGAACGAAGCACGACGTCGGGCTGATGTGCTCGAGTTCAATAATGAGCTATTGCAGTCGCAGGTCGAAAAAGAGCGCGAGGCCTCGAAAAAACTGCGGGAGCAGCTCGCTCAAGTCAGCCGGATGATGCGGATGGCGGGTGGCGTCCTTGAGGGCGAAGAGAGTGGCGTAGCGGCGTCAGGTTCAGCCGCTTCCGCCGGTGCCCTAGGCGTATCTCACGAGCAGAAAACAGGCCGCGCCGCATAAGTCTCGTCTGGTCTCTTCCGAATCGATTCGCTATGAAGGCTTCGTGCGTTTTCCAGCCATTCCCATCCTCATATTAGGTTCTGACCCACGGCTCTCGCGGACGTGCGCCGATGTCGTTCGTGAACTCAGCGGGGCGTCTACCGAAGTGCCCAAACTCCTCGCGGGAGACGAGGTTCAATGGTCGGCGTATTCGGTCATCTTCGTTCAGCTGGATGATGTGGATGCGACCGAGCGAATGAATCACTTGAGTGAACTCAGGAAGCGCGCTCCGCAGGCACGGCTCATGACCCTGACTGCACAAGGAACGATATCAGAGGCCGTGGAGGCGATGCGTTTAGGATGTGAGGATTATTTGGCTTTGCCGATGGTAGCCGATGTGCTCAAAGCTGCCTTGGGCAGAGTCCTAGGGGAATTGAGCACTGACACTTCAGACCCTACTTATTCGCGGAATGGCTTAAGCTTGGCGTATATCGACGAACACACCGGCTTGCCCAATTCGCGGCATCTTTCGGTCTATATTGACTCTTTGGTTCATCGGTATCGATCGGGTGAGTCGCAAACTGAATTCACACTGCTTTTTGTTGATATCGATCATTTCAAGGCCATTAATGATCGCTTTGGACACCTCGCGGGAAACTCAGTGTTGAAGCAATTCGGGATTTTTCTGAGAAAGACTCTTCGCGAGGGCGACCGGATCTTTCGCTATGCGGGAGATGAGTTTGTGATCATCGTCGAGTCCGCAGACCGCACAAGTTTAAAAAAAGTAATCGACCGTTTGCGTGATTCGCTACAGGTGACGCCTTTCCACATTGTGTCGGCCACAAAAGATCCTGTGTCGATCCATTTAGAAATCTCGGTAGGCAGCGTTCATTTTCCCGAGGAATCCCATTCGCGCGAGGATTTGCTCGCGCGCGCCGACTCGCGCCTTTATGTGGAAAAGCGTGGCAAAAATCAGCTGTGGAACGAGTCGTTACCCGGTTAAGCCCAGCCTATTTCAAAAGTTCGGTCAGGACCGTTCGAGTCGTTTCGGGCGTAGTGTTCTGGTCCCGAATCCGAGCCAAAATTTCCCCGATTTTTGGTGCGGGCACGGCGTAAGTCAGTTCCGTCCAAATCAGGTCGGAGTTCTGATTTTGGAGTTGCCGAAGGCCGTCGGAGCTCTGCGCGAGCCCGTCTTTCGGCACGCGGCCCGTCCAAAGAATTCCAAAAACGCGACCGGTTTCGCGCTCGACCATCGAGGAGCCTGAGTCCCCGTGCGAGGCATCACACCCCGTTGCAAAAGACCACGCTTGGTAGGGGGCTGGGTTGAAGGTGTCCGGATCTGCCATTTTTTTAAAGTCGTCGGTGCGTGATATCACCCGACAGTCTGGGTCCGAGTTCTCAACCAATTGCCGACCTGGATTACTTGCGACCCCAAAGCCGACGGTGACGAGCGCCGTGTCCTGAGGAATCGATGCCTGGAATGCAAAGTTCCCAGCCCATGGCGCGAGGGTTCGTTCTTGCTCAGGGGTGAGGGGATCGAGAGCGAAGAGTGCTAAGTCGATTTCCGGCCATGTCCCAAAGAACTTTCCGCATTTCGATTGGACTCGCAGGAGCGGAAAGCGAATCGACGTTCCTAAACACGAAAACGCCGCTTGGAAAACGTGATGATTGGTGGCCATCACGTGATATCCCGCGAACTTCCCTAAGTAGAACGAGGTGCCTCCGCCTGCAGAAGCCGTCGCGAGCGCTGAGCGCTTCAAACCAAAGGGCGCTGAATCCAGTGCTTCTGAACGAACCGGGGTTTTTCCCCAGGAGTCCCCCACGCGATAGCGTTCATCAAACGTGAAGCCGGCATGGGCCAGGGATGAGAAATTGAATGTGATGAGTGACAGGATTGAGATGGCTTGAATCCGCTTCAGCATACAAGCGCGTTTAGCCGCCCGTCCTGAAGAAGGCAAAGCCAAAGTCGGGCTATTTGGCGAATGCGACCGCGACTGCCGCTACGATCAATCCAAAGGCGACCAAACGCCTCAGCTCGGGTGTTTCTCCCAATGCAAAAGCCGCAAAGCCCATGAACACGAGCAGCGTGATCGCCTCCTGCAGGATCTTCAGCTGATACGCACTCAATGCGGACTGATATCCCAAGCGGTTGGCCGGAACTTGCAGGGCGTACTCGGGGAGTGCCAGGAGCCAGCTTCCTAAGATCGCTGCGCCGAGCGTGGCACCCTTAAAGCGGAGGTGCCCGTACTAGGCCAGAGTCATAAAGACATTCGAGGCAAGGAGTAAAAGAGTCGTCCTTAAAACAGGCCAAGAAATCAGGGTTTCCATCATGGAAGAGCAGGCTCCTTAGGGGCTCAATTTCAAGTTCTTTTTGAGTCGCTGACAAGGGGGCTACTCGATTCTACCCTGAGTTTCTGGTTCAGTCCTCGTCACGTTCCGAATTGCGAAGAAAGAGGGGGATGCAACACTTCTCGAGCTTCTCGCGGTTTCGGCTTGATAACTCTCCTGATCGAGCGCGCCTTCTGAGGAGAATGCAGCGTTTTGCTCGAGCGACCGGGCTGTCGAAACCACGACAGCGCTCCGAAGTCGAGTCCTCGTCGTGATCCTCGTCGTGATCCTCGTCGTGATGCTCGTCGTGATCCTCGTCGTGATCCTCGTCGTGATCCTCGTCGTGATCCTCGTCGCTTTCGTTGATATCTTCTTCCTCGTGGAGCTCTTCCGAGCCTGAGCTACCACTGGCTGAGCTTGTATCTCTGCCCGTCCCCTCCATTGGACTTTCACTTATTCCTTCTTCTTCACTCTCAAAGGTGCTCGCAGGTAGGGCCCCCGTTTTTCCAATACTCTCACTGTCGCCCTGGCCAGAACCCATATCAGACTCCGGGGGGGCTCCGTTGTGCCGAGGTTGCTCGTTTTTAATATCACCAATCAGGGATGGGGCGCATCCGCTCAACAGCGCAACTGGGCAAACCAATGCACATAAGCCCCGGGTAAAGAGCCTTTGCAATGCTTTGAAGCTTTGAATGGATACAGTAAGGATTCGAGTCGTGAAATGTTGGCCTTCCATGGGTTCACCTCCGTGAAGCGCAAAGCTTCAACTGAACGGCAGAATGCCGCTCCTCTCGCGAAAATCAGTGCCTCATGGATTCTGGTCTAATGCAATGCGTCATCAAAATAAGGGGGCAGTTCTCGAATTATGAGAACTCGTAAAGCTGCAGGATTCGCTCGACCCAGCCACTTCGGTCGAAAAAGTCACTGATGATCGGCGCTTTGGCGTTTTTCGCCTGTCGTTGTTGCAGCCGGGAGAGTTGCAGGGCCGCTTTCTTTGCATGCCGGACGAGCCACTCGGGGTTCGTTTGCTCGACAAACTGACGATCCAGTCGCAAAGCGCGCTCGATGGCGCGCTCGAGGCCCGGGGGCGTCTTGGGAATTTTAGGAAAAGCATCTGCGGGAAAAAGGCTCCCTAAGAAAAATTGGATTTCTTGGGACTCGCAAAGCTCGAGGTTCAGAAAGGTCGCTTCCTGCGCAGCATGGAGTGCGTTCTTGTGAAAAAGACCCGATCGTTTTCGGTCAGTTTTCTTGAGCTGCCTTTCCAGTTCCGTACCTGGGTCGTAGATCGCGCCCACTTGGTAGAGGCTTTGCGCAATCTGTGCTTCCAAGCGGTCGGCTAAAGCCATGTCCAGCATCACGACCAGCGATTCCGCGAAATGAAAGTACTGCCTCAGGGCTTCCTCATTTCGTGTGGGAACGGGCGGTAGCACGCTCCAAAGAATCCGATGGTTCTGCTCGTGAAAAAGGCTCGTCACCCAAGTTCGCAGATCCAAAAGCCGCTCAGGCCGGTGTTT
>Ga0169931_10013604_pt1 | contig 11096 bp, 9 predicted proteins | sample Kivu_15m_20L_FD_129675 | JGI IMG/M metagenome (GOLD analysis project Ga0169931, IMG submission 129675) | Freshwater microbial communities from Lake Kivu, Western Province, Rwanda to study Microbial Dark Matter (Phase II) - Kivu_15m_20L... | ecosystem: Environmental > Aquatic > Freshwater > Lake ... | reverse complement strand
TCTTGATGCTCGACCAACCCATCAGCACTCGGCTGAATCTCATCGCGGGTGTGCGTTTGGAGTCGACGGAGCTCGGAATCATCAACTTCCCCGAAGCGGATGCCACGTGGTTCCCGCTTGGGTCCACGGCGCAAGTGGAACTGAACCCTGGGGACGCAGACGTGGACTTTTCCCAGGACGATGTGCTGCCATCAATCGGTCTGGTCTACCGCCCCAGCGATCCTTGGACGTTTCGCGCCTCTTATACCCAAACGGTTGCGCGCCAGACGTTCAAGGAGCTGACCCCGATCATCCAACAGGAGTTCCTCGGTGGTCCGATCTTCGTGGGGAACCCCGACCTCGGCATGAGTTCTCTCCAGAACTGGGATTTGCGCGTGGACTACGCACCGAACCCGGGTGGACTCCTTTCCGCCAGCGTTTTCTACAAGGACATCGAAGACGCGATCGAGTTCGTGCAGGCGGAGGTCGGGCAGATCACCTTTACCTCACCGCAGAACTACCCGGAGGGGCGGATGTTGGGCCTCGAACTCGAGGCGCGTCAGCAGATGGGTGAGTACTTCCAAGACCTCTCGGGCCTGGGTTTGGGGGCCAATGCGACGCTGATCGATGCCGAAGTCACCCTGCCCTCCGACGAAGTTGAGGTGCTGGAAGGCTTGGGCGAGTTCGGCCTCGAGAAGCGGGACATGACCAACGCGCCCGAGTTCCTGCTGAACTTGTTCGCGACCTACGATCTCGAGAGCACCGGGACGCAGTTTGGACTCTTCTACACACTCACCGGCGACACCCTGGTAGCCGGCGCGGGTGAATCCAAGAACGAGTTCATTCCCAGTGTCTACGCTCGAGAGTTCGGATCGCTCAGCGCAACGATCTCCCAGCCGCTCGGTCGTTACCTCCGTCTGCAACTGAACGCCCGCAACATCACCGATCCGGACATCAAAGAGGTCTACCGCTACCGCGGCGAAGACTTCACGAGGACGTCGTTCCGCCGCGGAGTGGATTACTCCGCCACGCTCAGCGCGCGCTTTACGTTCTAACCCACAACGCTCGATCCCCACCATGGAAGCCACCACGTCCCAAACCCTCGTCCGGCAGCCGGCCAGGCGCATCGCGCTGGTTGCGGTTCTCGGACTTCTGTCGGCAGGTGCGCTGGCCCCCGCGCCGCAAACCCAAGACATCGAGTCCACGAAGGCTGCCCTGGAAAAATGGGTCGAAACCCAGCGTGTGATCTCGAAGGAGCGCGCCGACTGGGCCGTCGGCAAGGAAGCGCTCGAGATGCGTGTGCGCCTCGTCGAACAGGAGATCGAGACCCTGACCAAGCGCATCGCCGAGGCGCAGGTCAGCATCACCGAGGCGGACACCAAACGCGCGGGACTGGTGGAGGAGTACGACGAACTCAAGGCCACCGGCGAGGGCCTCAGCGCGGTGATCGCCGAGCTCGAGCTGCGCACGAAGGCGCTGCTCCCGCGCCTGCCGGAGCCGATCGTCGACCGCATCCGCCCGCTCAGCCAGGCATTGCCGGAGGACTCCGCGGACGCCAAGGTCGGCCTCGGACTGCGCTTCCAGAACGTGGTGGGGATCCTCAACCAAGTGGATCGTTTCCATCGCGAGATCACCCTGAACCCCGAGGTTCGGGATCTCGGCGATGGGCGCACCGCCGAAGTGGCCGTGCTCTACTTGGGCGCCTCGCGCGGCTACTTTGCGACGCCGGACGGCGTGTCGGGCGGCATGGGTTACGCCGGCCCGAACGGCTGGGTGTGGACCCCGGCCAACGATGCTGCGCCCGAGATCGCGCGCGCCGTGACCATCCTGCAAAACCAAGCGATCGCCGACTTCGTCGGCCTGCCGTTCCGCCTCCAGTGACGGGAGCCAAGCCGACCATGAAGTACCTAGTGATCCTGTTGAGTCTGTTTGTGCTCGGCGCCCCCGCGGGGGCGCAGACGTCGCCCGGCTTCACGGAAGCCTCGACCGAGGTGCAGCGTCGCCTGGACGAAAGTGTCGCGGAGCTGGCGCGTCTTCGTGCCGAACTCGCCGAGCAGAAGATTCCCCTGGCCCAGCGGCTCGCCGACCTGGAACTCAAACTTTCCGAGGCGCGCGAGGAATACCAGAGCACCACGCGCCTCCTCGACAGCCGGTCCTTGGACCTCGCGAACTTCGGGACGCAGATCAAGACCCGTGGCGAGGAGCTGAGTTACATCTCGAACCTCCTGGCCGAGTACATCCGCAACTTCGAGTCGCGGTTGCACATCGCCGAAATCCAACGCCACGGTCCCGTGGTGGAAGCGGCGACGCTGGCTCCGGAGAACACCAATCTCTCGGAGGCGGAGATCTTCGCCGCCCAGGTGAAGGTGTTGCACACGAGCCTCGACCGTTTGGTCGAGGCCGGCTCCGGCGCTCGCTTCAACGGAAACGCGGTGGACAGCGACGGCGTGGTGAAGGCGGGGACTTTTGTGCTCGTGGGTCACACCGTGCTGTTCCGCTCCGCCGACGGTCAGGTCGCGGGACTCGTGGAGCACCGCAGCAACTCCCAGCAGCCCACCGTTGTGCCCTTTGCCGATCCGGTCCGGGCCACCCAGGTCGCGCAGGTAGTGCAGTCGGGCGCGGGCACCATGCCGTTCGATCCGACCATGGGCGACGCGCAGAAGATCGCGGAGACGGAGGAGACACTGCTCGAGCACATCCAAAAGGGTGGCCCGGTGATGATCCCGATCCTGATCATGGCCGCGGCTTCCCTCACGGTCGCCCTGGCGAAGTGGATTGGGCTCACGTTGGTGCGCATTCCGCGGCGCAAACAACTCGAAGAGCTGTACGCAGCCGTGGCGCGGGGCGACGAGCCCGCCGCCCTGGACCGCGCGAAGGCCCTGCCGGGTCCCGTCGGCGAGATGCTTCGGGCTGGTGTGGCCCAGATGCGCGCGCCCCGCGAGTTGATCGAAGAGGTGATGTACGAGACGGTGCTCACCACCAAGCTCCGCTTGCAGCGCTTCTTGCCCTTCGTCGCGATCTGCGCGGCGTCGGCTCCGCTGCTCGGCCTTTTGGGCACGGTGACGGGCATCATCAACACCTTCAAGCTGTTGACGGTATTCGGCTCGGGCGACGTCAAATCGCTCTCGGGCGGTATCTCCGAGGCGCTCATCACGACCGAATACGGCCTGATCGTCGCGATTCCCTCGCTGCTCCTGCACTCGTTCCTGTCGCGCAAGGCCAGCGGCATCGTGGCCCGCATGGACACCTCGGCGGTGGCCTTCGCCAACGCCGCTTCGAAGCGCGAGTTCGCGCAGGGAGCGCCCGAACCCGAGCCCGAGGAGCACTCCCCTGTCCACCGCGGCGGTCCCAAGTTGGCGCGAGCCACCTGAACGGCGATGTTCTCCTCCCCGCAGGAACTTTGGTCGGAAGCCGTTGAGATCTGGCTCAGCGGCGGTTGGGCCATGATCGCCATCGCAGCGGTCGCCGTTGTGATGTTCGGCCTCGGCGTACACGTCTGGTTTCGGCTGCGCGACACGGAGTTCGCGTCCGTTCCCGAGTCGACCTGGCGACGCTGGATCGAAGCGCCGGCCGAACGCGAGGGCGCCGTCGGCGAGCTGCTCGACTTGACCGCGGACACGGGCAATTTCGACGACACCGTGGGTGCGTTCGCCGACTTGCGAAAGGCCCAGACGGCGCCCTTCGAGCGCGACCTCAAGGTCATGCGCATCTGCGTCAGCGCCGCGCCGTTGGTGGGGTTGCTAGGCACCGTCATGGGCATGCTCGCGACCTTCGGAGCGCTTGCCGCCGGTTCCGGCGGGGACAAGACCATGACCATGGTCGCCGACGGCATTTCGGAGGCCTTGATCACCACCGAAGCGGGTCTGGTGATCGCGCTGTCCGGCCTTTTCTTCCAATACCGCCTGACCCGGACCTACGAGCGCTACAAGGCGTTCTTGGCCCACCTCGAATCCGTCACCACCCAGACCCTCTACCGCCGACGGAACGCCACACGGGGCGCGGCTTAGCGCTTCCAAGGAGACAGTGACCCATGGGACGATTCCGCGACAGCGCCAACGAAGACAACAGCGAAGCGAGCATCGACATGTCGCCGCTCATCGACTGTGTGTTCATTCTGCTGATCTTCTTCATCGTGACCACGGTCTTCGTGGAGGAGACCGGTGTGGACGTCGACAAGCCCCAGGCGGCTTCGGCGTCGAACCTGGAGAAGACGAGCATCCTCATCGCCATCACCGAGAGTGGCTCGGTGATCTACGGGGGCAAGGAGATCGGCATCTCCGGCGTGCAGCCGCTCGTGCGCCGCATGGTGCTGAAGGAGCAGATCCCCGTGATCCTCCAGACGGACCGCGGCGCGAAGATGGAGATTTTCGCGCAGGTCCTCGACCAGGCCAAACTCGGCGGCGCCCAGGTGGTCAACCTGGCGACCTCACGGACGCAAGGGTGAAGCGCACCGGGGCGACGAGGAACTAGAGTCATGGCACGGATCCAAAAAGGCCGCGGCAGGCGCGCGCTTCGGCGCGTGTTGGTGGCGCTTGGGGCGAGCGGTATGACGCTGCTCTTTTTCCTCGTGTTGCCGCTCATCCAGGCGATCAGCCAGACCGCGCAGCCGGACACCGACGTGCGGCGCATGGACGGTGTCGAAGAACCGCCGCCGCCGCCTCCGATCGAAGAGGAGCCCCCGGAGGAAGAGGAACCCGAGGAACCTCCGCCGCAGATGGAGCCCGACACAACTCCATTGGATCTCGCGGATCTGGAGCTGGCCCTCGACCCGGGAGCCGGCGGCGAGGGCTTTTTGGGCGGCGACTTCTCGAACCGCCTCCTGCCCTCGGCTGCCCAAGGTGACGCGGACGATCTCTTCTCGCTCGCGGATCTGGACCAGGCGCCCCAGGCCATCTACCAACCCATGCCGATGCCCACGCCCGACACGCGCAAGAAGGCGCCGGGCCAGGTGTTCGTGCTGTTCGAAGTCGATGCCAACGGCCGCGTGGTGAATCCCACCGTGCAGACCTCCACCGATCCGGTCTTCGAGCGGCCCGCCCTGTCCGCGGTACGCCAGTGGAAGTTCGAACCGGGCCGCCGCAAGGGCCAAGCCGTGCGCTTTCGCATGCGCGTTCCGATCACGTTTCCCAAGAGCTGAACCATGAAGTGCACCGCATCGATTCCCGTCCTCTTGGCGTTTGTCGCCTCCTGCGCCAGCACCGCGCCCGCACCCGCGCCGCAGGTCGATGGCTCGGCCGAGCGCACGGTCGAGGCTTCGTTCGCGGAGAGCGTGGCCCCCGTGGCCGGCGTGGCTCGCCGACTCGATGCGGAGTCGCTGGAACTTTGGAACACACCGAACTTCCGGCGCTGGTTCGCGGAGAGTTACATCGCCGAGTCCGAGGTGGAGCCGGGCGTGACGAGTGTGGAACGGGAACAGCTCCAGCCGATCTTCGACATGATCGCCGCCGACCAGGTCGACAAGGCGATGGCGGAGATCGAAAAGCGCCGCGGTCCCGCGTCCAGCGCCGTGTTCGAGTTCACCCTCGCCGGCCTCCACTTCCAACAGGACCAACTGGACCAGGCCCTGCCGCTCTACGCGCAAGCCGTCGAGAAGTACCCGCGTTTCCGCCGCGCCTGGCGCAACATGGGGCTCATCCAGTTCCGCGAGGGTGACTTCACCGCCGCCAGCCAGTCCTTCTCGCGTGTGATCAGCCTCGGTGGCAACGACGCGACGACCTTTGGTCTGCTCGGGTTTGCCTACACCAACCTGGACAACCACCTCTCGGCCGAGAGCGCGTACCGCATGGCCGTGTTGCTCGACCCGGCGACGCTCGATTGGAAGATGGGTTTGGCGCGCAGCCTCTTCAAACAGGCGCGTTTCGCGGACGCGGCCAGCCTGTGCGACACCCTGATCGCCGAACAGCCCGACCGCGCGGACCTGTGGCTCCTGCAGGCCAACGCCTACGTGGGCCTCGGCCGCATGACGGATGCGGTCCAGAACTACGAACTCGTCGACAGCATGGGCGCCGCGACCGTGTCCAGTTTGGAGATGCTCGGCGACATCTACGTCAACGAGGAGCTCTACGAGCTGGCCGCCGACACCTACGGCCGCGCCGTGGCGGAAGCGCCCGCGGGCAAGGTGGAACGGGCCCTGCGCGCGGCGCGTGTGCTGAACGCGCGCGGCGCCCTCGAGCCCACCAAACGCCTCATCGCGGCGGTGGAGCAGCACCACGGCGAGCATCTCGAGGACAAGCAGAAGACCGATCTCTTGCGCCTGCGCGCGCGCATCGCCGTGGCCGAGGGATCCGGCGACGAAGAGGCCAGGTTGCTCGAGGAAATCGTGGCACTCGACCCGCTCGATGGCGACGCATTGATCCTCCTGGGCCAACACGCCGGCCGCAACGAACAGGTCGAGAAGGCGATTTTCTACTACGAACGCGCCGCCGCGCTCGAAGACTTCGAAGCCGACGCCAAGGTGCGCCACGCGCAACTCCTGGTCGGCGAACGCCGCTACCAGGAAGCCCTGCCGCTGCTGCGCCGCGCCCAAGTGCTAAAGCCGCGCGAGAACATCCAGAAGTACCTGGAACAAGTCGAACGCATCGCAGGCAGCCGCTGATCCCCGCGGACCGACAAGGGTCCGCGCCCAAGGGGTGTTGCACCGCGGGGAACAGCCCCGCGCTCCAAGGCGGGCCTGGAGGCCCGCGCACCCGGCTCTTCGCGCACGCGGCTCTTCGCGCACCCGGCCCTCGCGCACCCGGGCTACGCATCGCTCCCCTTGGGCGCGGACGGAGCCGCGCCCCTACAGAACGGGTTCTTGGTGCGGGCGACGCGGCCGTCACCTACGCAACAACGCTCCTCCTGCGCATCGGCCCGCAGCCGGGTGCGCGGGCCTCCCGGCCCGCCTTGTTCCGGACCCCGCGGTGCGGTCTGTAGGGGCGCGGCCCTGTCCGCGCCCAAGGGGTGTTGCACCGCGGGGAACAGCCCCGCGCTCCAAGGCGGGCCTGGAGGCCCGCGCACCCGGCTCTTCGCGCACGCGGGCCGCGCATCGTTCCCCTTGGGCGCGGACGGGGCCGCGCCCCTACAGCGCGGACGGAGCCGCGCCCCTACAGCGCGGACGGAGCCGCGCCCCTACAGAACGCCCCAGCGGTCCGCGGCCTTAGGGGCGATCAGCGCGGGCGCGGTTTGTTCGCGCGGGCGTCTTCGAGGGCGCGCTGCGCTTGCTCGGGGAAACCCTCCACATCCATGCGCGAGAACTCGAGGCGCGCCGTATCGGGCCGCGTCAGGCTCAGACTGTCCCCGTCCAGGACGACTTCGAACTCGCGCGGTTGGAACGCCGGTTCGTAGGTCATGGGGCCGACCAAGTCGGAGTGGCCGATGACGGTTGCGGTCGCGAGGCGCAACTGCTCGTCGATGCGCCAGTAGTGGATGCCCGCCTGCACGTAGAAGTCGGGGCCCGACGCGAAGGGGCGCAGCGTGCGGATGTGGATCTGGATCGAGAGGGTGCCGGGTGCAAAGAGCGCCGCTCCCACCACGTCGCCATCGGCGATGGGTTGGTCCGGGTGCACAAAGCGCTCGAGGCGCCAGGTGCCCAAGAGTCCCTGCTCTAGCGCTTTGCGCTGCGAAGGCCGGTAGCCGAGGACACCGACGGGCGCGTCCGGATCCTGCTCGGCCGGTGTGGGTTCGGGCCGGGGCGGCGGTGTGGGGCCGGGGTCCTGGGCGCCGAGCCACGTGGCGAACAGGGTGCCGGCGAGGGCCACCACGAGACCGCCCGCGGTGCGGGTGAGAAGAGGTTGCGAACGCATGGGGCGATGGGGCCGGCGAGGCCAACCCGATCCCAGGGTAGCGGAGGGGGCCCGCGCCTGGCTCCGCCGAGCCGGACGTCGGCGCCGTGCCTTTAGAATCCCGGGCCGTCCGCGCCCATGGAAGTTCCTCCGCAACCCGATCAAGTCGCCGCCCCGCACCTCGCGACGGGGGTCTTTCGGCGCAGCCTTTGGACCAAGGCCGCCATGGCCATCCTCAAGGTCGGAGTGGGTCTGTGGTCGGGGTCGAAGGCGCTGACGGCCGACGGTTTCAACTCGCTGGCCGACGTCGCGACGAACGGGGGAGCCTGGATCGGCTTCCACATGGCCCAGTCGCCAGCGGACGACGACCACCACTACGGGCACGGGGGGTTCGAGGCGCTGGCCGCCCTGGCCCTCGGAGTGCTCGTCCTGGGTGGCGCCGTCGCGTTGCTGTGGGATGCCGTCGTGCACCCGGTGCCCGAGCTGGCCGGGCGCGACGTGTATTTCGTCGTCGGAGCTGCGGCCCTCTCCATCGCCGCCAACCTGTGGCTGGCGCGCATCACCGAGGCCGCGGGCCGCGCCCTCCAAAGTCCGACCCTGATGGCCCTGGCCCGCGACAACCGCTCCGACGTGCTGTCCAGTGGCCTGGTGGTCATCGGCGCCGGGGCCAACGCCGCCGGCGCTTCGTGGGCGGAACCCGTCGCGGCCGGCCTGATCGCGGCGATGATCGCCGCCATGGGCCTGCGCAGCGCGCGGGAGGGCCTCGACATCCTCCTGGATCGGGTGTCCGACAAGGGCCTGCGGGACCGTATCGCAGAGGCCGCTCGGCCGGTGGCGGGTGTGCGCGCCGTGCACAACGTGCGTGTGCACCCCCTCGGCCGTGAACAACGTGTAGACCTCGATGTAGCCGTGGACCCACACAGCACCGTGGCCCAGGCTCACCTGGTCGCGCGCAGGGTGGAGGCGGCCATCGTCGCGGTGGAGCCCTCCGTGCTGGCCGTGCACGTCGCTCTCCTCCCCGACGGAATCCATCCCGAACAGGCCCCTGGCTCGCCTGCGGAGCCCCAAGGCCGTACACCAGCACCATGAGCGCCCGACCGATGCCCACCTTCGCCACCGCCAAAGCCCTGCACTGGGTCCTGACCCTGGCCCTATTGCTCGTCGGCGCCGGCCCCGGCGCCGCGCAGGGTTTTGGTTTTGGCGCCAGCGACTACGCCGAGACCGAGCTCTTCGCACGTGTGGACGGCGACCGGGTGAAGCTCGTCTTCCAGGTTTCGATCGACGACCACTGGCACCTCTACCACGACGACCTGGGACCCGAGGACGCGGTGGGCAAACCCACCATCGTCACGATCGACGCCGCGGGCGCGACCTTCGGTCCCGTGCGTTTCCCCGAGCCCAAACGCTACGCCCAGGACGGGCTTGGCACGGGCGGTAGGGACACTTGGATCTACGGGCACGAGGGCGAAATCGCGCTGTACGCGGTTGGCACGCTCGACGACGTTGCGAGTTTCGACCTGGCCGATCTGACGGCGACGCTGGACGGTCTCACCTGCGAAGAGTCTGGTTCCTGCGTGCCCTACCGCCAGGAGCTCGAGGTGTCCGGTCCCGGGCCAGACACGCTGTTTGCCAACTTCCCCAGCGACCTCTCCGCGGAGGTCGAAACGACGGTCGACACCGCGCCCATCGCCGAACTGCCCGCCGGTGTCTCCGGGAACGTCGACTACGACGCCGTCACCTTCCCCGACTACCGCCCGCGCGAGGGTGTGGGCGACGCCGGTGCTCCGGTCGAACGCGGCCTCCTCGTGTGGTTGCTCCTCGCCTTCGTGGCCGGCGCGATCCTCAACGTGATGCCGTGTGTGTTGCCGGTGATCTCCATCAAGGTGCTGTCGTTCGTCCAGCAAGCCGGCGAGGACAAACGGCGTGTCCTGCACCTTGGGCTCTCGTTTGCGACCGGCATCCTGGTGGTCTTCTGGGCGCTCGCCATCGCAGCCATCGTGGCCGGGCAGTCCTGGGGTCAGCAGTTCCAGAGCGAGACGTTCCTGATCTCGACCATCGCGGTGGTGTTTGCGTTCTCGCTGTCGATGTTCGGCGTCTACGAGCTGGGTGTGCCCGCCGGTGTGGGTGCGCTCGCCGGCATGCGCCGCGAGGGTCTCGTCGACGCGTTTTTTAAAGGCATGCTGGCCACGCTGCTCGCCACGCCGTGCAGCGGCCCGTTCCTCGGCAGCACGTTGACTTGGGCGCTGAAGCAGCCGCCCCTCGTGATCTTCGCGATCTTCACGGCCCTCGGCCTGGGCATGGCCGTGCCGTACGTGATCCTGACGGCCCAACCGCGGTTGCTGAAGAAGCTGCCCAAGCCGGGCCCGTGGATGGACACGTTCAAGCAGGCCATGGGCTTCGTGCTGCTCGCCACGATCCTCTACTTGATGATCAGCCTGCGCCAGGACCTCCTGCTCTTCGCGGTCACGTTCCTCGTGTTCGTGGCGCTCGGGTGCTGGTGGTACGGCCGCTTCGCGACCTTCGAGAAGACCACGCCGCACCGCATGGCCCACCTGGCCGTGGCGCTCCTGATCGCGGCCGGCGGCGCGCGTTTTGCGTTCGTCGAGTTTCCCGGCGTCTTCGAGAACGAGTCCGAAGGTTGGGTGGCTTTCGAACCCGATGCGTTCCAGCGCCACCTCGACGAGGGCCGCCCGGTGTTCGTCGACTTCACGGCCGACTGGTGTGTCAACTGCAAGGTGAACGAGAAGTTCGTCTTCGACTCCGAAGCCGTGCGCGAAGTGATGCGCGAGCGCGGTGTCATCGCCATGAAGGCCGACACCACCCAGTCCACGCCCTACACCGCCATGTTGGCGCGTTTTATGGAGCAACTGGGCGGGCGCTCGATCCCGTTCCTCGCGGTCTTCGATCCGAACAGGCCCGAAGAGCCGATCATCAAACACTCCATCGTCACCCAGGAGATGATGATCGAAGTGTTTGCGTCCCTGCCGAAACCCTGAGCCGGCTCCGATTGCGGGATCCTCGCCGGGTGCGTCCAGTTCGTCGTCCGGCGGGCTCCACCACCCGCTCTGGCGTCACTCGAAACCGAGCAGGCGGCCGCCTTGGAACACGGCGAACGAGGCGACCCAGGCCAGGACGCCGTTGTACACGAACAGGAACGTCGGCCAACGCCAACTGTTGGTCTCGCGTTTGACGGCGGCGAGTGTGCTCATGCACTGGCACGCCAACGCGAAGAAGACCATCAACGAGAGGCACACGAGGGGCGTGAACACACGCCGTCCGTCGGGCCAACTCGCTTCGCGGATGCGCTCGCGCAGGGTCGCGTTCTCCTCGTCCGCCTCGGCCTCGACGTTGTAGACC
>Ga0169931_10013603_pt1 | contig 11096 bp, 13 predicted proteins | sample Kivu_15m_20L_FD_129675 | JGI IMG/M metagenome (GOLD analysis project Ga0169931, IMG submission 129675) | Freshwater microbial communities from Lake Kivu, Western Province, Rwanda to study Microbial Dark Matter (Phase II) - Kivu_15m_20L... | ecosystem: Environmental > Aquatic > Freshwater > Lake... | reverse complement strand
GTCACGAATCGCCCGCGCCACCAACGCCAACGCCAACTGCGCATCGGGTCGCGTGTCGGCATCGAGCGTCACGATCCACTCGCCCCGCGCCGCATCCACTCCGCAACGCAACGCCCACGGCTTGCCCATTGCCCGCTCAGGTCGACCTTCGGCGCGCACCACCCGCGCACCCGCCTCCGCGGCAACATGCGCGGTGGCGTCGCTCGAATCGTCGTCGACGACGATCACCTCGGTCACCCCCGGGGCACCGCGCAAGCCCTCCAAACATGCACCGATGCGCAACTCCTCGTTGCGCGCCGGGATGACGATGCTGATCGTCGGCACTGCGCCGGGTGCATCGCGCATCGCACTTCCCGCAGCGATCGGCTCGCGCTTGCGTGCCGCGCGCACGACCATCGGCATGATCGCCGCGAGCGCGAGCGCCTCCAGCACCCATTGCCAGGCAAACAACATGGGATTCCTACGCGTGAATCGCCGGACGACGGTGCGCCCACGGTGCGGCCGACTCCACCTGCGCCGCCAGACGCAACAACACGTCCTCGCGGAACGGCGCTGCGACGCACTGCACACCCATCGGCAACCCCGCCGCGTTCCAGAACAACGGCAGGCTGATCCCCGGCTGCCCCGTCATGTTGAACTGCGCGGTGTACTGCATCACCGCGCGCAAACGATCGGTCGAATCATCACCGCTCAGCTCGCCGATGCGCGGCGGCGGTCCGGCGATCACCGGTGCGAGCAACACGTCGAAGCCGCGCTTGCCGTTGCCGGGCAGCCACCATTCGATGACGCGACGCGACCAACGATGCATCCAGTACACGGCATCGAGATAATCGACGACATTCGTCGCCTTGCCGAACGCGTGCATCACCCAGTTGCTCGGCTCGATGTCGTCGGTCGTCAACTCGCGGCCGAGGCGCTTCTCCAACTGTCCGACGTCGGCGGCAACACCGGCGATGACGACCGACAGGAACTTGTCGCCGAACTCCTCTTCGTTCAATGCCGGCGGGTGCGTCACCTCGACGTCGTGTCCCAATTCGCTGAACAGCTTCGCCGCAGCGGCGATCGATGCCCGCGTGTCCGGGTGATCGAGACCCGTCGGCAGCAACGGCGAATCGAGCACACCGATGCGCAACTTCTCCACCGGTGCACCGACTTCGTCGCGGTACGGTCGCGCCGGCGGCGGAGCAACGTTCGGATCACCCGGTTCGTATCCCTGCAAGATGTCGAGCACGAGCGCGGTGTCGCGCACGCTGCGCGTCAGGCATCCTTCGACCACTCCGCCCAGCCACGTTTCACCGAGCTGTGGTCCGATGCTGATGCGACCGCGGCTCGGCTTCAATCCGACCAGGCCGCATTCGCTCGCCGGCACACGAATCGATCCGCCGCCGTCGTTGCCGTGACCGATCGCAACACAACCCGCCGCAACAGCCGCCGCCGATCCACCGCTCGATCCACCCGTCGAGTGGTCGAGGTTCCACGGGTTGCGCGTCGGTCCGTAGGCCAACGGTTCCGTGGTGATCGTGCTGCCGAATTCCGGCACGTTCGTGCGCCCGATGACGATGCATCCCGCCGCGCGCAGTCGCGAATACACGTGCGAGTCACCCTCGGCGCGGTACCCGAGCTGCTTCAACACGCGCGTGCCGAGGTGGTACGGCTCGTCGTCCATTTGGCACAGCAGGTCCTTCGCCACGATCGGCACACCGGCAAACGGCCCCGAGTTCGTACCGGCTGCGTTCGTGGCGGCTGCTTCCTGGCGTGCCCGTTCGTAACGCGTGTGAATGACGGCGTTGATCTGCGGATTCACCTTCTCGACGGCGGCGATCGCCGCCTCGACGAGTTCGCTCGCGCTCACCTCACCGCGACGGATCGCTTCTGCTTGTCCCACACCATCGAGCGCCAACGCATCGGTCATGTGCGCCACACTAGGCATCGCCGCGATGCACGACGTTTAGCCTGTGCGCGTGCGGGTCGTGGCGGCGGTCGACAAATTCCGCGGCACGGCAACGGCCGCCGAGGTCGCAACGGCGATCGGCCACGCGTGTTGGTCCGAGGGTCATGACTGCGTCGAGATTCCGCTCGCCGACGGCGGCGAGGGAACTCTCGCCGTGCTCGGCGGCGCGAACCGCACGCAGCGTGTCACCGGCCCCCTCGGCACACCCGTCGATGCACAGTGGCGCTTCCATCGCGGTGTCGCGATCATCGAGATGGCATCCGCAGCCGGGCTCACGCTCGCCGGCGGCGCCGAACGCAACGACCCGATCAACGCGACGACAACGGGTGTCGGCGAGCTCATCGATTCCGCGCTCAATCTCGGTGCGAAGAAGATCATCGTGTGCGTCGGTGGATCGGCGACGACCGACGGGGGTTGGGGTGCCGTGCAGGCGATCACCGCACCGGCGCGTCTCAAAGGTGTCGAGTTCGTCGTGGCGTGCGATGTCGACACGCCGTTTCTCGATGCCGCGCACATCTTCGCTCCACAGAAAGGCGCAACTCCCACGCAGGTCGACTTCCTCGAGACACGTCTCTCACGCACCGCGCAGCTGTACCGCGACAACTTCGGCATCGACGTCACGAGCATCTCCGGTGCGGGTGCGGCGGGTGGTCTTGCCGGTGGTCTCGCTGCACTCGGCGCACAACTCGTGTCCGGCTACGAGGTTGTCGCCGACGAAGTCGATCTTTACGACGCGCTCGACGCCTGCGATCTCGTCATCACCGGCGAGGGCAAGCTCGACGCCGAAAGTTTCCGTGGCAAGGTCGTCGGCGGAGTCGCATCACTCGCCGCCAAGCGCAACGTTGCGTGCATTGCCATCTGCGGCGACGTCGATCCCGATGCGACGGCGAACGCACCCGGTCGATTTACAGCGGTGAGCCTCGTCGAGAAATTCGGTCGCGACGCAGCGCTGTCACAACCCCGCACGTGCATCGAAGATGCCGCCGCCGAGGTGTTGCGCGCGTACGCGCGTTGATCAGCCGCCCGTCGTTGTCGGAACGACGACTGCCGGAACCGTCGGTGCGGTCGGCACGGCGTTGTTGATGATCGCCAACGACTTGCCCGCGATGTCGGTGCCGAGGAGGATGAGCACACTCGCTTCACCGAGGTTGCCCGTTTCCGTCGGGATCGGCGCGGGCATCGGCGCGGTCGACACGCCACCCAACTCGGCGGCAACGGCCGCTGCGGCCGCTTCACTGCCGAGCAGGTAGTAGACGACCGTCGTCGTCTGACGCGGCGTCACTTCGCTCTTGTTCAATGCGGGCTGCACGATGTAGCCGCGGCCCTGCAGTTCGGTGGTGAGCAAGCCTGCGCTGCCCGACACGCCCGATGCATTCGCCACCTGCACCTTGAAGGCGGTGAGCACGACGGCTGCGGTTGTCGGCACCGCCGGCAACGTGTCGACGGAACCCTCGGCAACCGTCGTCTCGGTGACCGCCGGCGCGCTGACGGTTCCACCGCCGTCGCCGCGAATGTCGCGAAGGATGAAGAATCCGAGCAGCACCGACAGCACGGCCACGATGACCGACAGTGTCGAGTTGACGTTGGCACCCCGCGGTTCGGGCTGCGGACGGGGACGACGCTGTTCCTGGCTCATGAGTGACTCGCTTTCCGGGTGCTCAACACCGTGCTTTTCAGGGTAGTCAACCCCTGTCACACCCCCGAGCCATTCCCGATCGCACAGTAGATGTGTACCTCGCGGTGACTTCTATCGCGACGGGATGGTGAATTCGGACCGCAGGGTTCGTGCCTCACGGCGGTTCACCAGACCCCGACTCTCGGCTTCATCAACCGCTTCGAGGAGTCGTCTGCGCATCACCGTGTGACGGGCATCGCGCAAAGCACCGACGACGGTCATGGATGGAATCCCGTCATAGGTCGTAATCTCATCGTCTTCTGCACATTCCTCCACGAGCGTGATTGTCCGTGGCAGCGAAACACGAACACGTCGCGGCGAAGCCACTCGGATCGTGGCGGGGTTGACGAGAGCGAGGTCATGTAGCGCAAGCACGGATTCACCGACGATGTGTGCACCCGGACCGACGCGAAGGACAGCCTCCATGTACGGGCTCGCATCAGTGAGCGGAACGTCATCGAATCGATACACGCCCCAGCCCCGGCGTTGCACCCCGCCTCGGCTCGCAATCTTGCGTAACTCCACCGCCGGGATGCCGAGCGCCTTTGCATCCCGCGGCGTCACGTAGCCGTGTTGGCGACGGGCTCTTTCGCGGAGTCGATCTCGATACGTCGATTCACGCATAAGCACCCGCCTGCCAAAAGCGTACTGCCGACGGTACGCATTTGACACAGCATCCTCACCGCACCATTGCTGACCACTTCGCACACATCGGGAACGACTTGATCGCCCCACCGACTCGACCGGCGATCACTCAATGACCCACTCACAGCCAAACAGGAGGTTTCAGTTATTTCAGTTATCCAGATAGTCTGCGTGACGTCGAGGAGAACTAAGCCATGGGAAAAGTGCGATTTGCCGTGAACTCCCCGACACGCGTCCCGACGACCGTTGTCTTTGATGACGGTTCAAAGCAAGACCTCACGCCTGCAGAGGCAGAGCGAGTGAGCGTCACACTCTCCGACGACGAAATGCTCACACCGGGCGAGGCAGCTGTGCTTCTCGCTGTTTCACGTCCGATGGTGATCCGCTGGGTGAAGGAAGGACTACTTCCGGATGCTCCTGTCGGCGCCCACCACCGTATTCCTCGACGAGCTGTTCTCGAGTTGAAGGAGCAGCGACTCAAAGCCGGTCGCGAAGCAATGGAACTAGTTCGTGCCGCCAAAACCGACCGCGCCATTGCTCGACAAGTCTCAATCGCGACTGCAGCAGCATTCATACATGTTGCAGAACGCGATAAGTGACCGACGACTTTCCAACGGTCAGCAACGCCTACGAACTTCGAGTCACTTTGAGGGCTCGTGCCGATCTCGGAGTCGGCACGGATGTCGCGCCGGACAATATTGACGAAATCATTCGCTCAACCTCATATCGCTCACTCGTAAAGAAGTTCGTCGAGTTGCGAGGACAAAATCCAAATGGCACTGATGCACCGATGCGAAACGTCGGTCGTCCCGACATCTTCTCACTGCATGGACGCGACGGCGTACGTGCATGCACGTGGTTCGACACTGACAGCGGAGTGTGCTGGCTTCTCGGCTGCGTTGACCAACACGACTACTCGGTATTCGAATCGCGTGCACTGAACGGCGAACTACTGCCCGGAGTCGACGATCTCGAAATTCTCTACGCCACGAGAAACAACTTCAATCAACTCGTTGCGGGTGACCTGGAAGTGCTGGTCTCACGTGCAGCCACACGTCCGGGCCACGCCGTCCGCGGAACGGTTGGCGGGATCCTGCGACTCGAGGTTTCCATAGTTGCGATCGTCGTGGGCACGGACAACTTGGTCGACCTGTTCATCACGGTCAGACTCCCGATTTTTCGGCAGAACTCACCACGCCCCGAGGGATGGCCGGGAGAGACCCTCTTGGAACAATTAGCGCTACTGGCAACGGGACTTTCCGAACACGAATTGACACTGTCGAGCCCGACCCATGTCCCGTATCAAGGCACTATGCGCCCGTTGGACCCGGCTCGGGAAATATCGATTCGCATCGAAAACCTGCGGATTCTCGGAGCCGAGGGTGGGGATTGAACCCACGACCTACCGCTTACAAGGCGGTTGCTCTGCCACTGAGCTACCCCGGCGAGTGCGTCAACGACGCGCCATCACTCTACGAGTGGGTACGTCGCGCGCGAACCACCTCGTACGTCGCCAACGCGGCGGCGGCCGAAACGTTGAGTGACGACAACGATCCCTCCATCGGAATCGACACGACGAGATCGCATCGTTCGCGCACAAGACGCGACAACCCGGCACCTTCGGCACCGAGCACCACGCACACGTGTTCCGCGGCGAGATCACCGAGATCGAACAACGACTTGTCCGCCTCGTCGTCCAGACCGACCACCCACACACCGGCATCGCGCAACGACTGAATCGCACTCGGCAACCCCGGCACCACGCACATCGGCACGTATTCGATGGCTCCGGCGGCCGACTTCGCCACCGTCGGTGTCACGTGCACGGCACGGTGACGCGGCAACACGACCGCATCGACACCCGCTCCGTCGCACGACCGCAGAATCGCTCCGAGATTGCCCGGATCGGTGACACCGTCGACGGCGACGAGGAACAACTTCTTGTCGTTGCGCTTGGCAAGCACGTCATCGAGCACCACATCCTCGAGCGCCGCCGCACGGGCGATGATTCCCTGCGGTGCTTCGCTGCGCGCCATCTGTTCGATCTCGCGCCGCGGCACTCGCCGCACCTGCACGCGACGCTCGCCGGCCAACATCTCGATGTCGGAGATGAGCGGACTCGGCTCGACATCGGCGGCGATGAGCACCTCGAACGCACGACGCGTTCCGGCCATCAACAACTCGCGCACCGCCTGGCGACCCTCGATCTGCTCTCCACCGAGACCGCGTTCGTGCTTGCCCTTCGGACGCGGGCCCCGACCCGGCGCACGACGCGCACCCGCAAACTTCTTGTTGCCGCCCTGACTTCCCGAGCTACGTCCACCGGCACTACGTCCACCGTCACTGCGTCCACCTGCACCGGCGCCACCACTGCGTGAACCCGAACTCCACGAACCGGCATTGCGTGAACCACCGCTGCGCGATCCGCCGCCCCACGAACCGCCGCTGCGCGAACCACTGCTCTTGCCGCTCGAACCACCGGCGTCTCCGCCACGCGGTGCGCGTCCGGTGCGCGTGCTGCGCTTCGCACGACCAACGTCCTTCTTGCCACCACTACGACCGGCACCACCGCCGCGCTTCGGCGCGTTGCGACTCACGGCGCGCTCACGATCGCCACGGCCAAACACATCAGTCCTTCACGGCGACCCAACGCGCCCATCTGCTCGGCGCGTCGACCCTTGATCGACACCGGTGCTCCCACGATCGCTGTCATTGTCTCCTGCATCTCCTCGCGCCGCGGCGCAATCTTCGGCGATTCGGTGACGATGTTGCAGTCGACGTTGCCGATCGTCCACCCCGCCGCGCGCACCATCTCGACGACGCGCGTCAAGATCTCGGTGCCTGCCACGCCTTTCCATTGCGCATCGGTATCGGGGAAGTGCATCCCCAAATCACCCAATCCGGCCGCACCCAACAATGCATCGCTGATCGCGTGTGCGACCGCATCGGCATCGCTGTGTCCGACGAGTCCGCGCTCACCTTCGAACGTCACGCCGCCGAGCACCAACGCCCGATCGTCGCCGTCTGCGGCAAAGCGATGCACGTCGAAGCCCTGTCCGACCCGAATCTTCACATCGCCTCCCGCGTCGATCCTCGCACGGTCAGATCTCCCGCGCCTGCATGGCTCGCGCCCACGCCATGTCTTCGGGCGTCGTGATCTTGCGGTTCATCGCACTGCCCTCCACCACGATCACACGACCACCGTTCGCTTCGACGAGCGATGCATCGTCGGTTCCCTCGGCGCTCCCCGTGTGCGCGGCACGCAAGACCGCCGCGCGAAACGCCTGCGGAGTCGCCACCGCACGCAACGCCGAACGTGGCAGGGTCGACACCACGACACCGTCTTCTTCGACGAGCTTGATCGTGTCGGCCGGCGTCACGCCCGGCACCGCACCGTCGGCACCGCCATGCACCGCATCGATGACGAGCCGGTAGTCCTCGTGCGTCGCAAACGGTCGCGCCGCATCGTGCACGCACACGATCGTCGCTTCGCCCGGCACCGCAGCCAACCCGCGGCGCACCGATTCACTGCGTGTTGCACCCCCGGCGACCACCGCATCGGGAACGACACGATCTACAACACCGTTCACAACACCACTTGCCGCACCTTCTGCGCCGACCATCTCCGCGGGGACCACCAACACCACGCCGTCGCTCGCCGAATGCGCAACGTCCATCGACCAATCGACCAAACGGCGCGATCCGATCGTCTCGAACTGCTTCATCGCCCCGAATCGCTGGCCCGATCCGGCCGCAAGAACGATGGTCCAAATCCGTTCACCATCGGGGCGCTTCCCCACGGGTGACATCGCAAATCAGGGTAGTACCGTGAAGTCGTTATGACACATGAAGACGTACTCGGCCGCAGCGAGTTCTTCGCCTCGGCATCCCCCGCATCGCTGAAGACCATCGCCGCCGCAGGTCGCACGCTCAACCTGTCACGCGGCGACGTTCTCTTCAACGAAGGTGACACTCCCGCCGCCATGTACATGGTGCTCTCGGGTCGCATCGCCATCGCCATTTCGAATCGCGCCGTCGACACCCGCGAGAGCATGCTCGCACTCATGGAGTCGGGCGATCTCTTCGGCGAACTCGGTCTGCTCGACGACGGCGAGCGCAGCGCCGCCGCCCGCGCCATCGAACCCTCGAGCGTGCTCGAGATTCCCTACGCAGTCGTCAAAGAACAACTCACGTCGAACCCGAACATGTTGTGGGGCGTCACGAAGTTGCTCGCCGCGCGTCTGCGCGTCATGGACGAAGTCCTCGCCGACAGCGTCTTTCTCGACGTCACCGGTCGCACGGCCAAGCGTCTGCTCGAGTTGTCGGGTGGTGCGAACGAGTTCACGCTCCCCGTCACGCAGGAAGAACTTGCCGGCATGGTCGGTGCGTCGCGTGAGCGCGTGAACAAGGCGATCGCCAGCTTCATCCGTCTCGGATGGTTGCAGCAGTCCGAGCGCCGCTACCAGATCCTCGAACGCGCCAAGCTCGAGGCTCGCGCCACCTAAGGCGTCACTTCGCGGGCGTCAACCACGCTCGTGCAACATCGAACGCATCGCGTGCATCGTCGGCACGGTGTGCCGGGCGCGCAGCATCGTGTGCGAACCCGTGATCGGCTTCGCCGTATTCACGCACCACCGCACCCGTTGCGCGCAACGCGGCAACGTCATCGGCGGGCGTGTACGGGTCTTTCGTGCCGATGATCGCCAGCACCTTGCCCGCGTCGCTCGCACGCAAATAATCGAGCGGCTCGCGGTGTGACGGCGAGCGCCAGTACTCGGGCAGACGAATCATTCCGTAAAACGAAGCGATCTTGGCGAACTTCGCGCTGCGCACCGAGTTGAAGCAGTACATGCCACCCATGCAAAACCCCATCATCCCCACGTGCGCAACGTCGAGCATGTCGGCAGCAGCCTCGAGGTCGGCGAGATGCTTGTCGTCGTCGAGGTTCGTCACCGCCGCACGACGCGGCTCGACCTCGGGCCCGAGGTTCAACCCCGGAAACGGCTCGACGGCAGCAACGCGCATGTTCCACTCGCTCGCGAACCGATCGACCATGTCGTCGAACAGCGGTCGCACACCGAAGATGTCGGGAATGATCACCAAGCCGCCCACCGGCGCCGGCTGAGACGTATTAACGGAAACAACGGTGCCCGACGCCAAGGTGCTGCGCATGGCGCCATTCTGCCCGATCAGCCGCACCCGCCGGCAGCGATGACATTCATCCTCTCGACCACACGGTGATCAGCGAGGAGCCGTCGCGACTTCGATGTCGTCGCGCATCGCGATCGACTCGACCGTCTCGACCCACCCCTCGACGAGTGCAGTGACGTACTCGCGGGTGAGACCCGAGTGGAATTCAATCCGCTGGTTGACGATCACGAGGAACGTGCCATCGGATGCCTGCTCCATCTCGTCGGTGTCGGGATCGACGATGACCGTCGCCTTCGAGAACTTCTCGGCATTCCATGCGTTCGTAAACACAAAGGGATCTTCCACCCACACGCCAAGGCCCATCGCCGCACCCCGGAACAGCGGCGAACTGCCGAGCATCGCAATGCGCCACGGCGCACCGCCCGACTTCGAATCGATCCACACGTCGTGGTCTTCGTCCTCGCTGATCACCGCTTTGTACCCCACCTCGCGCACCACCTCGGCCAACAACTCCGGTGTCCACAACACGTCTGCCTGCATCATCTCTGCCCTCCTCGTTCCCGTCCTGACGTCAGCACCCTCTCACAGGGGTGTACCAGGGATGACCAAACCGGCTCCAACCCCCGATTCACAGCCACCGCACCCGCCCGGTGAGTCCGCGGGGGAAACGGCGGGGGACACCGCTTCAGCACCCTCGGCCCATGACCACAACCTCACGCACCACAACACAACACAGCACCACGCACAACACCGCCAGCCCGATCGAACGTCTGCAACGCGAATGGACGCAACTCAACCGCCGCCCGAGCACCCTCGCCCGCGTCGACATGTGGGAGTTGCGTTCGTTCCCCTACCGCAGCCTCGACGAACTCCTCGCCGACGTCGGCTACTGGGGCGACACCACCGACGACGTCGCCGATCATCTCCTGTGGCGTCTCGTGAAGATCGCCCGCACCGACGATCTCGCTGCGCGCATCGTGCTCCAGCGCATCCTGCCGCCGGTGATGGCGATCATCCGGCGTCGCTATCGCGTCGAGAACCAGCCGATCAACGACGTCGCCACCACGGTCATCTCCCACGCGTGGGAGGTCATCCGCACGTATCCGTTCGAACGCCGTCCGCGCAAGGTCGCCTCGAATCTTGTGCGCGACACCGAATACCACGCGTTCGTGCGTCCGCGACGTCGTCCCCGCCCGCTCGATAACACCGTGCCGCTCACCGAACACAGCCACCCCGTGGCCACACCATCGACGCACCCGGCGATCGAACTACGCGGAGTCATTGCCGATGCACGCCACGACGGCCTCAGCGACCGCAGCCACGCAATCATCTCCGAGCTCGCCCACGATGCGAACACCGCCGTCGTTGCCGCCCGGCTCAACGTGTCGCCCCGCACCGCCCGCGTCTGGCGACGCGACGCACTCAACGAGCTGCGAGCACTGACGCGGTCTGCGGGGTGAGCTTCGTGCGGCGCAGCCGCAGGCTGTTCATCACGACGAACACGCTCGAGAACGCCATCGCCAACCCCGCCCACATCGGGTTGAGCAAGCCGAGAGCGGCCAACGGAATCGCTGCGCTGTTGTAGAAAAAGGCCCAGAACACGTTCGCCGAGATGGTGCGCAGGGTCGCACGCGACAACAAGATCGCATCCGACACCAACCGCAAATCACCGCT